>OQVL01001226.1_pt1 | contig 15111 bp, 14 predicted proteins | sample 1691501 | NCBI WGS metagenome assembly OQVL01 (sample SAMN03418253, study PRJEB22391) | human gut metagenome | biome: human-gut; feature: organic feature; material: feces | host: Homo sapiens | place: Tanzania | collected 2013-01
TCCTATTTTGTTTTTGCGAAAATCATTCTTCCGGCAGATGTCTGCAGCACACTGGTTACAACAACAATCGCACTGTGGCCGATAAAGTGACGTCCGTTTTCTACAACGATCATGGTACCGTCATCAAGATAAGCAACAGCCTGTCCCTGCTCCTTGCCTTCCTTAACCAGGAATACGTTCATTTCCTCGCCTGCAACAACTACCGGTTTAATAGCGTTCGCCAGCTCATTGATATTCAACACCTTAACGCCCTGAATACCGGCAACCTTATTCAGGTTATAATCATTGGTAATAATGTCAGCGTTAGCCTGTCTTGCCAAACGTACAAGCTTAGCATCCACGCCTTCCAGATCATCGTAATCATTATCTACGACCAGAATACGGTTCTTGTAGCTTATCTGCAAATCATGCACCAGGTCCAGACCGCGACGGCCTTTGGCACGCTTCATATTATCCGAAGAATCCGCCAGCTTCTGCAGCTCCTCCAACACAAAATTCGGCACTACCAGCTGACCGTCCAAAAAGCCTGCAGCCATAATATCCATCACACGTCCGTCAATAATGACGCTGGTATCAAGCAATTTATTGCTGCTGTAAAGACGGTCCCCCAAAGGGCCCTCCAATACGCTCTTTGTTTCATCGACAGGCTTTACGGACTTACGCGTAGGAATGCGGTTAAAAAACTCCACAATATCATTATGCTTACGCAAAGCCAGCTTAGCACCGACAACCGAAAGTACAAGGCTTAGTACGATGGGAATAAACGGTCCGATAACCGGCAGTCTGGAAAAAGGACTGCCTATCAGATTTGCTAAAATCAGACCGATGCCGATACCGAAAATCATTACCAGAATATCACTGGTAGGTACGCCGGAGAGAGAAACCGTCAGACGTTCAGCACATTGAACAGCTGCGGAAGCTCATCCATGCTGGTCTTCCGCAGAACGCGCCCGACCGGAGTGATGCGCGGATCTTTTTTCATCTTGAAAATCACCCCGTCGGCGGATTCATTCCGTTTCAACAGTTCGTTTTTGCGTTGCTCCGCATCCATATACATGGACCGGAATTTATAAAAGCGGAAATGCCTGCCGAAACGCCCCACTCTGATCTGTACAAAAAAAACCGGCCCGCGGGAAGTCAGTTTGATGGTCAGAGCAATCAGCGTCATCAGCGGCAGCAGAAAGATCAGCGCCAGCCCCGCCAGCAGAATGTCCAGAACGCGTTTCAGCGCATAGGTCAGGCGTACCGTGAATTTCCACAGCGTCAAAAGATCGGAAGAGCACAAACGCAGGACCAGATCCTCTTTCCGCCCGGAACGCTGCGCCAGTTCCCGCGACAGCTGATCCAGCTCGTCCGGAGTGGGTGTCTTTTTCGGAGAGTCTTTCATCGAATGTTCCGTTTGCTTCCTGTTTTCAACATCGGGCGAAATAGTCGGTCAGCTGTTTCAGCAGCAGTCTGCAGTTTTCCGCATCCCCGGTTCTGCAGTGTTCCTGCAGACTCATGACCAGAGACTTCAAATCCTGAAGGCCGATGATCGCCACATCGCCTTTCAATGTGTGGGCAATCACTCCAAGCCGGGTGTAATCCCCTTCGGCCAGAGCTTTCCCGGCGGATGAGAGATTGCGCGCGAAAACCGTCAGGAACTCCTGATAGATTTCACGGATCATTTCATCGTCCTGAACTGATAGCTGGGCTTTCAGATACTCTTCAACTGTTTTTTTCGGATTTGCAGGCATCCAGACTCCTTCCGGATTTTAATTCGGACATCTTGAATACAGTCTTATTCAATGTGTCCCAATGACTTATCGTTATGGATTGCGATACTTTACGGAGGATCGGGATCCCCCGTCCGTTCACCGAACGTTTGCAGCCGAGCTCATCCAGCCGGTCGTCCGGCGGCAGGTCCGGCTCCGCATCCAGCCATTGATCCCAGCACGTTCCCCGGTCCCAGACGCAGACATGCAGCTCGTCGCCGGCAACACGTTCCAGGCGCATGACCATGCAGTCATGCGTCAGGATTTTATTCCGCATTCCGTGTTTCAGCACATTGGTCAGAAATTCAGAGAGCAACAGCTCCGCTTTGACACAGGCTTTTTCGTCAAACATTTTCTGCCGCAAATAATTCGACGCTTCCTGAATGCTCCGGTCGATTTCCATATAATCCGCCGGAACCAGAAGTTCGAAGACGTCATCCGCAGCTGGCGGCGTTTTCCGGATCACCACCAGGGAGCAGTCGTCTTGCGGATGGGTGTACCCGCGTTCCCGCAGAGTATGGTAAATACGGTACGGCAAAGACCACAGACCGCTTTCGCCGTTCTTCTTCAGCTCCTCGCCGAACAGCTGTTTCAGAATGTCGGTCGAAAGCATCTCGCTGCCGAGTTCGTCCCGGGACTGATCCAGTATGCCGTCTGAAAAAAACAGAAATACCGAATCATCCGGAAAATGAATCTCTACGGTATCGCTCTCGTTCAATATCTGATTCGGCATCAGCCCGAGAGGAATCGCTCCGCAGTTATCCGTGCTGACCTGACAGACTTCGCCTGCCGGATTTGCGCAGTGGAGAATGTCGGGCAGACCGCAATTCAGCACCCGCAGAATATTCTTCGCAAAATCCCAGTAGAGAATCATGGCGCATACATAGACAACACCGGAAAGCTCCGTGCGCAAAAAACGGTTGATCAGATTGGCGATTTCATGCGGCTTCCCCGCGTTTTCCGCATTGATGACCTGTTTCAAATAGGTCGAGAGCGCCGTCATTGCCAGGGCGGAATGCGTTCCGTGACCGGAGATGTCGCCGAACACAAACAGCGCGGAATGCTCCGACTGCGGAAAGTATTCAAACAGGTCACCGCTGATTTTGTCGAATGGCTTATACAGAAATGCATATTCGCACCCCTCGCCCCGGTATGCCCAGGGAGGCATCAACGCCTGCTGCACGGTCGCGGCAATGGCGTGGTTCCGTCTGATAATCGCCTGCTGCTGACGCGCTTCCTGGCGGATCCTGAATGTTTGCGCCACCTGACGCAGCTTCTGCAGCAGAAAATTTGCACCCGCTCCTTTGGGCAGATAATAGGAAAACAAATCGTCCATGATCCGCAGAAACAGCGAATTGTCATGTCCCCCCGCCGCAGAAGTCAGGAAAATAAACGGTATACCGGAATCAAACCTGCGCACCCTGTCGCGGAAAGCAAACCCGTCCACGGGGTCCATCAGAATGTCAGAAACGATGATGTCGAAATTGGCATGCCGGAGAGCCGCTTCCGCTTCTTCCGCCGTCGATACGGCGACCAGACAGAATTCCGTCCCTTTCAGAAAAGCCTTGAGTGCAGTGCGGACGAGCGCCTCGTCGTCCAGCAGCAGAACTTTATAAATTTTGTTTTTCTCACAGTCAAGCCCCATGGAATTCTCCATGGAGTTAAAGCAAGCAGTTACTACGTAACTGCTTGCTTGCTTGCTTGCTTGCTTGCTTGCTTGCTTGCTTGCTTGCTTCTGTCGCTCATCGTTGTCTCCTGAACAAAAGTTCCGCCCGCGATATAGTTTCATCTAATATAATATACAGCCGGATTGGCGTTTTTCAAGAATCGGATCAGGTAATTTCAAAATAAATTTTTTGTGATACTTATCAAAATAAACGCACTTTCCGGATTTTCCGGAGGGGATGTCTGTTTCTGTCATCGGCAGACATCCAGCATCCGGATCGGTTTCATATTGGGGCCGTAAACAAAATACAGAATCACATTTTTCATACATACCCTCTTCACTTTCCGCGGTCCCATTTCCACGCCTTTACGGTAGCCTACATTGCCCTGGAATCCCGAATTATCAGTCTGCAAACGCATTATGTTCAGACTATATTATCCGTTTATTTTCAAGATGCTGCTTGCTTTTTCAAAGTCGGCGATATCGCATTCCTTCCGCGGAATTTCAATCAGCTCATGCGGTTCAAGAACATATTCCGCATAGCCGAGAGCAGTCAACCGCTGCGGAAATGCAGCGGCCGCTTTTTCCGGTTCATCAGCCAGCGGGAAATTTTTCTGTACGGGCGGCATCCGGAGTATTTTGAAAATGCGGAGCATGTCCGTGCGGCTGTGGAGTTTGTCCTTGCGAAACCGGAAGAGGCGGGAAATATCAGAGACAACCTGGCGTTTGTGCGTGAAGACCAATCGACGGGGAAAGTGTACCGGGAGGAGATCAACCCGAAAATTATCGGCAAACGCTGTCAGATCAGATCGGTACACGAAATTACGCAAACGCAGTATAAAAAAGTAAATAACCACGTATAGAGGACGTGGCTTTGAAGAAGCACCCTACCGGAACGTTATCGCTTCACCCATATCTTTGATATCCTCATTGCCTGCGTGGATTCCCGGAAGTCGCGAAAAGAGATCTTTCAAACTCTTCCAAAAAAGAATGGTCCATATGTCCTTGACGGAGGTGTCCTCGCCACCTGCGGGCAAGTCATCATCGGCAATGGCAATAAAGAGCTGCCGTATCCTTACGTGGAACTGCCGACGCTCATTGACACAAAAATCAAGGAGCAGAATCTGCCGAGCTGTTCCCTTGCCGAATCACTTTCCATTCAGGAGCTGTTCGTAAATCAGTGGCTCGCAACCGCCGAACTCGAATTGATCTGGCGGCTGTTCCGCAAAGGCGGTCTCGACTACCGCGGATTCTACATCAATCTCGATACCGGACGCATGAATCCGGTTCCGATCAGGGAATGCTCCCAGTCAAGCCACTGAACGATAATATCATTCCTGAAACAGAAAATCCGGCAGCGAAATTACCTCTATTCCCGCAATACCGTCGCCATGAACTTGGTCTAATGAGATAATCGTTTTCGGATAATTGTCCTCAATGGCAAGCAGCGAACGGGTTTCTCGTTCCAGAACTTTGGAATCGTTCAGGGACGCCGTGACTTGATAGTAATGCGGTTTTGCGTTCTTTTCCGCAATGAAATCAACCTCCCAGCGATCAATTTCTCCTGTATAAACCCGGTCAAACCGACGGCGTAATTCCATAAAAACAAGATTTTCCATCAAATAGGAAATATCGCTGCTCCGGAAACCGATTTGAGAGTTTCTCAATCCCAGGTCGGCTGCATAATATTTATGATTGATCTCAAGCTGCTTTTTCCCTTTGATGTCATAGCGGGAAGCCTTATAAAATAATTGAGATTCTACCAGTCCAGACAGATAGTTGATCACAGATTGAACATTAGTCTGGATTTTCTGATTCTTCAAGTAGGCACTGATGCTGCTTGCGGTCAACGGATTGGAAATATTATCATAGGTAAAACGGCAAATGTCGTCCAGCAATGAAGTATTCCGGATATTTTTCCGTTTGACAATATCTTTCAAGACAATTGTATCATGAATACTGCGCAGGAACGGTAATGCTGTTTCGTCTTTGAGTTCATCCAGCATTCGCAATCCGGGCATTCCGCCGTACCGCAGATAATTTTCGAAAAGGACCTGCCGTCCATCAAATTCCGGATAAAACTCCTTGAATTCCTTTAATGACAACGGATATACAGGAAACTCAATGAAACGTCCGGTCAGCTTTGATGCAAGTTCCCCGGAAAACATTGCAGAGTTGGAACCCGTGATGGTTACATCATAACGTTCCGGCTGTCCGGACCAGGACGCGACAACTCGCTCCCATTCGGTAATATCCTGAATCTCATCAACAAAAATATAAATTTTTCCGGAAACCTTATCCGTCATTTTTGTGACGTGTTTATGCAGGTCATTGTATGTCCGTATAAAATCAAAACCAAGAGACTCCATATCCACATAAAGAATATTGTCCGGAGCAATCCCTTGATTCCGCAGATGCTCAATGAGCTGCCGGACAAAAACACTCTTCCCGACACGCCGAAGTCCCGTGACGGTCTTCACCACTGGCTTTCCGAGGTAAGGCTGCATCTTTTCGAGATAATATTTTCTGTTTATCATAATTCCTCCCGGCTGTTTTTCAAATATAACTCATAATATACTTCACAATTTCAATATTTCAAATAAGACTGAATGCATTTAAAAATACGAAATAGAATTCAAGTATGTTTGAATTCGGCGCGACCGATATTGCCGGAAGATAAGGTACACTTTATTCGACCTTCGCTTTCCCCGCCGACTATTCAGTGGCGGGCGCTCTTCCTTTGTGTTCGAATAAAGTGTTTGAACTCAAAAAAATAATAGAAGGAGTCCGAGGAAATGAAATGCACCGTTGGGAAAGAATCGCTGCCGGCACATCTGCAGAAAGTCTGTTCATGACAGCGGCCGGCAAAGGATTTCACTATATTCTGATGCCGTTGCGAGTCAAATAACTTGAAAAATGAAAAACACCCTGTAAATTAATTGCGGGGTGTGTGGAAAGGTTTTTATGTCCACCACAAAAGGATTTCTGCAACAGCTCGTTCGGACCGGGCGGCTTCGTCGTATCCCCGTTTCCGAATGGGAGACGTTGACCGAAAATCAGCGCAAACAGTTCATTCGACAAGCGCAACATACACCGCCGCTTACTTATTCGCCGATTTCTCTGGAATGTAAAAATCTGCTGCGCTCCTATCATGCGCAGGGATTGCTTCCCGGTTTTCATCCGGAAGATTTCAAGGATTTGACCGCGATTGAAGCGGCTTTTCTCATCCGGTGTGCCGAGGATAACCGCTGGCTGACAAAGAAAAGTCTGTCCGACTATTACCGACAGACGGACATCGACACCGCTCCCGCCGATCCGGAACAGCTTTCCCGGATCATCACACTCGGCAAAAATGGGCATCTGCGCCGGATTTCTTCAAAAGTTTTGCTGCAACTCTGCCATCTGTCTGCCGAACGCCTGATCTGGCGCGGAGAAATGAACCGGAGGAGGACTGCCGATGTATCTGACTGAATTGGAACATGAAGCATTCCTGCGCGGTCGCGCCGCCGGACTGATTCCGGCGGATGTTCCGCTTCCGACCTGTGACAAGAAAATCGACGAACTGATTCTCCACGTCGGGTTCCTGTTCAGTCGGGAAATTGCCTGCCGCAACCGACAGAGAAAGCTCCGGCTGATGACGCTCACGGCGTTCACGGAAGAACATCTGAACGATTTGACCGTTCGTCTGCCGGAACTCCGACCGGAGGAAGTATTCACCGTTGCCGGACTCCAGCGGGAAGTCTACCTGAATCCGCTGGAAGGACTGTATCACTACTTCGCGTTCGGCAGAAAAATCGTCTCTGCGGACGACCTCGCCGGACGGCTCGCGGTCGATATTACACCGATTCCATCCTCTCAAATCCTGCGTGGATTCGAGATGGAATATGTTCCGGCCACGCGGACCGGACTCGCTACGTCCCGGCAGAAAGTGGTGCTGGCTGAAATGATCTGCAACGGCAGGCTTCCCACGATCACCCGTCGGCAATGGGAGAACATGACAGAGGAAGAAGCCTCACAGCTCATTTCGTCAGCGCCGAAGCCCAAAGCGGAACTTCCTGTTTCCGTTGCGCTCGTGCTGAATGTCATCGACCGTCTGAACTCGGAGGAAAGAACGCTGCTGGACGAACTGATGAGCCAACACAACACCCAGGAAAGGAAAATCGCATGAGGATCGTCAACAACAAAAAATTTGTCGCTCTGAATGAACTTGCTTGCCATCTGAACTCGAAAAAATCGGATGAACGATTTTTTTACGGAGTTCCGGAGCTTGCCTGCGCATGGGCTGACTCCCGCGCCAAATACTATCAGGCAACCGGAAAGTAGGTCGAGGAAGGAGTTCACTACGTCACCGGCGACACGCCGGTGGAACATCTGCTGTCACTGGAGGGTTGCAGACTGATCGAAAAATACGCCACCGTCGATACCCACAATGTCCCCGTCATAACCGACGGCACCGCTGAATTGTTCAACTAAACAAGAAAGGAGCCGGGGGGATGTACAGAATCACATCCCCCCGGATTGAAAATCATGTATATTCTTCTCTCTACACCTGCAGCTCTAATACTTCTGGTCTACAGCATTTACAAATGGATCATGCGTCAATCCGACCGTGAGAAAGAGTTTTGGATTGATCAGAAAGTATACGGACATCCCGTTTCGCTCAAACTTTACGCGCTGATGAAAGCTGTTCTGTTCCTGATCGCCATCGGCGGAGCCATGCTGATTCTGGTTTCATTGGTATATGGTCAAGTTCCGACCTGGCGGGATTTTTCCAACAGAAAATTTCTCCGGGCTGTATGCGGTGCCGGCTTTTTCATCATTGTGCAATTCGGTTTTCTGGGACTGATCTGGCTGATCAGGCATGTCGGCAAGTTCAACACAGGAAAAGTGATCCTGTTCTTTCTGCTGATCGGAATCATCACCGCCATACTGCTCGCGGGGATCTGTATCGCCGCATTTTGAATTAAAGAGAATTGATTTCATTTTCAAGAGACCGTAGTTCATTCAATAAATCTTCAAATGACATATAATCTCCGTAAATCATAGCTCTCATTGCCGTATAGTCCGCTTTCAAAGCTTTCATAGAATGTTCCGCTGGCAACAGCCTCATCGTTCCCGGTTTGGCATCCTTATAATTTGCCCATCCGCAATGATAGAACTTATCCTTAAAATCGACGACTTGCTTCAATAATTTCAAATTGGAGAATGCAGACTCTTTTATAGGACTCCGCGCGATCATAACCGTATCATAATAGTGTCTGGAGTAACGTCCTCGTATTTTACTGTTCTCCGGACGGTGCGCTTCTGCATGAAGGATGGTAACTTTTTCCCAAAAAGAACGTTCCGGAGTCGTTGCAATAATATTAATTTCCGGCATAGTAAATAATTGTGGATATGCCTCTGAGGCATAAGGCGAAATTTTATAGGAAGCATGCGGCACCCAGGCAGCTTTCGCTCCGATTTCCAACAATATCTGGGGACGCAGATATTCATCGGCAAAAGATTTTGGATAGGTGATTATAATATTGTCTGGTTTTTCCTCTGAAAGTTCAGCAACACAGATGTCTGCACAAAGTTTCTGGACCTCCGGCAGCAATACGTCTGCAATATAATGCAGTCCCCAAGTATCCAGTTCTTCATTGAACTTGGCCTGTTTTGCATTGCTGCGCTTCTCTAACGGATTCCCTATCGGATTCTCTTTCCAATTCAAGATCAAATCAATATCTTCTGAAAATCGCTTAATCAGATGAAAAATTTTGGAAAGGCTAGTTCCGCCTTTAAATATGATAGTATCCCTCAGTGAAGAATCGAAAAGTTGCTTCAAGATCCAGCAGACCCAGAAATCTTTTTCCACTGCGGCTTCAGACAAATAAGGAAATCTTGCCGCCGTTTGAACAAAAAGCTCCCGCCGTTTTCTGGAATCCATACGAGCAATTCTGTCCATGATCAGTTTTCTCCCGAACAGATCAATTTTATTTTATCATGAATCCAATCTGTCGTGAATTGAGTATCTTTCAAGATTTTATTCCGTTCTGATGCCGGAATAAAGTTACGTATTTTATTTATGATCTCTGCAGTAATATATTCGGCTCCCAATTCCCGGAGAGCTTGGACAATGATTTCACTTTTGATATTTGCAAATCTTGCCTCTTTAAGAGAAATATGTTTGAATTCTATTGTTCGACTGCCAATCTCATACTGACGGGTTGGCCCATCCGAAAAATAGGTTAAACGCATCGGAACCTGAGTACTCAATCCTAAATAATTCAATGCCGCATTGCCGGAAATCAAAATATTCCATTGGAACTTTCGGGCAATGGCTCTGGCAACCATTTCCATATCAGGCGCCATCTCTTCTTGAAGAAGTTCACTGAAGCGGGGATAATCGTAAATCCCCCGCAAAAGAGGGCGAATAATTTTTTTATCCTTGAGACGATATAGACTCCAATCTATGGTTGCAGTCTTGGCCAAGTCTCCAAAATCACTATTGGTCATCGTCCATCCTCTGCCATGTGATTTTATTCTTGCAAGTATTTTATCTTCAACAGATAGCATATAGATGTTCCCTTCGATTTTCAAAGGTAAAATAGCATATTCCCCTTTGAAAATCAAATGGATTATGATAAAAAAATAAAAATTTTTTCGTTTGATTTCCCGGCTGACGAACCGGATGACTCTGCATCCTGTTTCGGTCTGTCAACCTTCGGGCAAAAAATCAACCGAAAGGATAGAGATGATGGAAGCAATACAGTTGGATTTATTCGATTTTGTCGCGATGCAGACGGCGGTTCAATCGAAGGTGCAGGAAGTTCCGGAAACGATCGTTCCGCGAAACTTTCAGAATGACGGCAGGCAAGGAATGCCGACGACTCCGGCGGCGAGGATTGAGGTGAATTTCAAGGCGATCCGTCTGCTGAAGAAACTCAAAGCCGAAAAACGGGTACCGTCTCATGAAGAGCAGATCACGCTTTCGCAGTTCAGCGGCTGGGGCGGGCTGACCGAAGTTTTCATGGAAGCTAATCGCCATTATCAGGCGCTCAAGGAACTGCTTTCCGACGAGGAATATCAGACGGCACAGAGTTCAATTCTCGACAGTTATTACACGCCCGAATATATCATTGATTTCATGTGGGATCTTGTCCGGCAGGAGTTGGGGATCAAGTCCGGCAAGGTTGCGGAGTTGGGTGCCGGGACTGGAAATTTCATCGGGCTTGCTCCGTTTCAGAAAACCTATGAGTTCACCGCCATTGAGATTGATAAAATTTCGGGAAACATCGCGAAGACGCTTTATCCGGAGTCAGACATCCGGATTGCATCGCTGGAGACGGTTAAACTGCCGGAACAGTATGACCTCGTGATCGGCAATGTTCCATTCGGCAGATTTGCTCCGTATGACCGGAATTACCGTTCTTACAATGCCTGGAATCTGCATAATTATTTCATCTCCCGCGCATTAGATTGTTTGAAGGAAAATGGCCATGCCGTCCTCCTGACCTCCAGTTCCACGATGGACAAACCCGGTTCCATGCCGCAGATCACGAACGGGCGTGCGGGACTTGTGAAGGCTTACCGTCTGCCAAACAATACCTTTGCCGGAACGGAGATCGTCGCTGATATTCTCATCCTGAAAAAAGGATATCGGGAGAATCTTTCCGGGAATCTGCAGTGGATTGACACCGCCGATGATACGGGAAGAATTGAGGTCAACTGTTACTTCGCGCAGCATCCGGAACATGTGTTCGGCAAGCTCTCGAACACCGGCAAAATGTATGGCAAGCTGAACACACCTACTGTTCTGCCGGGTGATAAAAATCTGAAGGAACATTTCGATATTGAGCGTAAAGAGCTCATGTCCGCTCTGCCGGAAGTTCCCGAAAATACCGATCTGTTCGGCAATGCTCTTCCGGAAGCGACAACGCCCAAAGTAGAAGTCATTTCTCATGCGGAGCGAACGGATATTCCGGAGGAGAAGGAACCACCGGAAAACTGCCGGGAATACAGTATTTTCAGCACACTGGATGCGGTTTATCAGGTCATTGACGGCATGGGACACCGCATGAAGGACCGCAAAGGGGCAAATCTCACGATCAAAGAGACGCAGAAAGTCCATTCCTTCGTCAAGATCAAAAATGCGCTGAATGAACTCATTGAAGTGCAATTGGATTTCAATGCCCCGGATGAAGAAATTGAGGATTTGCGCATCCGGCTTCGCTGTCTTTACAATGATCATGTCGCAAAATACGGCGTGCTTTCCAATAAGACCATTCATAAATATTGCGTGGAAGATCCTGAATACCTCAAAGTTGCGGCGATTGAAAACTGCCGCAAAGTGACTGAAACCAACAAAGCCGGGATCAAGACGACGAAAAAAGTCTATGAACCCGGCGACATCCTTTTCAAGCGGACGCAATGGCCGTGGCGGGAACCGGATCATGCGGAAAACGTTGTTGAAGCCGGACTGATCTCCCATGCTTATCGTAACTGTATCGACCTTGAATACATCGCCCGGATCACCGGCAAGGACTATGAATCGGTGAAAACGGAACTGCTGTCAAGCGGTGAATATTTCTACAACCCAGCCGCACAGAGAATTGAACTCAAAAGCCGCTATCTTTCAGGGCACATCAAAATGAAAATCGAGGAAGCGCAGGCGCATGGCCTGACCGCCAATGCGGAGGCGTTGAAAACGGTTCTGCCGAAACCTTTGACCATTGAAGATATCGACTTCGCGCTCGGCTCCTTCTGGCTGCCTGCGGAACTCGTTCAGAAATGGATTGCAAAGGATTTGAACGGCAAAGTTGAAATCCACTATGACGAAGATTCCGACAGTTGGAAGGTCGATACCGATTACCGGAGCCGTCAGCTTCTGAATCAGTATAATCTCGACAAACTCGATACCGTGGAGTTGATCGAACTCATCCTGAATCTGAAAGATCCGGTCATCCAGAAATCGGTCTGGAATGCGGATCGCGGAACCTATGTGGATGTCATTGACAAAGAAGCGACTCTGACGGCACGCCAGTACAAGAATGAAATCCAGAACCGTTTTCATGATTTCGTGATGGATGACCGTGAGCTTGCGTTGGAGGTGGAACAGGTCTATAACGAATGCTTCAACAATTATGTGTTGCAGCAATACGACCTGCCGACGTTCGACGTTTATCCGGGCGCGAGTTCGGTAATCGACGGCAAGCCGTTCATTCTGCGCGAACATCAGAAGCGGGCGGTCACGCGGTGCATTCAGGAGAACACCTTGCTGGCACATGCGGTCGGAGCCGGGAAAACAGCCGTGATGATTACCGCCGCGATGGAGCTGATCCGCCTCAAACTTGCGACGAAAACGATGATCGTTGTTCAGAACGCCACGCTTCAGCAGTTTGCGGAATTCGCCCCCAAACTCTACCCGACCGCCAACATCCTGGTCGCGACGAAAAATGATCTGGTCAAGGAGAAGCGCAAACGGTTTCTCGGACGCATTGCCACGGGGAAATGGGATATCGTCATCATCGCTCAGAGTTCATTCAATATGATTGAGGACAATCCCGACCTCGTGCGGGCGAAATATCAGTCGGAACTGGACGAAATGGAGCGGGTTCAGGGGGCGCGCAACGTTGCCACGCAGCTTAACCGCCGTCAGAAAAAGGCGGAGGAACAGCGCAAACGCAGCCTCAAAAAACGTCTGGATAAACTGGAGGACCGCCATGCATCGGAAGATATCGTCTATTTCGACCAACTGGGGGTGGACTGCATCTTCATGGACGAAGTTCACAGCTATAAACGGAACTTCTTTGTCACGAAAATGACGCGGGTAAAGGGGCTGGACAATGCCGCTTCGCAAAAGGCGTTCAGCCTCACCTTGAAACTGAATCAGATCCGCGAAAAAACGGGCGGCAGGAATATCTACACCGCGACGGGAACGCCTGTCACGAACCAGCTTCCGGAGCTGTTCAACATGGTTCGCTACGTATCGCCAGATACACTGAAAATGTTCCATGTGGACACCTTCGACCGCTTTGCCTCGACTTTTACCCAGAGCGAAACGGCAATGGAGCTGAATGCCGCCGGGCGTCTCAAAATGGTCTCGCGGTTCTGCAAATTCACGAACATCGTGGAACTTTCCAAAATGTTCCGGAGCTGTGCGGATGTGATTCTGCCGGAGGATCTGACCGGCATTCCGAAACCGCCGATCAAGGGCGGGCATCCGGAGCAGATCAGTCTGCCGCGAACCGAACAGGTCTCCCGCTTCATGGATTATCTGAGCGATGTTTACACCTGGTTCGAGCAGCTAGACAACTCGAAAAAGCGGGAATTTACGCACATTCCGCTGCTGATCTACGGACTCTCCCGCAAGGCGACCATTGACCTGCGTCTGATTGCCGCCGATGCGAAGGACGATCCCGGTTCCAAGCTCAATGTCTGCGTCAATAAGATTCTGGAAAAATATCATGAATACGGTTCCATCAAAGCTGCCCAAGTCGTGTTCAGCGACCTTTACCAGCTCAAAAATGGTAAAACGGTCTATTTCGACGTATTCCGCGAGATCAAACGGAAACTGGTTGCAGGCGGGATTTCCGCCGATGAAATCGCGATTATCAATGACTATAAGACCGACAAGCAGCGGCAGGAGGTGTTCGACATGGTGAACAGCGGCGATGTCCGCGTCATCATGGGATCGACGCAGAAACTCGGAACCGGAGTCAATATGCAGGAACGCCTTGCGGTGGAACATGATCTGGATGCCCCGTTCCGTCCGGCTGACGCCGAGCAAAGGACCGGACGTCTGGTCCGTCAGGGCAATATTCTGCCGGAGGTCGAAGTAATCCGCTACGGCATGGCGGAAACGCTTGACGCCGGGATGTATCAGATTCTGACCCGAAAGCAGAAGTTCATCAACGACGCTTTGAAAGGCAAACGCCGCAGCATGGATGAGATCAATGACACTTCGATTGATTTCGCCTCGTTTTCGGCGCAGATTTCCGGCAATCCCAAGCTGATCCGCAAAGTCGAAGCGGAGACCCGTCTCCGGGAACTGCAGTCGCTGGAATATCAGTTCCGCCGTTCGGTTCGCCGTGATGAAGATTTGAAATCCGAGCTCGAACGGGCAATTCCGCGCATTGAAAAGGACATCAAGCGTATGAAAGAACTTGCGGCGTATCCGTTCCCGACCGACTACCCGCAAATCGAGATCAACGGCATTGCCTTGGAAGGCACGCCCGAATACCGGGTTAAACAACTGGCGAATCACCTGACAAACAAAGGGATTTATCAGGCGATTCAGCAGGCTCGTATGGAGCGGGAAGATGCTTCAATCGACCTCGGTTATGCGAAGATCAACGGCATCGAAGTTGAACTCAAAGCGGTCTGCCCGTTTGAAAATTACCGTACCAGCGAGGATCAGGCGGCGATCCGTTACCGCCTTGCCGGAGAATCGTTCTACAACGGCAAAATCCGTGTCGGAAGCGATGTCACGACCGGAAGCGGACTCATCACCAGTCTGAAATCCGTGCTGGACGCCAAAGCCAAAGAAGCCGTCGGCGAAGCGGAATCGCTGGAACTGAACTGTCAGCGACTGAAACAACTTGCCGAAACCGAAGGCAAGCGCGTATTCAAATACGCCGACGAGCGCATCGAACTTCAGAAGGAACTCGACAAGCTCCTTTTCGAGCTGAACGAGCTGGACTTGCTCCATGA
>OQVL01001230.1_pt1 | contig 15097 bp, 8 predicted proteins | sample 1691501 | NCBI WGS metagenome assembly OQVL01 (sample SAMN03418253, study PRJEB22391) | human gut metagenome | biome: human-gut; feature: organic feature; material: feces | host: Homo sapiens | place: Tanzania | collected 2013-01
TAATACAATGAACGGTCCTTAAAGTAGTGCTGTTTTGCATTCTGCATCTCCACAAATAAAAGAAATGGTATGTGTCGGTTGGGTCTTGTCTATCTTAAATTTTAATCTTGCAACAGCACCATTTCGCAGCACCTGATCTTTCCAAGATTTGCCATACTCTTTGAATTCGTTGTTGAAGACCTTAGACTTACTTCCATCAACAGATACACCAATCTTTGTTGCTTTACCTTTATATATAGGGAAGAAAGGTACAGTATAGAGAGTTATCTCTACTTCATCAGAATCGATAAAAGGAAGCGTGTATTCAATACGATCGCCATTCAGGTCGTTGGCATTACCGCCTTTGCCGTTAGGAGTACCTAACTGAATCACCTTCCAATCATAACCTAATCCCTCTACAAGGCTTATTTTATTTCCCCTTTTTTCAACCTTATTAGCATATTTGCCTAGGTCAACAACATAACATTTATTTAAAGGTTCTTGTTTGATACTCAGATCAATAGGAGTCTCGTCACTATCTTTCGTGATGTTTACCTTTGGCATTTTATGAGATAGAGAGCACCATGCCGGAGCCATATTCATCATATCATCCCATTTGCCACCAGCTACAGAATTATATTGCTTATTGAGAGTGGCAATACTATCAAATGCTTCTTGAGATTGACGCGCTGCCCAATTCGCCTCCTCAATATTGTCCAGCTTAAACTGTTCGTGGTTGAGTTGAGCCATCAGGAATTTTCTATTCATCTGATAAGAAGCCATTACTGGGTGTCCCAGAATTTCAAAGAAAGCATCACGCTGGTTGGCAGGTAACTCATTCATCAAAGACTTCACATTGTTTGCCAACTGTTCGTACTCCTTGAGTCGTCTCTGTGCTTCACCATAATTTTGGAAGGAGAATTCTGTATCTCTCAAACCTGTATATTCTTTGGTATCCCATTCACGCTCCCACCCCATGAATTCCGGCTTACGGCTCCATGCCAATTGATAGTAGGTATCAAGAATTTTTTGGAATCTTGATGTATATGCTTTGCCAAAGAGATGTCCCAGAAAACAGCTCTGGTGATTGTTGATGTTCTGAATATTGTATGCATTCACATTCCATGCCAGGTCAAAGAAGGTCTTGATTCCCAGCTCCATAGGCTTGATGTCTCCCACGTTGAGCAACCTGTTGTCCGAAGTCGAAATATTGTTGTTTTCGTCTACGTTCAATGATGTCAAGGCCGATGCGTAAACACGGAAAATCCTCGAATTATCCACATCCGGAACCATTGCGGGGTCCAAGGCATGGATGCCCTCCATTATCAGTATCTCCTTTTCACCCAGGGATATACGCTTGCCGGACGGCACTGACTTGCCCTGCTTGAAATCGAAACGCGGAAGCTCCACCTCCTTACCTGCGAACAAATCATTCAACTGACTGTTCAGCAGTTTGAGATCCATCGCCTCCAGAGCCTCGAAATCGTAATTTCCGTCGCTGTCCTTAGGTGTATGCTCCCTGTCCACGAAATAGTTGTCCAACTCGATAACCTTAGGCACGAGACCCAAAACCCTGCACTGGAGAGCTATCCTGAGCGAAGAAGACGTCTTTCCGCTCGACGACGGACCTGCGATAAACACTGCCTTTACCCTGTCACGCTGTGCATAAATCTGGTCCGCAATCGCCGCATAATTCCTCTCGTGAAGCGACTCCGCCATATTGATCAGATTTATGGCCTGTCCATTGCTTATCGCGCTGTTCAAGGTTCCTATACCATTCACCCTGATCACCGAACACCAGTCCGAATATTTGGCCAGCGTAGCCGCGATCTTGGACTGCGACTTCACCGGAATAACCCTGTCGAAATCGCCGGTGCAAGGGAACTGCAGACAGAATCCATCAGCGAACGGAACGATATCGAACACCTTCAGATAACCAGTCGAAGGAAGCAATGGTCCATGGAATGTATCTATCTGACCGTCAAGGAAATATACACTGCAGATGAATTCACCGAGCGATTTGAGCAGCTCCGCCTTGTCCGGCTGGTGATTTGCCAGAAAAAGCCTCTCCGCCTTGTCGCACGCCATCTTTTCCTTCCTGAACGGAAGGTCTCTCTCCACGAGCGAATGCATCTCCTCTTTTATTCGGGTCAATGCCTGTGTATCGATTTTCAAGGCGGTACGCCTTCCGTCTTCCTTCAGTTCCGGCTCATTTACAGTGCAATACAACCCGCTTGGCAACGAATGGTCCACAATCAGGACTTTGTCCGGGAAAACTTTCCTGATAGCATTCTGCAGTACGAAACACAGTGACCTTAGGTAAGTTCTGCGTCCGTCCGGATGATTGTAACCGATAAATTCCACTTCATGAGCCACTACCATACGATAGTCCAGCTCTTTCAACTTGTTGTCTACCAATGCTGCCAATACCGGATATTCGACGCCTGTCTTGGCATCTTTTACTGTCTTGCATGTCTCTTCAGAAAAATCTCCGAGCCTTTTCAGAAACGGGACTTCATGAGTCTTTCCATCATTGACCAAAAGAACATTGAACTTATCAGTCTCGATCATAGTGTCATCTTTTTAATTTTCAACTAAATACCTTGCTGCGAGAGCGCTTCCTTCAAGTAAGGGCCGGTAACTGAAGCGGGATTCTCAGCCAGCTCTTCAGGCGTACCTGAAGCTACGACATATCCGCCTCTCCGTCCTCCGTCCGGACCCATGTCGAACAAATAGTCGGCACATTTCAGGACGTCCAGATTATGTTCGATGACTATCACGGTGTTGCCGTTGTCCACGAGTTTCTGCAATACTCCCAGCAGCACCTTTATATCTTCAAAATGTAGGCCTGTGGTAGGCTCGTCCAATATATAAAGGGTGTTTCCTGTGTCCTTTCGGTATAATTCTGATGCAAGTTTCATTCTCTGGCTCTCTCCGCCTGACAAAGTAATGGCAGACTGTCCCAGATGAATGTATCCCAGTCCGACGTCTACGAGAGCTTTAAGTTTCTGTGAAATCTTCGGAATGCCCGAGAAAAACTCGTAAGCCACGCTTATCGGCATCTCCAGTACGTCATTGATACTCTTGCCCTTATACTTTACGGCGAGGGTGTCGTCCTTATAACGCTTGCCACGGCACTCGTCGCAAACGACATTGACAGAAGGGAGAAAATTCATCTCGATTACCTTGATTCCGGCTCCCTTGCAGGCTTCGCAGCGGCCTCCGGCGACATTGAACGAGAACCTCCCCGGACCGAATCCGCGCACTTTGGCGTCAGGAGTCTCGGCGAACAGGTTGCGGATGTCGTTGAAAACGCCGGTGAATGTGGCAGGGTTGCTCCTCGGGGTTCGTCCGATAGCGCTCTGGTCTATTTCGATGAGCTTGTCTATGTTTTCCGTCCCGATGATGTCGCTGTATGGCAGCGGGTGCATTTTCGAGTTGTAGAACTTGTTTTTCAGAATCGGCATCAGTGTCTCGTTTATCAGAGATGATTTGCCGCTTCCGCTGACTCCGCTTATGCCGATGAATATGCCTAATGGGAAGTCTATGTTCACATCTTTCAGATTGTTGCCGCAGGCACCTCTTATTCCGAGGAACTTGCCGTTGCCCTTTCTTCGTGTCTGGGGAATCTCGATCCTGCGAATGCCTTTAAGGTAGTCAAGAGTCAGTGAAGCCCCTATTATACAATGCTTTGCGACCTCTTTATCCGGTTTCTTGCCGTACAGTACCATATCTACAGGCGCATTGAGGCAAATCTTTCCGCCGTTTTCGCCTGCTCCCGGTCCCACGTCGACTAGCCAGTCCGCGCTGAACATCGTCTCCGCATCGTGTTCCACCACCATGACGGAGTTTCCTTCGTCGCGCAGCTCCTTCAGAGAATGGATGAGTTTGCGGTTGTCGCGCTGGTGCAGGCCAATGCTGGGTTCATCCAAAATGTACAGGACGTTCACCAGCTTCGAGCCTATCTGAGTGGCGAGTCTGATTCTCTGACTTTCTCCTCCGGACAGTGACGCCGTGGCTCTGTCGAGTGACAGATAATCCAGGCCCACGTCCAGCATAAACCCTGTGCGCTCTGCCAGTTCCTTAAGAATTTCTCTGGCTATAATATTCTCTCTGTCAGAGAGTTTTGAAGGCAGTTCCTTTAGCCATTCAGACAGCGTGGACATCTCCATGGCAGCGACATCTGATATGGTCTTGCCGTCTATTTTAAAGCATTTCGTCTGTTCGTTCAGCCTGGTTCCGTGACACACCGGACACACGATTTTATCCTCGATGTCCTCCACTATTCCCGGGAATGACACCATCTCCGACATGGCTCCGTCGCCGACCCTGAACAGTTCGTCCGAGCCGAACACGATTAGTGACACCGCCTCTTCCGGAATATCCTCTATCGGATCGTAGAGTGAGAAGTTGTATCTTCTTGCTATAGAGCGTACTATATCGAATTTTTTAGTCTCTCGGATCTTGCCCAGAGGAACGATTCCGCCGTCCGCTATGGAAATGCTCCGGTCCGGAATGATGGTATCCATGTTCACGTCCACAATCTTTCCGAGGCCCTTGCAATGCGGGCAATATCCTTCGGGCGAGTTGAACGAGAACGAGTGCGGCGCCGGTTCCTGCAGTGATACGCCCGAATCAGGGTCGACCAGGTGCTTGGAATAGTGATGAAGCTCGCCAGTCTCCAGATCCATGACTGCTACCGAGCCCTTACCTCGGGTCAATGCTATTGAGACAGAGTCTTTTACACGTTTATCGTCACCTGTCGTAGGCTTTAGTTTGTCCACGACTAGTTCGATAAAATGGGCTTTGTATCGGTCCAATGCCGTTACACCCGAGAGGTCTTTCAGTTCTCCGTCTATGCGGACTTGTGTGAATCCTCGTTTGCGCAACTGGTCGAACAACTCCCTATAATGTCCTTTTCTGCCGCGGACGAGAGGTGACAGCAAATAGCATTTCCGTCCGTTGTAGTTTTGCATGATAAGGCTGACTATCTGCTCATCAGTGTATCGCATCATTTCTTTTCCGGTGACGGGAGAGTAGGCACGTGACGCTCTGGCATAGAGCAGACGCAAGAAGTCGAAAATCTCCGTGATGGTTCCCACGGTGGATCGCGGATTGTTTCCCGTGGTTTTCTGTTCGATGGCGATGATAGGACTCAGTCCGTTGATCTCATCCACTTCAGGTTTTTCCAACGCTCCCATGAAGTGTTTCGCGTAAGCGGACAGGGTGTCCATATATCGCCGCTGGCCCTCGGCATATATAGTGTCGAAGGCCAACGATGATTTTCCGCTGCCGCTAAGTCCGGTGATTACAACGAACTTTCCTCTCGGTATGTCGAGGCTGACACCTTTCAGATTATGTGCCCTCGCCCCATGTATTTCTATATATTCAGTCTTCTTCATGAGAAGAAAATGATTTCACGTTGCTGAATTTATTCTCCGGCGATAATTTTACGGTCTTCGTCCAGGTCTACACCTGCGCGGGCTGCAAGTTCGCGTTTTTTCTCTTTAAGCATCTCTTTATGATGCAGATACCAATTCTCTGCATATACTGCTATACATGCGAGTGCGAAGTAAATTATCGTCTGGATAGTCAGACCTATCATCTGGTCATGTGCTGTCCACAAATCTCCACCTGCAGTATTCATGTTGATGAATGCCTGACAACCGAATGTGGTAGGGAAGATGTATGAGAACCATTTCCAGAATTCAGGGAATGCCTCAGTCGGCCATGAAAAACCTGTGAGGAACAAGCAGACAGGAGACATCACCAAGAAAAGAAGGAAGACGGACTCTCTTCTCGTAATCAGCGAACTCCATGTCATCGAGAACATCACGCAGTCTGTTACGAAGAACAGCAGGAGCAAGAGAATATCCCAGTAATTACCCCTCTGAGGAATACCGAACATGGCTGGAATGATAAAGGCGATATACATGGATATTCCCATGTAAATCAGCCAGTAAGCCATTCCGCGTCCGAGTACCACGCGGCCTACTCCATGTCCTTCCAGTTTATCAGGAAGTGAAGCGAAACTACGGTTCTCCTCGCGGGCGGTACCCACGAGCATGGACATGCCGTAGAACAACGTCTGCTGGACGATGACCAGCAAAATCGCAGACAGGAGGAACAACGAATAAGAGAAAGCCCTGTTATAAGGATTGTTCTCTTCGTAGGGAATGGCTTGGATTAGCGATTCTGCTTGTATTCCCGAGAATCCCGCTGCCGCGTAGCGCTCCATCTGGATGCTGCCTACTTCATGGAGCATCACTTGATTGGCAGCCATGAGAATATTCTTGTAATACAAGAAACTGCTCATATCAGCATAAGCGGACAATGTCGCGGTCTCCATTCGTGCCAATTTTTCACCGAAATCTGAAGGGAAATACAGGTAGCCCCTGATCTTACCTTCTTTCATTAAGGTCTGAGCCTCATCGACATTGACACAATGATACTTTATCTGGCACTCTCTTGTGGCATCGACTTCCCGCGCGAAGCGGCGGCTTGCGGAGCAGTCCGCATTGTCCACAATCGCGATCGGCGTCTCGTTGAGGATTCCGTTCAAGTACATGAAGTTGTACAGAATCGGGTAGGCGAGACCGGCGAGGAAGAAGATGACCATTACACCGGAGTCAGTGAAAATCTGTCTCAGTTCATGCGTGAATATTCCCCAGAAGTCCTGAAACCACATCCTTGCATAACTATTTTTCTTCATATCGACCTCTACTTTTTAGGGAAATTCTGTAATACATATGCTCTCTTGAGTCTGTACAAAGCAAACGCAGGGAGCAATACGAAAATGAGCAAGTGTATGACTTCCTTGTACCAACCTGCGAAACCTGTTCCGAAGATCACTTCCCTTGAATAGAACTGGAAGTAGTGCCTGAGCGGGAAGGCCTCTGCAAGGCCCTGAATATAAGGAGGCATGGTCTCTACAGGCAGGGTAAATCCTGACATCGAGAACGCCAGCACGCTGTACAATGCGCCGATACTCAGTGCAAGACGTGGAATCGGAAGCATACCTATTATGAACATTGCCACACCTTCGCTGGCCAACACCAACAGAAGGATGGCCAGGAACATGTTCCAGATGGATCCCGCGATAGGGAAGTGCATCCAGTCGTACATCAGCAGGATGATGCTCAGTCCAAGTACCGAGAACAGAATGGTATAGACGACCATCTTGCCGAAAACTGCAACGCACATGGAATCGCCGGCTGTCATCAGGAGATGACGGGAGGTACCGTATTTCAGCTCTGCGCCGAGAGAGTAAATCATGATGATGACTACTGTCAATGCCAATACACCCGGGAGGAAGATGTTTGTCAGGTAGTAACCATAGTTGGTATATTGGTTACCAATCTGATGTACATCTACATCCACGGGTCTGATCCTTCCCATGATCGCATCCTCGTTTACGCCTTTCGCGCGGAGCACCTCTCTCTGGACAGCGCCGTCCGCGAGGTTTATCATCGTCAGAATATTTTTATATGACAATGCTCCTCCGACGAAGTAAAGTCCGTTCAGATAATAAGAGAACGTCGGACGGCGGCTTGCCTGTACGTCTGCATACATTCCCTTGGGAATCAAACAGATAGCGGTGATTTTTCCGCTCTGCATATCCTCCCTGGCATCTTCGAAAGTGTCATATTTTATTACTCTGCCGAGCTGGGTCGCATCGAGCTGCCTGGCGAAGTTTCTGGACAATGATGAATTATCCATGTCGACTATTCCGATAGGCAGGTCGTGCGGGAGTCCCTGTTTGAGGAAGGTGAGGAAGAATATGGCGCAGAACGCGACTGTCACGACGGAGCCGAGAAGATAAATCGGTCTGTTCCTCATTATCCTCAGCTCACGGCGTATAACCGCTCCTATGTTATGCCAAAACCTCATAATTGCTTATTTCTTAAGGAGTTTAGCGTCTTTGATGATGGCTGACATGCCTGGGCGGAGTCCGTCCATTTTAGTGTCAGGAACGGCTCTTACTTCGAATGTCTTGGCATCGTACATGCCGGTTTCCTTGGTGGCTTTCCAAGTGGCGTAAGACTCGCGAACTGCTATGTAATTTACTGTAGCTGTGCACTCTTTGCCGTCGAGGGCAGGGATGCTGACTGTCACTTTGTCACCCTGCTGGAGTCCATGGAGATAGTCCTCACGTACGTTGAATGTGAACCACATGTCGTCGAGGTCGGTCACGGTCATGATAGGGGACCCCTGTCCTACGAGTTCGCCAACTTTAGGGAAGGTGGTTGAGATGACACCTGTCGCAGGAGATACGAGATAAAGCTCTGCAAGGGCAGCATTGACCTCCATAAGAGCACCGTTGGCCTGGTCTACGAGGGCGGCTGCGGCAGCCTTGTCCTCAGAGCGTGCGCCGTTCACAGCCATGTCGTACTGGCTCTTTGCGGCCTTGGTGGTAGCTACGGCGGCATTGTACTGAGCCTCGACCTCATCGAACTTCTGGGCTGAAACCACTTTCTGCTCGTAGAGACTCTTCATTCTGTCGTAAGATTTCTTCATTACGGTCTCACCTACAATGGCTTTCTGCCAAAGCTCGTAAGCGCCTTCGATCTGCTCTTTACGTGCTCCGTTGATAGCCTTGGTCTGCTGAGCGGAAGCAGCGTTCTTAAGCGCGGTCACCTGCTCGAGTTTGGCGCGGACTTCAGGGCAGTCGATGAAAACAACGGTGTCGCCCTTGTGTACCATGTCGCCTTCTTTAACGAAGAGGGTCTCGATACGTCCGGGAACTTTACCTGAAACTCTATATTCTGTAGCCTCAGCCTCGCCTTGGATTACCAATGGTCTAGGTCTGGACACGAAATATCCGATTACGGCAATCAACAGGATAATTGTAATAAGAGCCAAAACTCCAATTACAAGATTGTAAGATTTTTTGTTCTGTACCATGATATTTTACTTTTTTATTATTCTGAATCAGTAAGTTACGTTTATTTTCCGCTCAAGTCGGAGGTGTAGTTTCCCTCAGCTTTCTGGAGGTTTACATTAGTCATCTGAACCTCGATACCTGCGTCGATATACTCTGAATGAGCCTGGAGCCATGCGGTATGCGCTGCGAGTGCCGTGTTCGTAGTAACGACACCTGCCTCGAAGCCGATGGATGCTGTACGCAAGTTCTCTTCGGCGCTCTTCAGGTTGTTCTCGGCCATCTCCAATTTCTCGAGAGCCTCGTCCTGCTGTTTGCGTAACTGTGTAACCTGCAAGTTGATAAGTTCTTTGGCGTCTTCGTATTTGCTCATGTAAAGTGTAGCCTCAGCCTTAGCCTTGCGAGTCTTCTGCATGGCTTCGAAACCGTGGAAAATAGGAATATTCACTGCTACACCGACATTGAACATGCCGCCGAATTTATTCTGGAAGCCGTTGTAAAGATTAGGGTTGGTAACCAGATAGTTGGCTGTCAACGCCACTTTCGGCATCATGTCCGCGCGGGTGATTTTCACCTTCTTGTCGTAAATCTCAGATGCGAGATTCAGGCTCCTGGTCTCAGGTCTGTCGGCCCAGATGCTCTCGATGTCCTTCTCTGGGCTCATCTGAGGAACCGGAACCGCGTCCAGACTTTCGTCCGCCAGGGTAATTTCGCTGTTAAGGTCAATGCCTATTTCCTTGCAGAGCAGCATCTTGGCAAGTACCAGACCGTTTGTGGCCTTGGTCTTCATCATGTTGGCTTCATTTGCCTTTACCTTTATGGCGAGGGCGTCAGATGCTGTCGCAACACCTTCATTTACAGTGATGTTTACATCGTGCTCCATCTTTTCCAGGAGGTCTGAGAAGTTCTCGGCAAGTTTCTTTTTGTTGGCAATGGAAACCACCTGCCAGTATGCCTGGTCTACAGTAGTGAGGAGATCCTGATACTGCTGGTCGTACTGTGCTTTGGAGAGGTCTTCTGCGAGATGAGCCATCTTGTTGGCATTGATAATCTTACCGCCCATGAAGACTGGCTGCTGGAGAGAGACTGCGCCTGCGAATACGTTATGGATGTCAAGGTGGAAAGCATCGTCGATTTCGGTTCCGAGCTGAGTGAGGGCGGAACTGATTTCTCCTTTGGACAATGCTGCCGTGATGGACTGGAAAATCGGGCTCTGCATAATGTCGCTTCCTCCAGGGATTTTGCCCAATGCCTCTACGACGGCTGTCACTTTTTCATTGACCTTACCCTGGAGGGCGGCGCCTGCGCCTGTCAGTTTGCCTGACATTTCGTCACTTATGAGAGCGAGGTTCTTCTCATTATACATGTAAGCGGCTGTGGCGCTGATGTTCGGGAAGTAGTTCGCTCTGGCGATTTTACGGTCGTAACCTGCCATTTCCACTTTCGTTCTGGCCTGCTTCAGGTCCTTGTTGTTCCTGATGGCCATTTCCCGGCACTGCTCGAGTGTCAGGGTTTCCTGTCCTGTCATGCACAAAGGAAGCAACAGTGCGGCTGCCGCTGTGCAGAACATTTTGCTTAACGTGTTCATATTTTTACTTTTTTCTGTTTTCATTTTTACTGTCTGAAACGCAAATCGTACAAATATACAAAAAAGTTGCCAAATCGCCCTCATTTTGTGTTTTAGTGGAACGAAAGTTGTTATTTTGGTCGAAAAATAAACAATTTTGCAATAATTTGTCAAAAATCACTATATTTGCGGAGATATGGAGCATCAAGATATATTACATAACATCAGCATCCCGAAATTCAGGAAGTTGTTTCCGGACATGCCCGGCACGGGTCTCGGCGACGATATCCTCATCGCGGATATGAAGTATGACAAGGCGCTTACCGTCTTCCAATATCCGTTCAGATTCGACGGATACATTATTATATATTGTCTTAAGGGAAAGATAAGTTTGGATGTGAATCTTGATTCTTTCCAGATTTCTGCCAATTCCTTGGTTTTCAATGTTCCTGGGAATATAATAAGGGTATCCGGTGTGGATCCGGGCGACAAGGATCTCCACTTCATCGTGGTGGCCATGTCCAAGGATTTCATGTCCAATGTCAGGTTCGATTTCAACCGCATTTTCAACGAGAGTGTGGCACTTATGGATAACCCTTGCATTGTCCTGAACAAGAGCGAGGAGGCGGTCTGCAAAATGTATCTTAATCTGGCGTCTGTCCTTTTGAGGGACAATATGGAAAATAAGATGGAGGCTCTCGGTTCTCTGGTGTCTTCGCTTTCTTATTATCTGGGTTCCATCTGGTCCGGCAGGCTCTCTGAGGCAGTGCACAAGCCGCAGTCTCCTTCAGTAAAGGCCAAATATATATATGACCAGTTCCTGAGACTTGTTACTGATTATCATACATCGGAGCGCAATATGGCCTTTTATGCTGATAAACTGTGCCTTACGCCGAAGTATCTTTCCAAACTCGTGAAGAGTGTCAGCGGCCGTTCCGCACCTGACTGGATAGATTCGTTCGTCATTCTGGAATCCAAGAACTTGCTGAAATATTCCGATCTTTCCATAAAGGAAATAGTTGTGAAACTGAACTTTCCGAACCAGTCGGTGTTTTACAAGTTCTTCAAGTCACATACAGGCAAGACCCCTAGTCAGTATCGTCACGAATGATAATGACCTTTACACTGAATTTAAACTAAACGAAAAACAAATATGATCTTACCTTTACTGTTGTCATGCGCATTGACCGTCGTTCAAGTGGATACTTTGTCTACATCTGTAGTTACAGCTTCTGTTAAGCGACAGCTTGAAACTGAAGAACTTGCGACACCTGTCACTTCACTGACACTGAAGCAGATAGAAGCATCTGGAATCGAAGCCCCCAAAGGACTTTCCGGTAAAATTCCGGGACTTTTCATACCTGATTACGGTTCTGCCATGACCTCTACCATATATATAAGAGGTATCGGCTCCAGGATGGAAAACCCTGTCATGGGTCTCTATGTAGATGATGTGCCTGTAATCGACAAAAATCATTTCGACTTCAGTTTTCTGGATATCCGCCGCGTGGATATGATGCGCGGCCCGCAGGGAACCCTCTATGGGAGAAACTCCATGTTGGGCGTTCTGTCTGTGGAGACGCTGTCCCCTAAAGTATGGCAAGGCGTTCGCGCAGGAATCGAGTATGGTTCTGCCAATTCGTTGAATGTCAATGCTTCTGTATATAAAGGCGCTTTCGGAGCTGCAGTAGCATATCGTCATACGGATGGCTTTTATACAAATGAATATACCGGAAAGAAATGCGATCCGTCAGACATGGCCGCCATCAGACTCCGCTATTCCAAGACTCGCGGCAGCATTGACCTGGACAATTCTCTTTCCGTGTCTTACACGGATCAGGGCGGGTATCCTTACCGACTTTATTCGGACGGAACCTTGAATCCGGTTTCCTATAACGACAAGAGCGCTTACAAGAGACTTTCCGTTATGGATGGATTTCGGGCGACGAAGGAGGGCAACAGCTTGAAAATCAGTTCGGTTACGAGCTTCCAACTCCTGCATGATTCCATGGATTTGGATCAGGACTTCACGCCTAAGTCGATGTTTACGATGAATCAGACGCAGGACCAATACGTTATCACTCAGGAAGTTGTGTTTCGTCCCGTGAATCATCCCAAATGGTGGGATTCCCAGTCCGGCGTTTTCGCTTTCGGTAAGCTGAACAACATGTCGGCTCCGGTCCATTTCCTGTCTGACGGTATCAACTCTCTGATTTTGGGTCAGGCCAATGCTCATATCCCGGAGTGGGTGGGCAGGCTGTCTCTTCAGGAGGATAACTTCCCTATTACCAGTGACTTCCGCTTTTGGACTTATAACGTGGCAGCATATCATGAGTCATATTTCAGACTTGGAAGATGGCTTCTGACTGCGGGCTTCCGTTTGGACCACGAGGGCGATTTTATGAAATATGATTCCCGTGCCGACATCCATTTCAAGATGAGTTACATGTCGGATTTCACGCCGCTCTCGACCACCTTTGCCGGGCATGAGTCGGAGCATTTTCTCCAGTTCCTTCCGAAATTGTCCGCCATGTATGATGCTTCGTTCGGGTCAATGCCTGAGCGCGGGGAGAGTCTGAAGTTTTACGCATCCGTATCAAGAGGCTATAAATCAGGTGGTTTTAATTCACAGATTTTCTCTGACATCGTGCAGAACAAGATGATGAACGGCATGATGGAGAAATTCGGAATGGGCTCAAGTTCTCAAAATGAAATGACAGCTGCGGCTACCAAATATAAGCCTGAGACATGTGTGGACCATGAGGTAGGGGGCCGTTGGAGTATGCGTCGCGCGGGACATTTTCTGGATGTTTCTGCCAATGCTTTCTATGTTTTGTGCAAGAATCAGCAGATTACAGTCTTCCCTTACGGGAACGGAACCGGACGTATGATGGCCAATGCCGGCAAGTCAAGGAGTTTGGGTGTGGAAGCTGAACTTTCATGGAGATGGAAAGGTCTTCATGTAGATGCTTCAGCCGGTTTTACGGATGCCCGTTTCACAGAATATAATGATGGACGTGAGGACTATTCTGACAACAGGATACCATATTCACCATCAAGTACTTTATATGCGTCTGCCGGTTATCGTTTCACTTTCGGAGGAAGAGTCGTACGTGCGGCAGCATTGACAGCAGACATTACCCGTACGGGAAAAATTTTCTGGGACGAGGCAGGGGAGTTGTCGCAGGCGCCTTATTGGACAGCGGGTTGCGATTTGAGGATTTCCTTCCCTCATATGGATTTCTTCGTCAGGGGTGACAATTTGACTGATACATCTTATGATGTGTTTTATTTCAAGTCTGTGGGGAATTCATTTTTCCAGACGGGGAAGCCAAGACGCGTGACTGCAGGTGTTTCCATGGAGTTTTAATCGTGTGATTGTGGGGTTGGGATAATTGTGGAACTTGAATTAATTAGTATATTTGGAGTCACAAAAGACTAAGTGATGACCAAATATACTTTTCCTATTTATAGAATCGTTTGTTCGATTGTCTGTTGTCTGGCCCTGATGTCGGATGTTTTGGCGTATGATAATCCGGATTTGTTCAAGTCTTTGGTGTTGAATTGTCCTCCGTCGCAGTATAAGGGGGATTCACAGATTTGGTCTATCGAACAGGATGGAAAAGGGTTTGTATACTATGCGTCGGGTACCAAACTCGTGGTTTTCGATGGTATCAATACGGAGTCTTATGAGGTTGATGAAGAGCGGGTTATCAGGCATCTGAAATATGATGAGGAGTCTGGGCGATTATATTGTGCAGGTGATTATTTTTTCGGCTATTGGACTCGTGATACGAGAGGTGTCTTGGGTTTTACTATGCTTTATAGGGGTGATCCCGAGGTTAGAGAGGATATTTTCTGGCGTGTATTCCCGAAAGGAGATATTCTCTATTTGTCTACACATCAGAGATTTATAACATATAATATCGCTACTGGAGAGATTAGGGAACGGATAAGTGGAGATATAGGATATCTTTTCTATGTCGATGGTGAGTTCCTTATTCAGGTGGATGATAGACTTTTAAAGTTCGAAGGTGAGGATTTTAAGGAATGTTTTTCCGGATTGTCGGACAGGGTGGTTTATGTGGAAAGGAGGGATGGAGATTATTTTCTTATCGGAGAGGATTCTATAATTCCGTCACAATCAGTGTTTTCTGTTTATAAGCAGAAATCCGGAAATTATCTGTTGGGTACCATCGCCGACGGTGTTTATGTAATGTCTCCGTCCGGAGAGATTGTCAGGAAGTTCAATGACAAGGACGGCCTGGATTACACGACCGTATTGTCATTGACAGAAACAGGAATCGGCGATGTCGTCATCGGGGGCGACGGGGGCGTAACTTGGATTGTAAATAACAGACAGCTAAGCTATTATAAAGAGCCGAATATGAAGATTGGTGCGGTGTATACGGCGTTGGTCTGGAATTCCAAGCTTTATATGGGAACGAATATGGGTTTGCTTAGGGAATCGGATGGCCCTGCTTCGGGAAGCGAGTTTGTGCCGGGAATCCGTGGGCAGGTTTGGGATATGCTTGTCTATAAAAACCGGATGTTCTTAGTGAAAAATGAAGGACTTTATATGCTCGAGAAGTCCGGGAAAATCACCAGTTTGTCGTATATATACACATTAGCGGTATTTCCCGTCGGAAGCACCAGCCGCATGACAAGCC
>OQVL01001232.1_pt1 | contig 15080 bp, 8 predicted proteins | sample 1691501 | NCBI WGS metagenome assembly OQVL01 (sample SAMN03418253, study PRJEB22391) | human gut metagenome | biome: human-gut; feature: organic feature; material: feces | host: Homo sapiens | place: Tanzania | collected 2013-01
GAGGCGGCTCTTGCTGTGGCCGCCGCCGATCAGCGCCGCTTGACTCCGGACGAGTTTATGGCGCTGATTTCGCCGGCTGCCGCTCCATATATCGAAGACATGGCCGCTCTGGCGCAGCGCTTCACCCTCGAAAAATTCGGCCGCACCATCTCGATGTACATTCCCATGTACGTCTCTAATGCCTGCGCCAATGCCTGCGTGTATTGCGGCTTCAATCATGCCAACCCCATGGCACGCACCATACTCACCATGGAACAGGTGGAAGCCGAATGTCGCGCCATACGCCGTCTCGGGCCTTTTGAGAACCTGCTGATAGTTTCGGGCGAATTCCCGGCGTTGTGCGGCACCGAATACTTCGAGAATGTGTTGCATACCTGCCGCCCGTACTTTCACAACCTCACTATTGAGGTGCAACCCATGCGTCAGTCGCAGTACGAGCGTTTGGTCGATGCCGGACTTAATGGCGTGGTATGTTTCCAAGAAACTTATCACCGAGACGGATATCCCAAATACCATCCACGTGGTATGAAATCCATATACTCGTGGCGTCTCAACGGGTATGACCGCATGGGCCGTGCCGGTGTGCATAAAATTGGTATGGGTGTCCTCATCGGCCTTGAGGAATGGCGCACGGATGTCATTATGATGGCTCGCCACTTGCGCTACTTGCAAAACAAGTACTGGCGTACGCGCTATAGTGTCAATTTTCCCCGCATGTGCCCCAGCGAAAGCGGGTTCCAGCCCAATGTGGTCATCTCGGACCGCGAATTGGCTCAATTGACTATGGCCTTCCGCATCTTTGACCACGATGTAGATATCTCGTACTCGACACGCGAGAGTCCACGCTTCCGCGACAATATGATGCGTCTGGGTGTAACATCCATGAGCGCCGGCAGCCAGACCGAGCCGGGTGGATACGCCACTTCGCCCGAAGCGCTCGAGCAATTCCACGTCACTGACGAACGCAGTCCCCATGCCGTGGCCGAGGCTATACGCCGCAACGGCTACGAACCGGTGTGGAAGGACTGGGATGCCGTGTTCGACAATGATCATACTCACTGAGAAATAGGACTTTTCAGGCTTTTAGAGACTCTAAGGTCCTTAAGGTCTCTAAAGTCCTTAGGGTCCTTAAAGTCCTTAGAGTCCTTAAAGTCCCTAAAGTCCCTAAAGTCCTTAATATAAATCATCATAAGACAATGACCGATACATATTTTACAGATGATATGGACGAGCGCCATTCGCGCACTATGGCCGTGGACGACATAGGACTCGAAGGAATCCAACGTCTAGTCGGCGCCATGGTGGGCATCGTAGGTGCCGGGGCTTTGGGAGGTGCCGTGGCTGTGGCACTTACCGCCGCCGGTGTGGGACGCTTGCGTATTATCGACTTCGATTGTGTGGAACTCTCCAATTTGCCGCGGCAAACAGCTTATACTACCGGCGATGTAGGTCGCCCCAAAGTCGAAGCCTTGGCGGAGCGTCTGACGGCGCTCAATCCGTCCGTGGCTGCGGATACACGCTTCGAGCGTCTCGGTGCGGACAACGTGTCTTCATTTGTGCAAGGTTGTGATGTCGTGGTCGATTGTACCGACAACGGCGCCACTATGACCATGGTGGCCGATGCGACACGTGCCGCATCCATACCGTGTGTGCTGGGAGGCGTGGCCGGACGACAAGCCCAAGTTATGTCCTTCAGTCATGCCGCCGGCCCTGCTTCGGTATCCTATCGTGACATCTTCGGAGACGGAAGTCGCGGACGAGCTCCCCGAGGTATCTTTCCCCCCGCGCCGGCAACCGTGGCCGCTTTGCAAAGTGCCCGCGCCCTGGACATGCTGCTACATACAGACCGGGAAAGCCTTCCCACAGTCCTTGTGCTCGATATTGACCTGGCCACTCTCCGATGCCGACGTTTGGCGCTATGAGCTTCAGTATACATCGCCGGCGGCAACGGAGTAGGGCGTGATGTTGCAACAGGTCGTCTTATACAGCGCTTCTGCGGAGTGTGCGCAACGTTGTCGATACCGGTCTCTTATTTATAGGTTTACATTTGTATAATGTATAATGTTACATTATTAGCAAAATGGCTCGCTTTGACTATGCTTGCGTCTTAAATTATGTGAAATTATAAAGTTTTATTATATTTTTTTTGTCCAATACATAAATAACTTTTACTTTTGTATGTGAAAAGCGTTCGAGGGATTTCAAACCAATCTCGTCGGACACGTTCTATTATTCCTCTCCGACCTCTCCTTATTTCTCCGGCAGCTGTCTCTATGCTATGCCTATTACAAATAATCCGAAGCGAAACAAACCTAATAGAAACCTTGCAATTCTTTAGAGTAGAACAATGATCCTAAAAATGAAGAAGTTCATGGCCTTGGCCTTGGCCATGGCACTTTCGGCCATAGGCAGTGTTGTCTCCTACGCCGACAGTACTCCCAAGCAGGAATTCCGTGCCGCTTGGTTCACACCTGTCAATACAGGATGGCCTGTGTCCGCAAATCGAGGAAATGTCACTGCGTTAAAAAACGAGATTATCAATAGGTTAGATCAAGTCAAGGCCGCCGGTCTCAACGCCGTATGCGTCCATGTGCGTCCTATGGCAGACCGTCTGTACAATACCAATTCGTATACACATAATGGTACAAAGTACGTTGTATATGAACCTGTAAGCCATTATGCTTCGGGTACGCGCGGTACGGCCTGCTCGTTAGACCTGTTGCAGACCTGGATTGACGAAGGCCATAAGCGCGGCATCGAGGTGCATGCGTGGGTCAACCCTCTGCGGTGGTGTACCCCTTCGGGTGCGCAATCCAAAGGATATAATCCTTACTCAACGAGTTTGGATGCATCGATAAAGGACTGGATGATTACCGCATATCAGTACGCCACAGATAGTAACGGTAAAAAGTATGTCGCCAATACCAAATTTGTATTCAATCCCGCCAGCGGCAAGACACAGGCACGATTGAAGGCCGTATGTGCCGTACTGACCGGCGCGTATGACATCGATGGTATCGTCTTTGACGACTACTTCTATCCGGACGGTATAGCCGAGGATTCAAGCGCCGATGACTGGAGTGACTACCAGTCGTATAAGAATAATGGCGGAACAATGAGCATCGGCGACTGGCGTCGCGACAACGTCAATAAGCTGATGGAGATGTCCTATAACATCATCCACGACATCAAACCATACGTGCGATTCGGTATCGCTCCGGCAGGTGCTGCATTCAATGGAGTGAAAGAGTCTGACGGGCTTCCGGCTCCGTACGGACACACTTATGAAGGCTTGGTCTGCAAAGCCGGTGACTGGCAATACAGCACAATATATGCCGACCCGATAGCGTGGATACGCAGCAAGCATGTGGATTACCTTGCTCCGCAGCTCTATTGGACCAATTCGCATAGCACCAACCCCTACGGCCCGATGATTGACTGGTATAGCATTGCCGCCAAGAGATTCGGACGTCATATCTTCGGCGCTTTGTCTATCACGTTCCTTGAAAAAGGCAACAATACCTCCAATTACGATGAAGTCATCCGTCAGGTCAACCAGACGCGAGCCACAACGCGCGACAATTTCCCCGGCGAGATGTTCTATAGCAGCCGTTCGATGTTCGGTCCGACTTGTAGTGGCCTTGACTCTTATCTTAAACAGAAGGTATATCAATATCCGGCATCGGTGCCGGCTATGACGTGGTACAATGCTCCCGACTTGGGTAAGGTGACCAATGTCAAGCTTAGCGGAACTACTCTTTCGTGGACAGGCAAGAGCAACAGCCGTTACATAGTGTATGCCGTGCCTCTGGGTACAAATGCAATACAGGCAGCCTCTACCGAGCACAACGGATTGCGTGCCGAGTATATCGTGGACATCACTTACTCGACAAGCGTCACTATTCCCTCGAACAAGACTTCCGGCTACTGGCACGGCGTAGCCGCCCTCGACCGCTACGGCAACGAATGGGCTATGGGAGCTACCTCCAATATGCCGCCGTCCGAGACGCTCAAGGCTGTGACGCTGACTACGCCGTCCGCCGGCGAGATCGTTTCGATAGGATGCACCTTCAATTGGAGCGACCCGGCTTCGGCCAATAGCTTCGACCTGCAAATCAGCAAGGACAATACCTTTGCAAGCGGCGTTTCCACTTACAATGTCAATACTACATCCTGTTATGTAGACCTGACAACGCTTTCCACCTCTTCCACCTATTATTGGCGCGTAATCAGCCATAAGGGCGGTTACATCGATGGGACGTCCGAAGTGCGTTCGTTCTACATTCCTGCTCCCGAGACACTGACCCCCGTGACGCTTACCTCGCCGTTAGATGGTGCACGTGCTGCGACATCGCAGACGTTCACTTGGAATGATCCCACGGGTGTCAATTCCTACGAATTACAGATTTCTACCGACAAAAACTTCGGAGGCAATGTCTCCAAATACACCACCTCCGCCACATCTTATACCATAGATATGACGGCGCTCAATTCGTCCACCACATACTATTGGCGCGTGATCAGCCGCAAAAAAGGCTATCTTGACGGTGTCAGCGCAGTCCGTTCGGTATACAATCCGGGACCTGAACAACTGACCCCCGTGACGCTTGTAAGTCCCACAGCCGGCGAGCAGGCCACATCCGACAACGTCACTTTTGTATGGAGAGACAATGTCGCCTCCGACAGCTATACTTTGCAGATTTGCGGCAATACCGATTTCGGCACCGGAACCAAGGAATACAATACCACAGCCAAGTCGTATACAGTGAACACCGGAGGTCTCAATTATTCGACTCCGTACTATTGGCGCGTCATCAATCATCGCTCCGGATATTACAAGGACGGTATCTCGGCCGTGCGCAACTTCATCACCAAGGAAGAGCCTTCGTGTATCAAGCCGCGGCTCGATTGGCCCGAAGACGGAGCAACGCTCAATGACGACATTGTATTTGTATGCAGCGACAATAATGACGACAAGGCTGTCCTCGAGATTGCCACCGACCTCAATTTCTCCAATATCGTGTTTACCGGTACCACCGGATGGCACAAGGAGTATCCCTGTCTGCAATACACCGTTCCGGCCGAGGTTCTCGGCGCAAACGGCACCTTCTTCTGGCGTGTCCGCGTCAGCACCGCCGGGCTCAAGGACGCTGTCAGCGATGTGCGCAAGTTGATTATGGGCAACGGTGTCAACCCCGACTACGGCAACTACACTCCGCGCCGCGAGCAGGTTGAATACCCCACGGTGACGCCGTATAACGGCAACAATACCACCCAAATGACCCTCACCAATCTGTGGATACGCAATGCCTCCAACAACAACCCCGGTCTGAGCGAAACGCTGAGCCGCGGCATGGTGGCACGTGCCGACAAGAACGGTGACCAAGGCGGCAGAGATGTCGTATATATTTCGGCACGAACCGCTAATAGTGGCTCGGCATCTTCATCGCTGATGCGTTTTGATGCTTCCAACGGTAACCAGTTGTCGACACTTAATCTCACTTTCGATAACACCTTCTCAACAGCTTATTTCCCTACTAACGGCGTTCTTGTAGACGCTGACGGACAGGTGCTTGTACACAATATGGCTGCAAGTAATGCTAATAAGCTGACTGTAGGCATTGTAAATCTCAGCAATGGTCAAGTTACAACGTATTTCAGTCAAACAGCAGATCCCAATATTCGCATAGACCACATAGACGTATATGGCACGGTTTCCAATAGCGGAACATATTATGTCTTGGCTGCTAATGGATCCAATGCTATAAGATGGAAGGTTACTAATGGAAACGTTTCAAGGGAATCTATGTCAATCAATGCGATAGGCGCCGCCGGACGCGTTGTATTTACCGGTCGCCCCGACCGATTCTATGTAACCGGAACAGAAAGTGTGCCCAAATTGTACAGCTGGGGCAATAGCACGCCTTTGGCGACTCTTTTTGGCGATAACTTCTGTGGAGGTATGGCATATTTCACCCATGACGGATACTCGTTCATGGCCATTGCCACCCATGACAATACGAAAGGAGCTAAATGGACTATATGTTCCGGTGTAGATTTTACTGCTTCCGGTAGCCGTTCGGAGCACTGGGTTGTACCTACGCAGGGTATGGGTAATTCGGACCACCATTGGTCTGCAAGTGGCGGCAGTGGCGACCCGACGATGCCTGTGAGTGTGCTACAACGAGACTCCTATGAGGACGGTGTTCATACACTCGACAACGCTGCTTCGGCTCAAAATACAAGATTATTTGTTTACAGCTCGGGTGACGGCCTTGCGGCATATTCGATGACGCGTCGCATCGTCACGGGCGTGGAAGATGTCGTTTTTGATGGAGCCGATGCCGATAATTCCGAGACGGAATACTACAACCTGCAAGGCATTCGCGTACATCAGCCTCTCGCCCCCGGCATTTACATCCGCCGTCAAGGTAACGTAGTCACCAAGGTGACACGCTGAGGCCGCAGGCGCATGAATAAAGCCACGGGGTCGACACCGCAGGGTGTCGGCCCCGTGTGCGTGATACTCGTTCGATGACGACTGTTTCGGTATTCGGATATGGATGGTATGGTTTTTGCTTGATTGAAACCAATTCACATTGCTCGCGAATACGATGACACAATATAATACGGACAATACGACAGGACAGAATATGCAAGGTGTAGAGGCCAAGGTCTCAGTGCTTGTGTTCCCGCGACAGGGAATAGAGCGCAAGATTGGTTTTGACGCAGTGCGCGCCATGGTGGTCGGACGATGCAGCTCGCCGCAGGCACGCACATTGGCTCTCGAGACTATGCAGTGGAGTGCCGACGCCGGCGAGGTGCGCTGCCGTTTGGCACGTGTGGCCGAGATGGTGAAGGCCTTGACCGGTGATGACATCCTCGACCTCGGCACTGTCGAAGATTTGCAACGACCGCTTAAAAGCATCTCTGTTCCCGGGACATTTGTCGAGGCATCCGAATTGCTGACCCTGCTCAAAGCCTTGAGGCAAGCTATGCGTGTTCGCTCGTGGCTTGACAAGACCGAAAACAGCGGTGCGGCTGTATATCCGCATTTGCGCGACATCGCCGCTGACATGGATACCGCTCCGGAGGTGCAGCGTGTCATAGCTTCGCTCGTAGATGACCTCGGACAGGTGCGCGACAATGCATCCGCTGCCCTTGCCGATATACGTCGCGAGATGTCTACCATACAACGGCGCATAGCATCGGCTATGCGCCGCGTACTGGGCGAAGCCGTTGCCCAAGGATGGGTACAGCCGGATACCGCCCCGGCTATGCGTGACGGTCGTCTTGTGCTGCCTGTCGCGCCTATGAACAAACGCATGGTGCCACACGTGCCTTAGCCGCAATGAAATCGAGGAGGCCGAGTCGGTCGTTAAGGTCGAGGAGCGCATCAAGATGCGGACGAATGCTATCGGCAGCAGCCACCAGCAAGCGCACGACTTCACGCCTTTCTTCAAGCTGCAATTGGCGTCCGCGGTTGCCCAACTCGACTACGGCGGCCGGCTCGATATAGACGGTCTTGCCCGTGGCGCTCTCGTCGTGTACGATACGCTGCCATGCCGAGGCTGTCCGACCGCCCCTGCTTAAATCTGCAACAGGCGCGGCATCCGGCACTCGAGGCGGCGCTGCATCGCCACGGTCGCGCGATTTTTCCGTTGGACATCACTCTTGACCGTGATAAGGGTCGTATACTTGTTATTTCCGGTCCTAATGCCGGCGGCAAGTCCATAGCTCTGAAAACCGTGGCTGTCGAGCAATATATGCTGCAATGCGGAATGTTGCCGACGGTGTCCGCCGATTCGGATATGGGCGTGATGAAGCGCCTGATGGTGGATATCGGGGACGACCAATCCATGGATGACGACCTGAGTACTTACAGCTCGCACCTGTTGGCGATGAAATATATGCTGGAACATTCCGGAGATGCCGACCTCTTCCTTATCGATGAATTCGGCTCGGGAACAGAGCCGCAGATAGGTGGCGCTATAGCCCAGGCGCTATTAATGCGCTTCAATGCCGCCGGGATGTGGGGCGTGGTCACCACCCATTACCAAAATCTCAAGACTCTTGCCTCCGAAGTTCCCGGTTTAATTAATGGGTCAATGCTCTACGACCGCCAGCGTATGCAGCCGTTGTTCCGTCTCGATATAGGACATCCCGGCAGCTCGTTTGCCATCGAAATTGCTCGCAAGACCGGATTGCCGTCCGATGTCATTGATGATGCCTGTGCCATCGTGGGTAGCGACTATGTCAATTTGGACAAGTATCTGCTGGACATAGCACGCGACAAGCGTTACTGGGCCAATAAGCGCGAGGACATTCGTCGACGTCATAAACATCTTGAGGAAGTCATCGACCGTTACGAGACCAAGCAACAAGACCTTGACATCCGCAGTCGTGCCATACTGGACGAGGCGCGGCAGGAAGGCCTGCGCATCGTCAGCGAGAGCAATGCGGCTGTGGAGCGTACTATACGCGACATACGTGAGGCTCAGGCCGAACGCGATCGTACGCAACAGGCGCGCGAGCGTCTGCGCCAACAGCGTCGCGCCCTCGAAGACAAAGCTGCCGAACAGCCGGTCGAGCGTGCCCCAAAATCAACCAATAAGGCCAAAACATCCGTGCCAAAGGCCGCAGTGTCGTCCAAGGTTGAGCCTGTGCGTACAATAGAGCCCGGTATATATGTATTGCTTGACAATCAGGGACAGCCCGGCCGCGTCATCTCGCTTGAGGGCAAGAAAGCTATGGTGGCCTTTGGTGCATTGAAGATGGATGTTCCGGTGGCACGGTTGACGCCTACTATGCGTCGTCCCGAAAAGGGTGGGGCATCGCAGGCTGCGTCCTTTGTCTCCGTGTCCACGGGCGAGGATATACGCCGTCGTCAATTGTCCTTCAATCCGGAGATAGACCTTCGCGGCTTCCGTGCCGACGAGGCTTTACAAGCCGTGATGCACTTTATAGATGACGCTGTGCAGTTCAGCGCCGGACGCGTGCGCATCCTGCACGGCACCGGTACGGGTGCGCTGCGTACCGCAATACGGCAGTATCTTGATACGGTCTCGGCGGTAAGGTCCTATGCCGACGAGGATGTCCGCTTCGGCGGTGCCGGCATCACTGTCGTCAATCTGGGGTAATCCGGTAGAGAATAGTGGGAATAATAAGAATAATGGGAGCAATGGCATAGGTCCCATTACTCCCATTATTTCTATAATTTCTATTGTTCTTAGTGTTCTCCGAGGACTCTTAGTTTTTGCGGCCTTGGAGGTCATCGTTGGTGATACGAGCGGCTGTTTTTTTGACCGAGGCGTTGAGGTTGCCGAAGCGATAGCCGACTGATAGACCTATCTGCATACGCGTATCATCCATACGCATCACGCTTGTGCCGGTGTATGCACCGCGAACAGCCTCGTTTCTGAAGTAGCTGTTATGCTGTCCGAAGGGGTTGGTCAGTCGTAGTGAGACGCTTAGTGCCTTGTTTTTTAAGTAACTGCCTGTAAGAGAAAGTCCGTACCAGAAATTATTCATAAAGCCGTTTTTGCTGCGAGTGAAAGCATCGGATAGAGAGAACTGATAGTAGTTGGCCCATAGTTCGGCTTCGATATTGAGCGGCAGCTTTTGCGAGGCACGCATATAGATATTGCCGCCCCAGCCGGTGTTTTTGAATATCGTCTGGCTGATGTCGTTGTAATTTATGCTGCCGGAAACCATGACAGAAGTTTTGTCCATGGGCGTCCATTGCATAAAGCCACCGGCCGAGAATGTACGTATCTTGCCTATGTTTTCGTAAGTGCTGTGCAGGATATTGCCTTCCAGAATTGTGACGCCGGCTATGTCGTTGTTGGTGAATGCGTATTGCGACCACATGTTGAGGTTGATGCGCGGACGTATCAGCATATAGGTGAGTTTGACGCTCTGTGCATGTGCACTTTCGAGATTGGGATTGCCTTCTGACAGGGATGTCGGTGTGTACTTCTTGGCCGGGTTGAGGTAGGATATACCGGGGCGGCTGATGCGTGTGGCGTAATTGGCCGTCAGGGTATTGGCATCGTTAATTTGCCATGATGCGGCGGCGCTGGGTACCCAGTCGTTGAGGCTGGATGAGAACGCGTCCTGACTGCCGTCGGGATAGTCGGCCTTGAGCTTGGAGAACTCGTAGCGTAGACCGGCACGCAGTGTCATTTTGCTGACTTTTAAGGAGTACTCGGCGTATGCAGCGGCAACGTCCGTGATGTGGCGGAAATCGCTGTACAGATTCTGCCATCCGATATACTCGCTGTTGGTCTTAGAGCGGTTGCGACGTAGGATATACTTGGCACCCATGTCCAGCGTATGACTTTTGACTATGGGGCGAGTCCAGTCGGCTTGGAAGGTATGCTCGATGAAGTTGAGACGGAAATCGTTGTTGAAATCCGTGTATTCGAACATTGAGCCAAAGATGTCGCTGTAGTGCGTATCGGCTTGTTGTTTTTGGCGCGTGGTAGAAATCATATAGCTGAAAGTCAATGCTTCGCCCTTGCGCCGAGTCAGATGCTGATAGTTGATGTTACCGTCGATGTCGAAGTAGGATGAGTTGGCGATATCATACGTGGAGGAGTATTTGCTGAGCAGGCTACCGTCAGCGGCAGTCAAAGTCTGCGTTCCTGTGCCGTATCCGTTAACGTGATATTCATAGCCGTTAAATTCGCCGGAGAAGAGATTGAGCGAGTCGATTTCCCAGGATGCTTCGCCGCCGAACCACTCGACCAGGCCGTGGACGCGTTGATCCTCGGTGCGTAGGCTTCGTGTTCCGTTTTCGTAGGTGTAATCGTATTCTGAGCTGTTTCGCTGCATTTTTTCGGGAATATTGGATACACCACCGCTGATACTGAAAGTCACTTTGTCGATTTGGGAGGATAGCCATAGATTACCGTCCGCACGGTTGTTAATAAAGTCGTAGCTGCCGCCTACGCGACCGGTGATGCCCTTGATGACAGTTTCATTGTCCGTGACGATGTTGAGGATGGCGCCGATACCCTCGGCATCATACTTGGCACCCGGTTCGGTGATGACTTCGATACGCTTGATGGATGCTGCCGGTAGGGCGTCAAAGATGTCCTTGGCGTTTTTGCTGAGCGAGTTGCTGGGACGGCCGTTTTTGAAGACCTTGAAATTAGAGCTTCCGTTGACCTTGATATTGCCCTCGCCGTCGACGCTGACCATAGGGACGCGGCGCAGGACTTCGCGGACAGTGAGCGTCTGTGCCGTTGCATCGGCCTTGACGTCATAGCCTATGCGGTCGATTTCCTTGGTGATTATGGGGCGCTGAGCCGTAACCACGACTTCCGAAAGCTCGTTGATGCCGGAGGTCATTGTCCCGAGATCGGCTATGGGGGCTGCATCGCTGATGGTGAAATTTTTGACGGCCACGGCGCTGCCAATCACTTCCAGTTGCAGGCGGTATGTTCCGGCCTTGGCGATACTGCCCGTCCAAATGCCCAGCGTATCAGTGACGCCGGCAGCCACGGGGTGGATGCTGTCGCTGCCGAAAACACGGCATGTTGCATATTCTTCGGGATTGCCCGACGGGTCTACGGCTTTCACCTTGACGGTATAGGCCGAGGCGGGCGTGCTGCCCATACATATTATTAGGAGGAGTGCGAGGAGGAATGATGTCGCAAATTTGTTCATCGGATTGTGTGTGGGGCTTTTCTTAGAATTCTTGTCATTTCGCCGGGGCTCCCATCGCCGGGAACCCCGGGCCGAAAGACGTAGAATTGTCTGATTGTTATTGTCTAAAAAACCTATGGAAACTGTTTCTTTGAAAAAAAATCTCTTGTATTGTTCGTTTGCTTATTAGACGCATAAGACGCCTAAAAGTGACACAAAACACGGTTAAATAAAGTTAATATCGCAACGACTTGTCATCGGGACATGTTAGAGCATGCACTATTTGACTGTGTCATTATGGCCTGATAATCTTATCGGCAACATTTGCGATGGAATTTGCGGTGGGGACTATAACACTTTCGGTGGGAAAGGTGTTGTATTTCACCGAAAATGTGTACATTTGCAGAGAAATATAAAACATACTTACGCGTATGTCCGATACGTTCAAGACATACGAATACGAAGAGAAACAAACACATAACATTAATTAAAAACATAGACCAATAATATGATTAAACGACTGATCACATTTTGGGTGGCGGCATTTGTGCTGGGAATCTCCGGAGCTTTTGCACAGATAGTCACTACCTCTCCGGCCTTGCTGCAAGAGGCCAGTAAAGATGTCGTGCTGACTTACCATGCCGATTCGCCTTTGGGCAACGGCGGCCTCAAGGGACTGTCCGCGACTACACCCGTGTACGCCCATATAGGCGTGATTACCAATAAGAGTGCCAACACATCCGATTGGAAGTATGCGCCCTCCAAATGGGGCGATAATGCAGCCAAGTACAAGCTGAAATACGTGTCGCCCAATACATATACCTTGTCTATTGGCGACATCCGCACCTATTTCGGTATTACCGATGCATCAGAGACCGTGCAAAAGATAGCCGTGGTATTCCGCACGGGCGATTGCAACAAGGAAGGCAAGACATCCTCCGGCGGCGATATCCTTGTGGATGTTCTCGAGCCCGGCTTCCAGATGTCTTTGACCGTGTCCACCCCCAAGGTCATCACAGCCGAGGCAAAGGCCACGCTTACGGTCAATACTACCGAGCCTTGCACGATAGAACTCTACAACGGCACCTTCCGCTTTGGTCGCAAGTCCAATGCCACCACCTATTCTTCCGAGTATAATATGGCCGTCCCAGGCACTTACGACTTCAAGGCCGTGGCTACGACAACAGACGGCACCAAGACTATGACCAAGACCTACACTGTAAGCTATATCACCGACTCGCCCGCGGGTACATATCCCGGCGGTGTGCCCAAGATGGGCGCCGTGAAGAACGCCGATGGTACAGTGACCTTCTGCATCGCCGCTCCCGGCAAGAAAAACGTGATGCTTGTAGGCGCATGGAGCAACTACTCGACAATCGCCAATCAGTGCGAAATGAAATATCAGGACTATAACGGACAGCGCTACTTCTTCCGCACAGTCAGCGACCTTCAGGAAAACACGTGGTATCCGTACTACTATATTGTAGACGGCATCACCAAAGTGGGCGACCCCTATGCGCACATGGTGCTCGATCCTTACAGCGACAAATGGCTCGATTCCTCCATATGGCCCGATATGCCCAAGTATCCGTACGAGAAATTTGACGACACGATGATGGCAGTATATCGCGGCGATCTTGATGGCAATTACAAATTCAGCGATTTTACCATTCCCGACCACCGCAATTTGGTAATATATGAGATGCTCGTCCGCGACTTTACCGGTACCGATCGCCAGGCCAATGGCGAGGGCACTCTGCGCAAGGCCATAGAAAAGATTCCTTATCTGCGCAGTCTCGGCATCAATGCCGTTGAGCTGATGCCGGTTATGGAATTTAACGGCAACAACTCCTGGGGCTACAACACCAACTTCTATATGGCTCCGGACAAGGCCTACGGATCGCCCAAAGACCTCAAGGACTTTGTGGAGTTATGCCACAGAAACGGTATAGCCGTCATCCTCGACATTGTATTCAACCAAAGCGATGGCCTGCACCCCTGGTATCAGATGTATCCCATAGCCTCCAACCCCTTCTACAACCAGACCGCTCCGCACGACTACAGCGTGCTCAACGACTGGAAACAGGAAAATCCCTTGGTGCGTCAGCAGTGGAAAGACGCCATCAAGTACTGGATGACAGCGTATAACGTTGACGGCTTCCGCTTTGACCTCGTCAAAGGTCTCGGCACATCATATCCCTCCGGTACGGAAGCATATAACGCTTCGCGCGTGGCCGTAATGAAAGACCTTCATGCAGCCATCAAGGCCGTCAAGCCCAACGGAATACATATCAATGAGAATCTCGCCGGTGACAAGGAAGAAAATGAAATGGCCGCCGATGGTCAGCTCAACTGGGCCAACATCAATTACAATTCCTGTCAGTTCGGCATGGGTTATGCCTCCGGTTCAAACCTCGATCGCTTTCTCTCCACCTCCGACAGCCGCACGGCATTCTCGACCGTGGCATACGCCGAAAGCCATGACGAAGAACGCGTAGGCTACAAGCAGAAAGCTTACGGCTACGGTTCGGTCAAAGAAGACCAAAACAAGCGTTCGTATCGCTTGGCTCAACTGGCCGTACAGATGCTGCTCACGCCCGGGCCGAAGATGATCTGGCAGTTCGGCGAGTTTGGGGCTGACCAGACCACCAAGAACTCCGACAACAGCAACAATACCGATCCCAAGACAGTGGTATGGTACTATAAAGACGCGACCGACCATGTCGGCATCTTCGAGGCATACCAAGCTATGTGCAACCTGCGTCGCAACAACGCCGACCTCTTTGTCAACGGAACTTACACGCAAGTGGGTATGAATACTCAGTCTTTCAGCACCAACCGCATCATCCGCCTCAATAACGGCAACGACGAAATCATTGCCCTCATCAATCCCAACGTGGACGGCGCTGCCAAGAACGTGGGTTACTCGGTGCAGAAGATTTCGGCCTCTAACCATCAGATACTCAGCTCTAGTCGCAACTTGACAGCCACTCCGACATTTAGCGGCACGACAGTCAAATGCACTATCCCGGCCAACGGCTATATCGTCCTCGGTACGAAATCAGTACTTGGTGTGGACGATGTCACCGTGGATGCCGACCCGTCAACGGCAGTCAAGGTCTATGCAGACGGCCGTGAGATTGTAATCGCCGGCGAGTACACCACCGCCACGGTATACAATGTCGCAGGTGCGCTCCAGCCTTCGCTGAGCGTTTCCGCCCCCGGCTTGTATATCGTCACTGTAGACGGCACTGCACACAAGGTGCTTGTACGCTAAGCATATAACGACTTCCACCTAAAATAGCGGCGGGCGTGTCTCTCAGATGATGACACGCCCGCCATTTTTTTGTGCTAAAATCGCTCGCCGGTGTGTGGAGAATGTAAATGAAAGTCGGTTTGTGCCGTTTTTTGCTTGTCGCGTATATCTT
>OQVL01001236.1_pt1 | contig 15054 bp, 11 predicted proteins | sample 1691501 | NCBI WGS metagenome assembly OQVL01 (sample SAMN03418253, study PRJEB22391) | human gut metagenome | biome: human-gut; feature: organic feature; material: feces | host: Homo sapiens | place: Tanzania | collected 2013-01
GACGTCAAAAAGCGGCGCGGATACGCCGTGAACATATAATTGAAAACACTTCAATATTATAATGCTATGGTCAGACATACAATAATGTGGAAGTTCAAGCCATCAGATGGAAGAACTCCAAAAGAAATTGCAGAAGACATCAAAGAACGCTATCAGGCTATCCTCGGAATTGTTCCAGGTCTGAAGAACGTTGAAGTCGGAGTGAACCGCAACGAGTCTGCGCAAAATGCAATCCTTCGACGCCGATATTCCTAAGATAGACTCTCATGTCGCTGCCAGAGCGAGGGTCGAATACGAGAGATAGCCAACACAGACATATTTATATACGATATCCCGGGACTTCACACCCGGGATTTTTTGTGTTCGTCAAGATCCTATTCTATAAACTCTCTATGCTTTGATGTTCAGCGAGTTAAGACGGAAGCATGATAAAAAAACGAGAAAATTTATTGGAGGTAAGAAAAATGTACATAAATTTGCGGCTTGGATTTGTACATAAATAACTATTAAAAGATGAAGAAATCTTACGTTTCTCCGCTTGTCTCAGAGATTGAGATGAGCGTTGAGGTGGGCTTCTGCCAGTCGCCTACAGGGGTGAACCTCGCTTTTGGGGACAGGTTCTATGACAATGTAGTCTCTGAAGAAGATTAAGTGGTAGTGTTGTTAATCAGATTAAACTTAAGAAAGTATGAAAAAGCAATATATTGCAGCGTTCGCCTGCATTCTTGCAGTAGCGTGCAGCAAAGCTGAACTGAATGAAGTGAATCCGGGACCTTCCGGCGAGAGCATGACACTCACTCTTCCACATACCAAAGTCGCTGTTTCAGGAGATTCCTATCAATTTGAATTGGACGATGAAATCACAGCCATTGCATCGAACGGCAGCCGGGCTACGCTGAAGCCGAATGCAACCTCAAGTGGCGCTCAGACGGCAACAAATTATTTCACAGGAACTTTCGACAAGCCTGTTGCTGACGGAAGCACTATCAGTTTCTATTACAATGCAAAGTCTATTGATGACAATGGAACAGCAACGTTTGAGCAGAACGGTGACCCTTGGCTCGTTTCGACAGGCAACAACTTCACAAGGACCGAAGACAGGCAGATTTCCGTGACCGCGACATTGGCTGCACCTGAAAATGTCCGTGCCATTGCAGTGATTTTTACTGACAGTGAAGGTATTGACAGCTTCGAATTCCATGCAAAAGACCAGAACATCAAACTTGGGACATTCGAAGGGACTTCTTTTTCCGGAGATTCAACTGTCTCACAGAATGTGCTCAATCATCAGTCCGAAGGCATTGAATTCATGCGTTCCAACATCGTCTATGTCCCGAAAGATATGGAAGGCGGCTTCTGGATAAAGGCCGTTAAGGGGCAACAGGCTATGTACAAGAGCTACGCGACGAAAAATCCTATCGAGAACACAAAGGTTACAATCAGTAGTTTCGTTCCGGCGAAAGTTGACATTGATGTGCAGATTTCTGGATTCGCGACGTCTTATAGCTACTCAAAGGGTATCGACGGGGTCGCACAGAGCATAGCCACCGCCAATAGCAAGTCAAATGACTGGATGGACGAGGGCAAAGCAACTTATACAATCAGCCGTGAAGGCATTCCGGCAGCCCTTCTCACTTTCGATTCGTTCAAGCTTACCGTTGATGGCAAGGAGTACACCGGCGATGAGGCAACAAAAGCCATTTCTGTCGCAGCCGGAAACGGCCACACAACTTGGGGGCAGAAAGACATCGTCGCAACGGTGGTTTACAAGGATTTGGACGGCAATGAATATACTGGCACCCAGACCATTGTACGGCACATTACTGGGTTGCCGATTATCTCCACTCCACCAACAAAAGATATATTTACATCCAAGTCAGGACAAGTGTCATTTGATAGCAGTTATATTCAAATTGGAGGAATTGGTAGTACAGCATTTGCTGAAAATAGCATTATTTCTGAACCATTTGCGATTCCGGAATCAACGAATATAGTAATTGATACTAAAGCATTAATTCACGGAGAAAAGTTTGTACTCAATTATGCTACTGATTTCATTGTTAACGTAAACGGTTCTAATATTATCTCACAAAATAGTGGAACAATTGAAAAAGACTATTCTTTAAGCGGGAATGGTTCGTTGTCAACGCAGAACAATACAATCAAATGTTTTATTACAAGTAAATCCGTTAGGTGTCACGCAAAAATTAAAACATTCAATGTTCGGTATAGATAAATCATATAATTTCATATGCACAGCGACGGCCAAACACCGTCGCTTTTTATATCCCTCTCACCAAGATAGATAAAAAACTTCCCCAATCTTCCTGGGTATTAGAAACATGAAGAATAAATACACTGCTTCAGATTTGCCTATTCTTCAGAATCACAGCCGCAGGACGGAATCGCAGTAGTCGATGACGCGGCCGCGGTGGGTGATGAAAATCATCGTGCGGGTGTTCAGTTTTGCCGTTAGACGTTGAAGCAGGAGGTCTTCTGTGGCGTTGTCGAGAGCGGAGCTGAACTCATCGAGGAGAAGGATGCTGCCTGGACGCAGGAGGGCGCGGGCGATGGCGATGCGCTGAGCCTGCCCCTCGGAAAGCCCGCCACCGGCTTCAAAGCACTGGGTGTCAAGGCCCGACGGAAGCTCCATAACAAAATCTGCAGCAGCCGTATAGAGGGCTTCTTTCATCTGGCTGTCCGTGGCGTGCGGGTCGCCCATTTGAAGATTTTCGCGAATTGTCCCGCTGAAAAGAGTGTTGCCCTGAGGGACATAGACAAGATTGCAGCGGGTGGATTCCGACGCACGGACCTTTTCGTCAGCGGAATAGATGCTGACTGAGCCCTTTGTCGGTGAGAGGAGCGAGAGCATCAGCTTTATCAATGTGCTCTTACCTCTTCCGGTCGGTCCGACGATGGATGTCTTCGAGCCGGGGACAAAGTCAAAGGAGAAATTGGTGAATATGTCATCTACACCGTCAGAATAGCGGAAAGAAAGATTCTCTACACTCACTCCGGCAGTGCCGCGGAGGAAGTGCTGCTCATCCGAACTCTCCAGCGGGAGCTTCTCTATTTCCTCAATGCGGTCGATAGAGGCGGTGCAGTGCATCAAGGTAGGCAGTTGCTCGCTCACCTGAACAAGAGGCCGCTGCACCTGCCCGACGAGTTGGAGAATTGCTGTGAGAGCACCATAAGTCACCACTCCCCCGGCGATGCCGTAAATTCCCCAAAGGAACGCAACAGCGTAGCCAATGGTGAAGGAGAACGCTATCAGGGTACGCGCAAATACACTAAACTTGGCCCTACGCATATTTTTCTCATAATTGTCCATCTGCAGTTCCTCCAGATCCTCGCTGCTCGCCTCCGTGTATTCAAGTATCTGAAGCAGCATGATGTGTTGGACAGATTCCTGAATGTGTGCCTCGACTTCGGAGTCGCTCTTGCGGATGTCGAGCGTTAGGTTACGTACACGGTACATAACATAGCGCCCACCGAAGATTGCAATCGGAATTATAAGCACAAGAATCCACGCGAGCCTCGCATCAATTTGAAGGAGATAGACAAATGCGGCAAGGAACTGCAACCCTGCCCAGAAAAGATTAGGAACAACGCAGCAGAACGTATTGGAGACCGTCGAGACGTCCACCTGCAGACGATTCAGCATGTCACCGGTGTGGTATTTCCTCGAATATTCGTTCTTCAGATGAAGCAGGTCATCAAAAAGCCTAAGCCTTATCCGGTTGGCCATGCTCACGGAAATCTTGGACTGGTAATATGACTTGACGGCCACAATCCCGGGACGAATCATAGACAAAGCGAGAAAGGCCGCAGCATAGACTGCAAGACCATATTTTTCGTTCGGAACGCCCTTGAAATGAAGTATCGCGACATCCACAAGCCTCTTGCTGAGCCACACATAACCGAGTGCAAAGGCAACCATGAGAATTTGACACAGAAGAACAAGGGCATACGACCACCTGCACTGCCTCACCTCATTGAAAAACCAGCGGATGTAGTTCATTATACGCGGGGATTATTGAGAAAACGACTATTCCCGACGCCCGGGGTAAACTTTCAGCGCCTCGGCAAGCACCTTGAGCGCCATCTTGAGCTCGGACTTGCAGATGGTGTAGGAGATGCGGACTTCATCGCGTCCACGTCCCTCGTCGGTGTAGAAACCCGATGCCGGCGCGAGCATAACTGTCTGTCCCTCATAGCTAAAGTCGCTCAGGAGCCATGCGCAGAACCTGTCGCTGTCGTCAATCGGGAGCCGGGCCACCGTGTAGAACGCACCCATAGGAATCGGGGAATAAACTCCAGGAATACTGTTCAGCCCGTCAATCAGGCAGTTGCGTCGTTCGATGAATTCCTCGTAAGTGTGGATGGCATAGTCGCGCGGCGCATCAAGCGAAGCCTCGGCGACAATCTGTCCGAGAAGAGGCGGCGAAAGACGCGCCTGGCAGAACTTCATCACGGCCTCGTGAACCTTGCGGTTTTTGGTGATGAGGGCGCCGATGCGTATTCCGCATTCGCTGTATCTTTTTGACACAGAATCGATAAGCACGACATTGTCTTCAATCCCTTCAAGATGGAAAGCAGAGATGTACGGCGAACCTGTGTAGATGAACTCCCTATAGACCTCGTCAGAGAAGAGGAAAAGGTTGTGTTTCTTCACAAGGTCGCGAATCTGATTCATCTCGCTGCGGGTGTAGAGGTAGCCGCTCGGATTGTTCGGGTTGCAGATGAGTATACCTTTGGTGCGCTGGGTGACAAGTTTCTCGATTTCATCGATATGTGGCAGCGCGAATCCTTCCTCTATCGTGGAGACAACAGGACGGATGACGGCTCCGGCGGAAACGGCGAACGCCATGTAGTTAGCGTATGCCGGTTCCGGAACAATAATCTCATCTCCAGGATTGAGACAGGCGAGAAAAGCAAAGAGAACAGCTTCACTGCCTCCTGTCGTGATGATTATGTCATCTGCCGAGACCTTTATCTGATACTGGTCATAATAGCCGACAAGCTTTTCACGAAAAGAACGGAAACCATCGCTCGGGCTATACTCCAAAACCTTTCTGTCTATGTGCTTGAGTGCATCGAGACCGACTGCCGGCGTCTCAATGTCCGGCTGCCCGATGTTCAGTTTGTAAATATGGACACCCCTATTCATTGCGGCTTCCGCAAGCGGGAAGAGTTTTCTGATCGGTGACGACGGCATAAGTTCCGCCCTTTCTGAGATAGCTGGCATAATAATAAAGTTTTACTGATTAAACTTCCGGCTGCTTTCCGCGAGTGCTGCAAGTTTCTTGAGCATCTTGGACGTCAGCACTTTACGGGTGTCCTGGTCAATTATTGCTTTTACTCTATGGCAATCAGATCCGAACATCGCATACATACCGTTTTCCAACAACCATTCAGACTTGCCCTTCGCGGTCTTTCCATAATAGCCTGTCAGCGAGGCAAGGTTCATCTGCAGCAGGACGCCCCGAGAAACGATAGACTTGTAGTCGTCCTTCCCGAGGTAGCGGTAGCGCTCGGGATGCGCGAGTATCGGCGTAAGGCCGGCCATCTGTATGAGTGAGATAGTCGCGTCCAGATTGTATGGAGGATTGTTCAGAGACGTCTCCACAAGGACACGGTCAGCTCCGTGCAGAAGTAAATCCCTGGCCCGTAGCCTTTCCATGAATAAGTTATCTATCATGTATTCGGCGGCAAGGTGCAGCCTTATGCTCCCTTGATAGAGTTCCTGAAGCAGCGCGAAACGTTCCTTGAGCTTTTCCGTCGTGTTCGGAACATCTTCCATTACGTGCGGTGTGCACCAAACATCAGTGACACCGAGAGACTCTTCGTATGCGAGCATCTCAAGCGAATCGGTGCGGTGCTTGGAACCGTCGTCCACGCCAAACAGTATGTGTGAATGCGCATCGACGGAGCCTGAAAGTACTCCAGACTCCGCCAATGTGAATTTAGTTCTCAAAAAGTCAAACATGGCTACCCTTTATTCGATTCCTTCGAATCGTCGGAATCATTTCCATAACCATAGCCGTAGCCATAACCATAGCCATATCCGTAGCCGTAACCGTTTCCTGCCTTTGCGTATGGCTTGTATTCCATCTGCACTCCATTAAGAACGATGCACATGTGCTTGTACTTGTTCTGTTCATAGAGTTCGTTAATCTTCGGCATCAGACGCTTGTCGAACAAACCGGCCCTTGCAACGAAGAGCGTCATGTCAACATACTGTGTCACGATTGCGGAATCGGCAACAATCTCGATAGGAGGACAGTCAATGAAGATGTAGTCATATCTTTCCTTCAGTTCGTCCACCATCTTCGGGAACACATCGGAAAGCAGAAGCTCCGTAGGGTTAGGAGGAAGGACGCCGACCGGAATACAGTCGAGGTTCTTCGCAACGTTCACTGTGACTGAAGAAAGGTCGTGGATGTCTCCGTTAAGGTAGGAAGAAACTCCCTGCACAGCATTGATATTCAGAGCCTTGCTCAAGGTAGCCTTGCGGAGGTCGAGATCAACGAGCACGACCCGTGCCGGCTTGATTGACATTGCGGCCGCGATGTTCATTATGTTGTAGGTCTTTCCTGCATTGGGGTTGAACGATGTGAGCATAATCACGTGCGAACCTTTCTTTCCGAGCATTAGATCGAGATTCGTGCGAAGCACGCGGTAGGCCTCGTTCATCATGTTTCTCTTGCCGGCTTTAACCACAATCCTGCATCCGTCTTCATCGGCCGCCTTTTTCTTTCCGAACCGGCGGATAAAGCTGAACTTGCCTCTCTTGAGGACAGCGTGAGGAATCTCAGCAAGGAACGGAACCTTGAGCGAAGCAAGATCCTGACGTGTTTTGACGGTAGTGTCGAGTACTATCCTAAGGAAGAACCAGGCGAAAGGAATCGCGCAACCCATAATCAGTGCAAGAAGTAGAATCATTGCCTTTCTCGGAGCGACAGGTTTCGGGGAGCCGTTAGGGCGCATAATCACCCGGGTGTTTCCGACATTGACAAGAGCCGTAATCTCGTTCTCCTCCCTTTTCTGGAGAAGGAAGATGTAGAGAGATTCCTTTACCTTCTGCTGGCGGGTCATTGAAAGTAGTTCATATTCCTGCCCGGAGCTTGAAGATATGCGTTTGAGAACCTGATCCTCCTGCTGCTTGAGACCGTCAGCCTGAAGGTTGAGCGTTGCCACGAGGTTATCGATGGAACGGAGAATTGCGCTACGCATCGAAGCGATGGAAACGTTAAGGTCGGCTACCATCGGGTTTTCGCTCCCGGCAGATTTGTAGCGGTCGCGCTGAAGAATGAGTTTGTTGTACTCTCCTATCTGCGACTCTACGCTCGTGCTTGCAATTCCGGAATTTGACGGAATGAGGTCTGTGGCGTGTGCAGGGTCATTGAGATAGTCCTTGATAAATGTCGCTATTGAAAGCTGGTTGTTAACCTCAAAAAGCTTTTCTGCGTATGTCGAAGACTCCTCGAGATACTGCTGGGCAACTGCCTTGAGATCAGTGAGATTGTTGCTTGCCTTGTAGGCCTTGAGATCGCCTTCAATGCCGCCGAGCTCATTCTCGATGATTCCGAGGCGTTCCGTTATGAAGGTGCTGGTGTTTCTCGCCGCACGGTTCTTGTCGTAGAGCCAGACTTCATTGTAGACATCTATCAGGCTATTGAGAATATTCTCTGCCCTTGAAGGGAACTTATCCTTGTAGTTGAGCACGAGAACCGTGGATTCCTTGCTTGAAATGTTGGCGGAAAGGTTAGCGCAATATGCTTTTGCACGCGCCATCGGGTTTGCCCACGATATGAGGATGTCGTTCTTCCACTTGTCGAAGCTGAGTGTCGGATGAAGGGTGATTGTTCCGACAGGGGTAGAGAGCGTGTCCCCGACATTTCCCTGCACCTTTTCCTTGATTTTGTCGCGTCCGATACGGAAATCGCTCAGAACGAATGTGCTGTCCCCTTCCTTTCTTACATTGAACGAAAAGCCCTTGGTAGGGTTATTCCCTCCGAGTTTCAGCTCAAGCGGAGTGTTTCGGTAGAGTTCGACGTCGCGCATGAACTGCTTCTCCACATACACTGTCTGGAGGGCGTTTCTTTCGACTACAATCTCCATGAGGTCAGGAGATGTGAATGCCTCCATCTCGTTTTCTACAGCCACGGTGTTGCGAAGACGCATTCCACCGCCCGTGAATGACGAAAGGTTACGTACCGCCGCATCCTGCGCACTCTCGTCGACGATGAGCTTGGCACTGCGGCTGAATGTCGAAGGCGTTCTATAGAGATATATTCCCGCGCAGAACACGCAAACTATGATTCCTGCCACGAACCACCACTTGTTGCCCCAGATGATGTTCCAGATGTCAACCAAAGAAAGCGCGTTCTGGGTTGAATCCGCTCCGTTCTGCTGCTGATTGTTAAGTTCTTCCATATATACTTACTGATGTGTCGATTTTTTTCTTCTTAGATTAATTCCTTCTGAGAACCAATGTCGTCACGAGAGTGGCGAGGGACACGAGAAGTGAGCCGGAAGATATGGCTATACTTGTGATTCTCAATCCCTTGTCGTCCATTGTAGACTGACGCTGCTTGATCTTGGACGGCTCCACGTAGACGATGTCGTTCTGCTGAAGATAATATGCGGGACTGTTGAACAGGTCAGTGCTCGTGAGGTCAACTTCATAGATGACCCGCTTGCCGTTCTGTTCGCGGATGACGGACACGTTCTCACGCTTTCCGAAAATGGTCAAGTCACGAGCGAGACTCAAGGCCTGAAGAATGGTGACCTTATCGCCCTCAATGGTGTAGGTGCCAGGGGAAGAGACCTCGCCAAGCACGGAAACCTTGAAGTTCGTGAACTCGACAGTCACCACGGCGTCGTCAAGATATTTTCTGTCAAGCAGTTCCTTCTTTATCGTATCGGCACATTCCCACCTCGTCTTGCCGGCAACCTTAATCTTGCCGAGCACAGGGAAGTCAATGAAGCCGTCATTGTCGACGGAATAGCACATGATCCGCTGTGAACTTCCGCTGGAGACCATCTCTGACCCCGCGTTGTAGGAGACAATCGGGAGGTTGAACATAGGTGTAAGTTCCGGTGTCCGCGAACTGACCACGATGGAAAGCATGTCCTTCGGCTGAATCACAATGCCCGCATGCTTGTCTATGGCCTCCGGATTGTTTATCACCTTGTCCTGAAAATATGGTATGTTCTTGTAGGAGCCGCATGAAACGGCAATAAACGAAAGCCCCAGAAGAAGCGTCAGCGAGGCTGCCCTGAATGAAAAGTTCTTCAGATTCATTAACTCGGTTATTCTAAATACTACTGTTTAAACAAAAACTCTGCGTCCGCATCCTTCTGCGCAAGTGCACAACCTCAAATCGCGAACAACGTGCAAAGTTAGTGATTAAAAACATACAATGCAATCATTTGCCGTCCTTTAAAGGTTCAATTTTCAATCCTTTTTCCTTTCCTCTTGCCTTTCTGTAAATCTTGTAGCCTGTTGCTGCCACGAGAATGGACATCACCGGGGAGAGGAGGTTGAAAAAGCAGTAGGGCAGGTAATCGAGCGTCGCGACCTTCAGCACCGTGGCCTGGGTCATTCCGCAGGAGTTCCATGGAATGAGGACGGAGCAGACGGTGGCGGAGTCTTCGACCGAACGGCTGAGCAGACGCGGTTCCAGCCCTTTCTCCCTGTAGAGGTTCTTGTAGAGGCTGCCGGTAAGGATTATCGAGAGGTACTGGTCTCCTGTTATCATGTTGGCGAAGATTCCTGTTCCTATAGTGGACGCGACAATGCTGAGCGTGCGGTTTATGCCCTTCTGAAGCGCATTGGTGAGACTCTGAAGCATTCCGCTGCCAACGAGGACACCGCCGAAGGCCGAAGCCGAGATGACGAGAAACACTGTCGGAAGCATTCCCGTGATGCCGTTTGTGGCGATGAGCCTGTCAAGTGCAGGGTTGCCGACGGATATTCCGGTAGAGCCGTATGTCGTGAGCATCAGTCCCTTGAATCCGTCCATAAAAGAGAGGTGGCGGTAGGCACTCAGAGGCTCTCCTGAGGCGATGTGCCAAACAATGTGCGGCTGGAATATCAGTGCCGCTGCTGCAGCGAGGAGAATGGCGACAAACAGCGTCAGAATGGCCGGCATCTTCCTGACTATCAGCACTCCGGTGATTACCGGGACGAGGAAAAGCCAGAGGTTTATGTTGAAACAAGAGGCAAGGTCACCGGCAAACTCGGCAATTGTGCTCTGCGAGGACGTTTCGTGCGTAAGACTGACGGCAAGAAATATTATGAGGGCGATGACGAATGACGGAATCGTTGTCAGGAGCATATAACGAATGTGGGTGAACAGCGGGGTGCCGGCCGCCGAGGATGCGAGAGTGGTGGTGTCGGAAAGCGGGGAAATCTTGTCTCCGAAATATGCGCCGGAAATGATTGCACCGGCTGTCCATCCCGCGGAGTAGCCATGCGCGGTGCCGATTCCGATGAGGGCGACACCGACCGTGGCTATTGTTGTCCAGGAACTTCCGGTCATGACGGATATGAGGGCACAGATGGCGCAGGTGGCGAAGAGGAATATCTTCGGGGTGATGATTTTCATTCCGTAGTATATCATCATCGGGACGATTCCGCTGGCCATCCATGTCCCTGCTACGGCTCCGATGAGAAAGAGGATGAGTATGGCTGAGCTGACAGAGCGGATGTTGTCCATGATTCCGTTCTCGAAGTCCTCCCACTTGACCTTGTAAAATATCATGGAGATGGCTACCACGACACCGGAAGCAAGGAGAAGAGACACCTGACTGGCTCCGTCAAGGGCGCTTCCCCCGAAGATTTTGATTACTATCAAAAGGGTCGCGGCAAGAAAGGCAAAGGGTATCAGCGACACCCACACTGCGGGGATTTTACCCGGATTAACTAACTTCATAAATTTCGGACAATGTCGGGTGCGGATGGATGATGTTGCCCATTTCGTGGATGGTGGCATTGAAGTTCATCAGTGCCGTTATTTCCGAAATCAGGTCGGAGGCGGAGGCGCCGAGGATGTGGCAGCCGAGAATCTGACCGTCACGCAGTCCTGTCTGGCCCGGGGCTGCGACAAGAATCTTGCAGTAGCCCTCCGTTGCCTCGGATGCGAGAGCCTTTCCATTGGCGCGGTAGAAAGACTTCATAGCCTTGAAAGCTATGCCCTTTTCCTTGCACGCTTCTTCTGTGAGTCCCACCGTACCGACCTCAGGCGTGGTGAAAACCGCTGCCGGCATTATGTCGAGCCTAATCGGAGACTTGCCGACGTGGAGAATCTCGTCAGACTCGTTTGCGCTGTCAAGGATATGGGCGAGAGCAACCTTTCCTTGAAATATGGCGGCATGAGCGAGCATCATCTGCCCGTTGACATCACCGATTGCATAGACACCGGGGAGCGTCGTCTGCATGTGCTCATCCACGATGATTCCCTTGCGGCTGTGCTCTATACCATTGCAACCCGTGATGACACGAAGATCAGGAACACGTCCGACGGCCATCAAGACCTTGTCGGAGACGACTGCGGAAACCTTTTCACCGTTGCGCATGGTGACAATCTGAACTGGGGTCCCATCTGACTCGGAGCAAATCTTTGAGACATCCGATGAACTTTCAACTGAGGCGGAAATTCCTGTCACCTCAGTTCCCGTGAGAATCGTTATGCCTGACTTCGACAGCGACTGTTTAAGGCGCTTGGCAAGGTCGGCGTCGAAATGAGGGAGAATGTTCTTACAATATTCAATCACAGTGACTTTCGAGCCGAGAGATGCAAAGACCGAGGCGAACTCAAGACCTATCACTCCCCCACCGATAACGGTCAGGCGCTTCGGCACCTCCTTCAGACGCAGCATGTCCGAAGAAGACAGCACGCCAGGAGTCTGTGCAGCACCTGGAACATTGAGCCATGCAGGGTGTGAGCCTGTTGCAAGGATGATGCGGTCGGCTGTAAATTCCTTATATTCAGAGAACTCAGGATCAAGATGATCGACAGCTGCGGATTCAGCTTCCGTCGGCCAGACTCGGACAGTGTGCGCATCCACGAGGCGAGCAATGCCCTTCACAATGTCCACTCCATTCAGCAGAGTTTCCACTCCGGAGCGAAGCTGTGCCACAACTTCATCTTTGCGTTCCACCATTAGGGCAAGAGTAGTGGCAGCATACTTATGAGCGTCGTGGCAAAAACACTTGGTCGGGATGCAGCCTTCGTTCAGACATGTTCCGCCAAGCGGCCCGGCAGTGATGAGCGTCACGTCAAGTCCTTTTTTCCGGGCAGCGACTGCAGTTTCGTAACCGCCAGGACCGGCCCCTATTATAATAATCTTCATTAATTAGAAGGGTTCAATTATTGATTCCTTAACTTCCTTAACTTCACTTCGTTGCGTTTGAATGACAAAAGAATCGTCATCGTTGCACTATGCTGACAATCAGAAGCATAGCTTCGGATTGCGGGCGGCGGAAGTCTCGTCGAGACGGCGCACCGGAGTGGTGTGCGGAGCACTTTTGAGAGCCTCCGGGTCTGAGACAGCTTCCTCTGCAATTCTGTGCATAATGTCTATGAACGAGTCGAGGGTTTCCTTGGACTCTGTCTCCGTAGGTTCTATCATTATAGCCTGATGGAAAAGCAGAGGGAAATAGATTGTCGGAGCATGGAAGCCATAATCAAGCAGGCGCTTGGCAACATCCAGAGTCGTCACGCCCGTAGACTTATCCTTCAGTCCGTCAAACACAAACTCGTGCTTGCAGACTGACGGAATCGGGAGCTCGAAACTATCCTTGAGCGATTCCTTTATATAGTTGGCGCTGAGCGTTGCAAGCGGCCCCACGGACTTGATGTTCTCCTTTCCGAGCATCAGTATGTAGCACAGAGCCTTGAGCAGCACGCCGAAGTTCCCCTGAAATCCGCTGACACGGCCGAGAGAATCCTCCTCCGGTTCAGTGTAGTCTGCTGTCTTCCCTAAATCGTCAGACGGCTTCCCGGCAACATAGAAATCCGGCTGAGGAAGATGTTTCACGAGATGAGCGGCAACTCCGACCGGGCCTGCTCCGGGACCGCCGCCTCCATGAGGAGTGGAAAAGGACTTGTGGAGATTCAGGTGCATGATGTCGAATCCCATGTCACCGGGACGCACGACACCGATGAGCGGGTTCATGTTTGCCCCGTCGTAGTAGAGAAGCCCGCCACAGCCGTGCACAAGTGTCGCGATTTCCTTGATTTCAGTCTCGAAAAGCCCGAGCGTGTTCGGGTTTGTCATCATTATACCGGCAACTGTCCCGTCCAGAAGCGGCTTCAAGTCCTCCACATCTATACGCCCGTCAGGCTTTGACTTCACGACAACGACATCAAGGCCACAGACCGCAGCTGAAGCCGGATTTGTCCCATGAGCCGAGTCCGGCACAATCACCTTGCAGCGACCGAAATCGCCTCGAGAAATGTGATACTGCCTCATAATCATAAGCCCGGTGAGTTCTCCATGAGCACCGGCAAACGGGTTGAGCGTGAATGCCGCCATTCCGGTAATCGAGGAAAGAGCCTTCGACAGGTCTGCGTAGACTTTTCGGCAACCTGAGATGGTGGACATAGGCTGAAGCGGATGAATCCCTGCAAAGGCCGGCATGGAGGCAATCTCCTCATTGATCTTCGGGTTATATTTCATCGTACAGCTGCCTAGCGGGTAAAATCCGGTGTCAACGCCGAAGTTCATCTGCGAGAGATTCGTGTAGTGACGCACGACGTCGGGCTCGCTGACCTGCGGCAACTCGGCCGGCTCATCGCGAAGTAACTCCATCGGCACCGAGTTCTCAAGACAGTACTCTGACGGATAGTCATTTACAGGAAGCGTATATCCCTTGCGCCCGTTAGACGAAAGTTCAAATATAAGTTTGTCGTAATATTTCATATATCTCGCTCTCCCCTATTTTTTCAAAGATTTCACAACGTCAACGAGACTGTCGCACTCTTCTTTCGAATGCTTTTCCGTGACACAGAATGAGACGAAGCCTTCTTCCGTTGCGACAGCTCCAAAAAATCCGGCCTCAAGAAGTGCCTGCTGCAAAAGTGCAATGTCAACAAGCGGTCTGAGGATAAATTCCTTCAGGAACGGGCGCTCCTGCGTGAACGGCTCGGCAAAAAGTCCTGTCTTCAAGAGTTCAGACCTGAGATAATGCGCCCCGCTGCAACTGAGCTCATTGACCCCGCGAAGTCCATCCTGGCCCATAAGCGACACATAAACAGCTACATAGAGAGCCATTAGTGACTGGTTCGAACAGATGTTCGACGTTGCCTTCTCGCGGCGGATGTGCTGTTCGCGGGCCTGAAGGGTCAGCACGAAAGCACGCTTGCCGTCGACATCAGTCGTTTCTCCGACAAGACGTCCCGGCAGCTTGCGCATAAATTCGTGTCGGCAGGCAAGAAACCCGACGTAAGGGCCTCCGAAAGAAAGAGGTATGCCAAGAGTCTGAGCGTCTCCGCAGGCGATGTCGGCGCCGTTTTCTCCTGCTGTCCGGAGCACGGCCATCGCTGATGGGTCGCAGTATTCGACAAGCAGCGCACCGGCTTCATGCAGGGCATCAGCATAGCCGGATAGATCCTCGATGACTCCAAAGCGGTTGATTCCCGGAACAAGAAGGCCGGCAACGTCGCCTGTGGAAAGTTCCTTCTTGGCCGTCTCGAAATCAGTCACGCCGTCCTTTGCAGGAATAAGAGTCAGCTGAACTCCATGAAATTTGGCGTAAGTCGTCACAACTGCCCTTACATTAGGAAGGAGCGTGTCGGAAATGAGGACGCGGTCTTTTTTCTTCGTGCAGGCAAGCGTCATGAACATAGCCTCGGCTGCAGCTGTCGCGCCATCGTACATTGAGGCGTTTGCCACGTCCATTCCGGTGAGACGACAGATAATGGTCTGCCATTCAAAGATATAGCGCAGTGTCCCTTGAGAAATTTCCGCCTGGTACGGCGTGTAGGCCGTGATGAACTCGGCTTTTGTATCCTTGAATTCATCTTTATAATCACGCTTTAT
>OQVL01001237.1_pt1 | contig 15053 bp, 16 predicted proteins | sample 1691501 | NCBI WGS metagenome assembly OQVL01 (sample SAMN03418253, study PRJEB22391) | human gut metagenome | biome: human-gut; feature: organic feature; material: feces | host: Homo sapiens | place: Tanzania | collected 2013-01
GCGGCCTTTACGTGTGCTCTTCCGATCTAAAGGCCGCGTAGAAATACGGCAGTATAAGGTAGAGCCATTAATACTGGATTAGACAGAAAGGCTACTTAGAATATATTCAACAGCCTACAAATAACCGAAACACAATGGCACAGCATATCAAGATAATTATTTTGGCATTACTGCCTATCATCTGCTCGGCATTTTCGGCAAAAGCATATGCGGTATGCTATAGCGACACTGTAGCAGTTTGGAACAAACTTGTCATTTTCGACAAAATTCCGGAGGAGATGAAAATTGGCGTTACTTCGCTCAAAGCCCCATTAGGCATTTGTGTCAACGACCCCGGAAATGCCAACGTGAACATCACGATGATATTCTTCTCGGAGGTGACCGCCATATTGGAATTTTCACCCGAGTTCAAAGGCAATATCACGGACGTGAATAAAATCGAGCGAGGGGATTTCAAACTCATCGAATTATCCGGAAACGGATACTGGAGCGCTCTACTTAAAAGCAAAGATGGGTTTATCCGGGCCATAGCTTCAAACATACCCATTGAGAGAGGCGACCAAATTCGGGAAATCATGATGAATATCCGAGTCGAAAAAGATACCATCGGATACAAAAACACTTTCGGTGGTCATAAGACTAAATTCAAAGTCAAAATAATGGAGTGAACTAGAACGAATTGCGCCCACTCAGACGAAAGTTATCCATTATTTCAAAATCTTTTTTTTTGTGGAATGGTGTTTGGCGGAGTGGAATAAAATGCCTACCTTTGCGAGGCCGTAACGAAAGGGACGGCAGTACATTGATATACGCTCGAATGGTGGAATGGTAGACACGAGGGACTTAAAATCCCTTGGCCATTACCGGCTGTGTGGGTTCGAGTCCCACTTCGAGCACACATCCATCATCCCCAACTCGAAACGTGTCGCGAGACACCTTCGGTATGGTCGCCGACACCACACATCCCACCCACGTCGGCGACCTTTTTGTTTGCGGATGTACCGCGGCGTGCTTCGGCCGATGCGGTGCGTTCGATAGGGGTATTTCGGCTTGACCCGGTATTTCTCGGGTGCTATTTTTTTTGAAATGTAAACAAACGCTACGATACAATGAAACAGAAATATACATACACACCGCACGGCACATGTTCGCGTAATATCGAGTTTTCTATCGAGGACGGACGTATACATGACTTGCAATTTACAGGCGGCTGCATGGGCAATCTCAGCGGCTTGTCTTCTTTGATAGAAGGCATGGACGCACGCGAAGTCTCGCGTCGCCTTCATGGCATCCAATGCGGAGTCAAGGGCACCAGTTGCCCGGATCAATTGTCTCGTGCCATAGACGAGGCGTTAACGTCACAGAAGTAGTCTTCGGCCGGGCTTGCCTTGTGCCTTGGTGATACCCGATTGCGGTTAAGACTCCTTGAGTATTTTGTTCGCACCATATGGTGGCGGCGCATGAGTAATATAATCCGAAAAATCGAGGCTTGTATTGTGCAACTGCTCGAAAAAGTGTATATTTGCGGTGATAAAGGCGTGCCTAATGCGCCGTACGTAAATACATAATCAAAGCAAATATGTCACTTTGGAGTTTTTTTAGAGATTTAATCATCTTTGACTGGCTGTTTGGAGACCACCGCTGCCACCACAATGACAATAGTGTGATCCCTCCCATAGGAGGTTACCATAATAGCATGGACGATGGTTTCCCGTGGCATTCCACGCACCATGACGGTTTGATGGACGATCATGACGACTACGGCGGCATAGGTGGCTATGACAGCTTCGATTCTTCGTCGAGTGATTTCTTTGACGATGATGATTATTGATGCTGTGTACGCGCCGATATATCTCGCCCGTAGGCGAATTGATGCTTGGCGTCGATAGCATTACCGGGGCATTGTGTCTTTGCGACTGGATAGATAACAGGCACTACGACTGGAATATGCGCAAACTTATCGCGACAGTCGGACCGATTGTCGCGGATCGGGGGTCGGCGGCCATGACCGAAGTAGTGTCTCAGTTGGACCAATATTTTGCATCGAAGCGTATGGCTTTCGATTTGAGGCTTTGCGCCGTGGGGACTCCGTTCAGGCATCGTGTCTGGGATGCCCTGACAACGATACCATACGGGATGACGATGTCATATGGCGCTGTGGCGCGAGCTGTAGGATGTCCGCGTGGATTTCAGGCTGTAGCTGCTGCCGTTGGAGCCAATCCGATATCTATCATTGTGCCGTGCCATCGAGTGATAGGCAGCGACGGTTCGCTTACCGGATTTGCCGGCGGTCTTGCGGCCAAAATGAAGCTTCTGGAACTTGAAGCTTCTAATATCAAGCAATAACGAGCAGATTTTCTTTAATAGAGATTAGTCGCGCCTGTCGGCCAAATGGCGGCGAATGGTGGCGGCAGATATATCGCTTTCGAAGCCGCGGCTGACGGCGGCACGGAATATGCGGGTGCGGCCTTCGTAGGTATGTGCTGCGTCATCGCCTATGCGGCGGACGGCGGCGGCGATGACCGCTTCCAAAGCCTCGGTATAGGCTCGTTCGTCAATTTCGGCCAATGCTTCGGCTATGATGTCGCTGTCTATACGCTTGTAGCGTAGAGCCATAGCTATTTTGATGCGTCCCCAGCGTGCAAAGCGCACCTTGTCGGTTACGAAGGCATGAACAAAGCGAGCATCGTCAAAGAAACGACGTCGCCGCAGGCTGTCGATGACGGCATCGGCATCGGCGGAGGCGATTTGCCATGTCCGCAATTTTGTGCGCAATTCGCTTTCGCAACGCTCGCCGCGGACACACAGCTCCTCGAGGCGTGCCAGAGCTTTTTCCGAAGTGATTATTTTTCGGGACAAAGGCATACGGCATAACGTTTTTTACCCCTGTAATCACGACGGATGTCCACGTCTTCAAAGGCAAGAGAGCGCAGCATCTGTTCTATATCGGTGGCATACAGGGGATTGATTTCAAAATATAGCGAACCGCCGGGGCGTAGCGCTGATTGCGCATAAACGGCGATGGCGCGATAAAAGCGCAACGGGTCATCATCGGGGACAAATAGAGCCGTGCCAGGTTCGTAGTCCAGCACGCGTCGGTCCATATCCGCCTTCTCGGCGACGGTGACGTACGGTGGATTGCTGACGATGATGTCGTAGAGTGGCGCTGCCGGCGTCGGAAAGTGTAAAGCATTCAGTCGGATACACTTGACATTGGATGCGCCGAGGGATGATGCGTTATCCGCGGCTACGGCGAGCGCTTCGGCGCTGATGTCGGCGGCCGTCACGGCACAATAGGGCAGGGCGCGTGCCAAGGCAATGGCGATACATCCGCTTCCGGTGCCGATGTCAATGATTTGCAGATCTTTAGCGCCGGAATACTCGTCCGTGATGATGTCCACCAGCCCGGCGGTCTCGGGGCGCGGTATCAGGGTGTGCGGCGTCACGCGCAGGCGCATACCCATAAACACGGCCTCGCCCAAGACATATTGTAGCGGCTCGCCATCGGCCACACGCCCGACTATGGCACTGATGCGCGCCACCGTTGCGTCTTCGAGTAAGCGTCCCGGGTCGATAATGGCGGCAGTGCGCGACACTCCGGCGACATCTTCGAGTATGATGCGAGCCATGGCTTCCGCCTCGTCTTTGCCGACGTGCGGCGTCAGGCTGCGGACAATGCCTTCGCGTATTTCCTTGACGGTATTCATACGGCAAATATAACGATTTTCGGCCATACGACGGTATATCTCTTGCATCTTGTGCGCCGTTCGAGTGTTGTGCCTGTTTTTAGGTGGATGTGTGGCGTTGATGCTAATTATTGACTATCGGCTAAATAAACCTATTAAGCATTGCGGTCACTCTGTCAAGTTCGTTACATTCTTTGGTTGAGAGTCTTAGCAATGGAAGCCCATAGACGGAGAGGATGTGGTCTTTCTTCAAATCTCGTTGATGCTGTATGGTCGCATTATTATGATAAGAATATCCGTCGGTCTCGATAGCGAGCACCGGTCGTTTGCTAATTTTATTGATAATCAAGAAATCCAGGTGGGTATTAACGTTAGCTGCATACTTCATCTCTTCTTCATTCATAAGTGAATGGTCTTTTACAACTTGACGCAACGGGACATGACACAACACTTTTAGGATATTGAATCGAGCGTTGGAAGTGAGCGCTTCATTGAGCATAGCATATGTTAAGTTCTCGGATGCGTATTCAGATATTTTGGGATGAGCATCAAGAAATGCTATGCGTTGTTTTGTGTATTGCTCGTACAGATAATCGAATATAGATGCCAACTTGCTGTCTGTTACAGTGCAATTGTTATATCCAATGTAGTCAAGAAGGTTCATGATATTGCCATGTCTATTCTGATCATTGCCTGTTACGACCAAAATAAAACGTTTTTTTGCTCTTGAAACTGCGACATTCAATAGGTTGGCATCATCAGCGAAATCGGAAATTTGATTGTCCACAACACTCATAATGATAGCATCGTTTTCACGACCTTGATATCTATGTATTGTCCCGGCTTTAGCATCTACAATCTGACGCTCGAATGCTTCTACCTGATTATTGTATGGTGTGACAATGCCGATACTATCGAATCCTTTCAACGTAGGCATCACTTCTTCCTTAACGACATCTATCTCTCTTTGATTGTAGTGGCCGACAGCATGATTGCCTTTTACGGTCTTAATGGCAGTCAAGACATCCTCTTCGCCGTTGTCTTCAGTCATTATTAGCAAATTGCCGCCATAGAACTTTTGATTACAAAAGTTTATTATGCGAGGATGGCAACGATAGTGCTCTCTAAGCAATGTCTTGTGCACATTCTTTATTACAAATAACACTGATTGCAAAAAACTATAGTTCGAACAATTATAGCCATCCGATATCCGGTATCGGTTTTTGACTGTTTCAAATTCTACTTTGTCTTCATCGGTTACCACGTTTGGAAGCTGAAGTGTGTCGCCCACGATAACAGCATTGTTTGCGCATGTCAGAGCCAATGCACCCGTGTCTATCGATACTTGAGATGCTTCATCCATGATGATGTAGTCGTAAGGTTTGTCTGTGAAGATACATGACCGAGCCGAGAATGTCGTGCTGAGAACTATAGGATATTGCTGTAAAAAAACTTCTCCGTCTCGAAGAATGTCCTTGGCCTCAGTAAATATATGACGCTTATGCTTGGCGTAATGATCATACAAAGAAGACTTGAACAAGGTCATTGAGATTTCTGCGATTGCTTTCGACAACGCCATGGAATCATAAAATGATAAGTTTTTGTCAATGCCATTAATGCGCGTCTTGAGCTCATTAAGTTTGTTGCTGTAATACAATGATTGGAGTTCGATAACAAGTCTTGTGAAGTCGTTCTTATCAAAAGAAGCTTTGATATTTAATTGATGTCGACAAGCCCACTTTATTCGCCACCAGCGCATTTTCTCAATCCATTTTCTAAGGATATTTGATTGTGTCGTTTTTTCATCATCGGCGTATCTCTGACATTCTAACCATATAGATATAATGCGTGTGGATTTGACCGGTTTGGAGGGCATCTGAGCTTTTGTAAGGTTGTTGTTGATACGGAAGTGCTTCCACTCCAGACTGATAGCCTGTTGCTCTTGCAAGAGTTCGGCTCGTTCGTTTTGCAAAGTGCATACCTCCTCGAAATCGTTCAAGTTTTGCCGCAAGTCTTGTTCTAGTCTTAGATACTCCGTGTGGGATAACGCCCACTCATCGCATTCTGTCGGAACGGGCATTTGATGCGCTATGAAGGCTTCTTTATTTAGCTTGCTTCCGAGAGGTGCAACAATAAATGAAACTCCATATTTTTCCAGCTTGTCGTATACGTTAGCTGTCGCAGAATTATTATTTGATACTACTAATACGCTTTTCCCTTGGCATACGATATTTGCTATAATATTCAAAATTGTCTGCGTCTTGCCTGTCCCCGGAGGACCCTCAATTACGCTGATTTGATGCTCAAAAGCAGCGGCTACAGCTTTCTTTTGACTTGCATTGCAACCGAAAGGATAGATTAGCCCTTTATGGTTTAAGTGATTGACTCGGTGTTTGTCCGGGTTGAGATAACATGCTGCGGCTGTGTTTGCATCGATAAAATCAACTTTTGCATACATATCAGCCAGGATCCCATTGCTGTCATTATCTTTACCCAATGGGTTGATGTCGGCTATGTCTCGCAGGTAGGCGAAGGTGTCGCCGCTTGTTTTTTCGCCAAGACAAGAGGTTGCAACTACAATTTTTGCATCATCTCCATCTAGCACATATCCATTGGTGTAAACAATTCGCCAAAAGAGTTTTGCCCGGTAAGCGAATTTCAAAATCTCGCTAATGTTTTTTGCTCGCAGTCCTGCAATGTATACTTTACAATGTGCAGGACTTAAACATTCGGGATTACTTAACCATATAACCTTGTCGCGACCGTAGTTATAACACTTGCCGTTGTTTTTAAAACGCACGTGATAACCGTTATTCTCATTTTGTTCAATAGAGTCTATTTGTAGGGTTTTTGGCTCTCCATTGAGCAATATGTAGTGGCGAGATAAATCCATAGAAGATTAGAATACAATGTGAACCGGGACTATTTCACCAAGAAGTTATAAAAAGGTGTGTAGTAGAAGTTGTTAGGCTGTAAGTGCAATATGTCGCTTTTGAAGTCGATAAGCATGTTGAACCGCTTCAAGAAATTGTTGCCGATCATTCCATCGATGTCTTCCTTGCTTTGCATCCCGGCGGTAAGTGTCGAGAATGCTCCTGCGACCTTCGGCATTATGAACGGGCCGACGATAACTTCGTCAAAAAACACGTTCTTCAGCTCTCCGCTTCCGCCATCCGAGCTTGCTATGTGCGAAATGGCAAAAGGCTTCTGTGTGCCAAGGAGCCGATGCTTGTTTACGAAAGGCGTGTTCAGGTCGATGACGCGGTCCGAGCCGGTGTCTACTTCAAGCGTAAGGTTATGAAGTATTCCGTTAATCCTAACAGGCAGCTTGATGAATGGTACGTTGTATTTGTAGATGAAGGGAATCGATACAGTATGCCTGAGATCGTTAATTTCCAAGGGCTCTTTGGCATAGCAGTATATTTTGAAGTCATCGTAATTGATTTCGATGTTGAATGCGGCCAACCCGTTCAGACCGAAAACGCCGTCCCAATACTCGGGAGGATAGGGGATATGCGCACATCCGGCTTTGTCATAGTGGATTGTGCCTATATCGACCGAGTTGTCGTTGCTGTATTCGATGTCGTTTTCGCCGGTAGATCCTAAGTTTTGGGTCGTTTCGCCATCGTGTATAAATCCTTTAAGCTTAGGTGAATTTGTGTTCAAAACGATTGACGAAGCGCCTGTGTCGACGAGGAAGTTAAGTGAGTCCGAGCCGTTGACAAAGGCGGTGACATATATACGATTATCCTCCGCAATAGAGAAAGGTATTACACCGACCGGTTCGTGGTCGACCATGCGAGCGCTTGTGTATAATGACGCGAAGGTGCATATCAATGTTGCGGCTATGCTTTGGATTGAAATTCTCATGATTGTGTTGTTTATTGTGATGCAAATATACGCATAATTGACCATACGGCGGACATCGCTTTTGTTCATGAAGACACATGAATGTCTGGTTTGTCTGTTTCGGCAATAGTGCGTATCTTTGCAGTGAAGAGCTGCGACGTTTTGTCATTTTAACGTGGTATTTCGTCCTTTATGCGTGCCGATGCTTGACATGCGGCCGCGGATTGTACTACCTTTGCAGTGTACGTGTGCGAAATGATATGCCACAGACAAGACAATGCCTATATACAACCGTATAAAACGTTTAGCAAGATGAACAACGATACATCCTCCTACAAAGAGAATTTGGCAACGGGTAACGTTGCCGCTACGGACAGCGTGTCCGCCGCCCCCGGAATTATGGACGGAGCTGACACCCGAGACAATATTACCGAGGCTGTTGATCCGGCTTATGTGGTCTCTGAAAATGATCCTGTATTGTCGGCGGATACGACCGAAGATGCAGTGCGTGCCGCCGAAGCCTCCGAGATTGAAGGACAAGCCGCAGCGGCTACTGCTGAGACAGAATCCGGATTGCCGCCTATAGCTACAGGGGTTAACGATAATATGTCGTTTTCGCAAGCTTTTGCCGCGGCGCGTGCCGAAGTAGGTGCCGGTGGCGCCTTCGAGTGGCACGGTCGGGTTTACGGGACCTATTACAAGAACGAATGGGACGGAATGAGCGCTCAGGAAAGACACGATTTTGAGATCGCAGCCATACGAGGCAGCCATAACGAGGCCTCTTCCAATACCGGAGCAGCCCATACCGACCACTCCGTCGTGGACGAAACCACGGATAAGTACACGCACGACGGTCAAAGTGAAAATGTGCAGCACGATATGGTGCAGGTAGACACAGTAGACGATGACGAGGTACGCATACTCGGTCTTGAATCCGTACAGGGCGAGGACGGCAGCCAAATCAATATCGCAGCAATTGACATCAACGGCGAGCATGCAATGCTTGTGGACATAGACAATGATCAGGTGATGGATGTTCTTGTGCACGATGACAATGGCGACGGCCAAATATCCGAGGACGAGATGCACAACATCTCCGAGTACAATATCACCGTTGGCGATATACAAGGCAGCGTGCAGAGCCAAGGCGCTACGGTCACAGCCGACCAATATGCCTCCAATGATATCGCCCAAGCCAATCCTTCGATTGGTTATGATCAGGACTTCTCCAACAACGACATGGATATGTCCGACTTTGATAACAACGCCGATGTTTCCGACTTTGTATAACAGTATTATACACACCCCAAGACAGTGACGCCAGACCCGACAAAAGCATATGTGCGCTGTCCCAATAAGGATTGCGCCAAGGTGCTGTCCTTTAAGGTTTTTCCGAATTACAAGGACGCACCCATAGAGTGTCCGCACTGCCATACGCGAGGCATGGTGCGCGACTTCATCGAATTGCGTCCGCGTGTACTTGCCGACTCGACACGACAGCCGGTGCAAGCGCCTTTGCAGTCGTCATCGTTGCCGCCGCAGTCACAGAAGCCTTCGGCTCAGGCTACTATGCGTTTGCACGAGCAGCACGAGGCCGTTGTTACGCTCGAAAATGTTGACACCGGCGAGAGCCATAATCTCCTGCCCGGCGACAATACTGTGGGGCGCCGCACCGCTACGCCACGTGCCCAAATTCTGTTTGACGATCCGGAGCATTACATGAGCCGATGCCAAGTGGTAATTACCGTGCGCAGTGTGGCTGCCGGTACGGAGGTGCTGTTGCGTGACGCCGGTAGCGCCAACGGCACTTTTGTCAACGAGGTGCGCCTGCCCGAAGGGACGATGGTGCGACTTACCGACGGCGACACTTTTGTGATGGGCAAGCACCTATATCGCCTTACTATAAGCCGTCAGCCGATGCACGTGCGACGAGCATCCGATACCATACTGTTACACTAACGTATTGATACGCAATGTTTGATGGCGATGATGCACTTCCCGAAGGTACGACGCTGCACGGCGCCGACAACCATGTATACACCATAAGGGGCGTACTCGGGACGGGCGGATTCGGTATAACTTATGCGGCAGATGATGCGGACGGCAATATGTTTGCTGTCAAGGAGATGTTTCCCTCGGATCTCTGTCGCCGCGATTCTGCCACCGGGATGCTCATTGTGGACGACCTATCCAATATAGATATGGTGGCAAAATTGCGCGAACGCTTTATCAGCGAGAGTAATAATATCGCACGATGCCATCATCCTTCCATCGTACGCGTGTATGACACTTTCCGCGCCAATGGCACGGCGTATATGGTAATGGAACGGGTAAGCGGACGAAATCTCAAGGAAATTGTACGGCGTCATGTCTTGGACTATGCCGCTACGGTGGATGTCCTTAGCCAAATGTCCTCGGCATTGTCGTACTTGCATAGTCACGGCATAGTACATTTGGACGTCAAGCCGGATAATATAATATTAGGAAACGATGGGTGTATTGTACTGATAGACTTCGGATTGTCGCGCAGTGTCGGGCCGTCGGGATTGGTCTCTGACAACGACCGGACGGTGGCAGCCGTCAGCCACGGATATGCCGCTCCGGAACAGTATGCGAGTGCGCGCGGTGCCGAGCCTGGCGTACGCAGCGATGTGTATTCGCTGGCGGCCACGGCGGTCAAGATGCTCACGGGCAACACCCCGCCGCGCCCCGAGCAGGTATTTGACCATCCCGAAAGTATCAGCGTGCCGACCATCCCACCGTATGCCAATGCGGCCATAGCGCGTGCTATGGCTTACGATATGACGCGCCGCACACCTTCTGTCGCCGAATTCTTCGCATCGTTCAGCGATGCCGAGCATACGGCAATTATTCCGCAACCTCGGCGCAGGCATAGTATATGGGCCGTTTTGGCTAATATTCTGTTGTTGTGTATATTGGCCGTTGTCGCACTTTGCGCCATCGACGACAAGCGGCTGTATGCCATGGCTTATTATGTGGACAAGCAGGCCATCGTGGCATACGCCGTTCCAACGGTCGTGTCCCTGGCGGCTTTGTGTATGCGTCGCGGTGTAGCCAAGGGATTATCCGTGCTGCTGGCCCTGCTGTCGCTGTCGTACCTATTACTGCAATAGTCGCTTATGAAGCATCTGTCCAATATATACGATATACGCCGCTATGGCAAGATTGCGTTCTTGCTGACGGCTGCCATTGTCGTGGCGCTGTTCTTGTATGTGTCCAATAATCTTGTCAAGGACCTTGCCGTGCAAGAGCGGCAGCGTATGGAGATTTGGGCCGATGCAACCAAGGAAATTATTAACCAGTTCAGCGCCGTCGAGCAGATGACGGCTCAGGATGAAGACGGCTCCGGCACTCCGCCGCCGATGATAGATATCGACTTCCTGTTGCGTATAATCGAAAGCAATACGACCATTCCGGTGCTGCTGACCGATGACGCCGGCAATATACTCAACCACCGCAACTTCGACCTGCCCGAACCGGTAGATACACTCAATCCGTTGGCCCTGTCGCCGCGCAATGCCGAGTATCTGCACGGACGGCTCGAGGCACTGTCGCACGGCCCGAACGTCATTGATATAGCCATCGCGCCGGGCGAAAATCAGCATCTGTATTACGAAGACTCTACACTGCTCAAGCGCTTAAGCTACTATCCGTATATTCAGGTGGTGGTGATGATAATATTCCTGCTGATAGTATATTACGCGGTGCTTTCTATCAAAAAAGCCGAGCAAAATAAGGTGTGGGTGGGTCTTTCGAAGGAAACAGCTCACCAACTGGGCACGCCCATTTCGTCGCTGATGGCATGGATGGAGCTGCTGCCTGAGATGGGCGTGGATGCCGATACTGTAGGCGAGATGGACAAGGATGTCAAACGCCTGGAAACCATAGCATCGCGTTTCGGCAAGATTGGCTCGGAACCGAAAATGGAACCTGCCGATGCCGCCGACATTGTGCGCAGCGCTGTGTCCTATATGGCGACGCGTGTCAGCGGACGTATCAGCCTTACGGCCGAATATGCCCCGGTGTCCATGCCCGTCAGCGCGTGCGCACCGTTGCTCGAATGGGTTATGGAAAACTTGATTAAGAATGCCGTAGACGCTATGGACGGACATGGGGCAATCAGCGTTGCTTGCCGACCCGGAGACCATGGCGATGTAGTGGTGGACGTGGCCGATACGGGTCGCGGCATCCCACGCAAAAATTTCAAGACTGTTTTCAATCCGGGATATACTACCAAGCGCCGCGGCTGGGGACTGGGACTTGCGCTGGCCAAGCGCATCATCGAGCAATACCACCACGGACGCATATATGTGAGCGCTTCTACTCCCGGAGTGGGCACAACCTTCTCCATACGCCTGCCGCGTACCGGCAAACCGGAACAATAATCACAAAAAAATATAACTATTACTATGAATCTTAAGAAATTGCTTTTTAGCGCTTCGGCTATCATTTTCAGCATCTCCGCCGCTTTTGGCTGGGGGCAAAAAGGCCACGATGTGACCGCCTATATCGCCGAGCAGCATCTGACGCCCACAACGACCGCCGCCATCAACGATATTCTCAACGGCAGGTCCATTGTTTATTGGGCTAACTGGCTGGACAACGCCAGCCATACGCAGCCGTATGCATATACCAAGACTTGGCATTATAAGAACATCGATGAGGGTGTGCGCTATGAAGAAGCTCCGGCCAATCCCTCCGGCGATGCCGTTACTGCAATACGCGGCCAAATCGAGAGCCTTACCGGCGTCACTAAGTGCCCCGATCCGGCTTTGGCGCTCAAGATATTGGTGCATGTGGTGGGCGATCTGCATCAGCCCTTGCATTTGGGACATGCCACCGACCTCGGCGGCAACCGCATTACGATCAAGTACTTCGGCCGCGACAACAAGTTGCATTCCATTTGGGATAATGCCTTGGTAGACGGCGCTCACAAATGGAGCTACACCGAGTGGCAGCAGCAACTCGACCGCCTGTCCGCCGATGAGCAAGCCGCTGTCATTGCCGGTACTCTCGACGACTGGGCCAAGCAGACAATGGCTTATGCCGCTGATATTTACAAAAAATATCCCGAAGGCACCAAGCTCTCCTACAACGATGTCGCATGGGCCGCTCCCATCATCGAGATTCAATTGTTGCGCGGAGGCCTGCGCCTTGCCCACATCCTCAACATGATCTTCGACCCTGCCTACGCCGCCACCCACACCATGCCCTTCCCCACCGTCAAGTAACTATTACACACAAGAGAGTCGGATTATCCGCCGATTATGAAGTCTATTGTAATTGTCCTGATTTTGTCCGCAGCTTTTATGTGTAATGGTTGTGGAGATAGAAAGAATGATACCACACAAGTGGTAGACATAGATGCAGCCAAGTCGTTGCTTTTTGAACCGGACTTTTCGGACCGCGAATTGCCGAATGATATTGATTCTCTCAAGGCCATTATTATAGAGCAAGATGAGGAAATACGACAGCTTGAAAATAAATTAGACGAATGCGAGTCTAATAATCAAATAGAACCTGATTACGATATTACCGATGGTATTCGTGGACGTCTATAACCCTCGTTATTGATAAATGCGCCCCGGATTCCACCAAAAGCCGGGGCGCGTTCGTATCAGTCATCCTCGACCATATCCTCTATAGCCGAGATATGCGTGAAGTCTTTCCAGCCTTCCGCCGCCTTATACTTGTCGATGGACTCCTTGGGGACGAATAGACGGCACTTGCTTATGTCAACTCCATTAAAGGCATTTCCTTTGCAATCAGATGGCTCGTAGGCATAGCATTTTATTGATGAAAGATTATAACAGGAAGAGAAAGCGTTGGAGTCGATATTGGTAACAGTCTCAGGGATTGAAACAGATTTCAGCCCTGTGCAGCCCGCAAAAGCTTCTTCGCCTATATTCGTAACGGAATTTGGTATAGTAATAGTATTCAACCCTATGCAGTCGTAGAAAGCTACCTTGCCGATAGCCGTAACGGAGTTTGGAATAGTAATGGATTTCAAACTTGAGCAATTGTAGAAAGACCAGTCGCAAATAGTCGTAATGGAGTTGGGAATGTTTATGGAAGTCAGTTCTGAGCATCCTCCGAAAGCGCAATTACCTATATCCATAACAGTGTTTGGAATAATAACATATTTCAGCCCGGAGCAGCCGATGAAAGCGCCTTCGCCGATTTTCGTAACGGAGCTTGGAATAGTTGCGGAAATCAGCGCTAAACAAAACTCGAATGCGCAGCCGCCTACAGTCGTAACAGAGTATGATTCACCATTAAAGCAGATGCTTTGTGGTATTACGATTGAACCGGTGTATTTATCTTTGTTGTTGTGTGTTGCCTCGGCGGTTTTATTATCGTGGTTCAGTCGATAATAGATGCCGTCAATCTTTATTGGGTCGGATTGTTTCATTGGAATTTGATGTTAATGAATATTTCTAATGATTTTGCGTGAGTCTAATGTTGTAAAAGATAATTCGTTGGTTATGCAATCGTAAAGCAGCTATTAGGATGCTTTTTTGGTCTATACGCCTAATTTTTAGCGGATTACTGGATAACCGGGAAAATAGGCATATTCTAGAGTAAGACCCATATACCGCTATTATCCTTGCCTTCACGCTTCAGGATGCCAATCTTTTGCAAAGTGGAGATGTCACGTTCGATGGTGCGTGAACTCACCGACAAAGTCTCCGACAATTGTTTGGCGGTGATTGACGGAGACTTCTTTATTAGATTTATGATTTTTAGCTGACGTTCAGTTAGTTTAGTCTCCGACAAGTCTCCGACATTAGATGTGTCTGCGGAAGCATATATGGTGGTTTGAAATTGGGCCGATGTAGATTTGAACGTTGGTTTCAGCTCGTCTTTATACCCATTAAGACCTTTGGCCGCACCGTCATTATCAATGCCAAAAAACAAAGACCCGCCAAGTCCGTTGGCAAAAGTGCTTACGCTCTTTAACCAACTTTTCGGCCTCTTTTCTTCGAGCATTGACTTGAAGTCGTAAGCGGTACATTCACTTATAAGGTCTGATATGGTCATTTTTCTAATTTGGTTGTTGCTATTTTCAAATTAAGCGAATAGTTCATAGCAAATTTACATAAAAATCGGTATATATGTACACCGACAAAATAAAAAGGTCAAGGTTGCCGCAAATTATCTGTGTGTGCAATCGTAAAATAGCTTTTAGGGGACTATTTTTGACAGATATAAAGTTTTACATCGTAAAAGTAGCGTTTTTATTCCGAATAGCAACGTTAGGGACAATTATATTTTTGGACAATGGTCTTTTGGTTTGCACTCTCAGTCAATTTCGCCCGGAGATAGGCCCTGGTTGGACAATGGCACACATAGGAGATGTATGCCAAAAGTGGTTAATGGTAAAACGGAGTCGACCGGCTTTAAGGATAGGTGCCGTCAGTAATAATAAGCCCGGCTTGGGGTGAAGTGACCCCAAAAAGTTGGACAGGTTATTAACTATCCGATTTGAGAAAGAGT
>OQVL01001238.1_pt1 | contig 15045 bp, 8 predicted proteins | sample 1691501 | NCBI WGS metagenome assembly OQVL01 (sample SAMN03418253, study PRJEB22391) | human gut metagenome | biome: human-gut; feature: organic feature; material: feces | host: Homo sapiens | place: Tanzania | collected 2013-01
TCACAAAAGTATATAATTTTATAGAAATCATCAAATCACATGAAGGTGATTCATTGGATCCCACGGAACTCTTCAGGTAAGCCTTTGATTGGTGTTTCTGTCAAAGCCGGGCAGGAAGTTTGCACCGGACGCGAAAGCATCATTCGGCCAAAGCGCCGGTGAGCGTGACCTGACGGGACTCGAAAGGGTGAAGGAGGCTGTCGATGATGACGGCGAAGTCGCCGCGGGTGAGCGAATCCAACGAAGGAAGACCCAGATCGGAAAGGGATTTCCCCGGATAATAGTCATCAAGGAATATCTCATCTTCCCTCACCGGATCATCTATCCTGAACCAGGTCTCGTTGGACCAGCCGACAGACCGGCCGTCCCCCCTCATGATTCCGGTGGCGCCGATCCTCTGGACCGCAGCGAAACGTGGATCGTCCGGTGTGATGTCCAGATAAGGCATCAAATACCCGCCGGCGGCAAGGATCCCCTCCTGCACCTCTCGCACAGAGACTTCCCTGAGACACGGCTGCGCCCCAACTGCCCTCCGCGCGGCCACCGCGGCGGCGATGCCGGCGGCCTGGCCGATCTCCATCACGACCGGCTGGAGCCTGGTGGCTCCATTCGCGACGCAGGTCACGGACACCGCCTTCTCTATCACAAGAATATCCTCGGCCTCCTTCGGAACCATGACCCCGAAAGGAACCGAGAAGGACGGGACAGGATGGAACTCCAGCTGAGGAAGATCCCTCCAATCCGGATTGCGATAGTGATGATGGTCAACAGGATAGTCCCCCACCGCGATGGCCGTGCGGTAAAGGGTGTTTGAATATGGCCGGTCAATGTCCGCCAAGGAGAACGTCACCTCCCCCTCGATCCGTCTTGAGTCCCTGTAGTACGGGATCATCGGCAGACCGTCATCGGTCGGATACTCGTCCTCCGCAATGCCTATATTCCTTAACCCCAATTCTTTCTGAATATAATAGAGATAGCCGAGCGCCACCCTTTTGGCGCTGTCAACCGCAACGGCGCGGTCGGACGGAGGCATACGGGTGACATCCTTGACATAGCAGTCATTGCCCGCGATCGGCCAATTCAGCATGATCTTTCCGCCCGGCAGCCGCCCGTAGGAAAGCATCATGTCCACGGAATGGCCTCTTGACAGGCAATCCTCGTACAGTTTAGCGTCATAGCCTTCCGGACAAGGGATCGTCTTGTCGGAACCGGTGCCGAAATCCTGTGCCGTGATGACGTAGGTCAAGTCCTGTACCGCTGCTATCGTGTCAACAGGAGAACTGTTGCAAGGCACTCCACACATTGCCGCGATGTCACCAAGTTCGGTTCCGTCAATCAGTATCCCCGCCCTGACGCAGCGACGGCCATCCGGTCCGTCCAACGTAAGCCGCCAGCCTTCGTCCAGTTTCTCAGCCCGGACGCAACCCGTCTCCATAGCAAGGGAAAGTCCGTCAAGCGGCCCTGCCATATTCATGAATATCTCCGCCCCGACTTTCGGTTCGAAGAGGATGTTGCTTACCCATCCGGTCTTCAAGGCCTCATAGCCCCCGTAGCGTCCGGCCAGAGAGTCGCAGAACTCGCCGAACATGCCGCCGCGGAGACGATAGTTACCGTCAAACGCCGAGACTCCCGCGGATGTGAGCATGCCACCAAGCCAGGGAGTTTCCTCGACAATCAGCACTGATGCCCCTGAGCGGGCCGATTGTATGCCCGCCGACGTTCCGCCGGCACCGCCACCGACAACCACCACGTCATAATAAGCTTCAGTTCCGCCGCACGAGTGCAGCAGAACCGAAGCGATCATAAACATCAACAGACCAATTGGATAAGGCTGTCCGCGCATCAGATGCAGGCCTCCTTCCCCTTAGAGATGTCCTCCAGCATGGAGCCTATCTGATAAAGACCTCTCGGAACATGGAAGCATCCTTTCCACTTTCCGCCCTTGAGCGGTAGCAGGACTTCCCCACGGCGGTTCAGGTAGCCGAACCACTCTGGATACTCCTTGTCCTTGAAACGGGTCCAAAGGTAGTCATCCAGCCTGAGGAACCACTCCAGACACTTCTCGTTGCCCGTGAGGCGGTAGCCTTTCAGCATCGCGATCGCGGACTCTATGTGTACCCACCAGAGTTTCTGGTCCCATTCAAGTTCCTGGGTCGGATAGCCCTTGCGGTCCATGAAATAGAAGATCCCGCCATATTCCTTGTCCCAGCCATAGTCGATCACGCGGAGGGAGATCTCCACAGCCTTGTCGATCAAGGCCTTGTCCTTGCGGCGGATTCCGAGGTTCATAAGGAACCACATCGCTTCCAGATCATGTCCAGGGTTCACCTTGCGGCCCTCGAAACAGTCGATGAGGGAATTGTCAACGGCGGAGACGTTCTCCACCATCACTCCAAGATCCGGCTGGTAGAACACATCCAGAACCTCGTGCAGACATTCGTCGATCAGGCGGTCCATCATCTCGGGGTCGTTGATGATCCTCTCGACCTCCAAAGCCATGTTGCAGATGATCATCGGCAGGGCGAAATCCTTCAGCGGCCTTGTTCCCGGTACAGCCTTCGACCAGATTCCCTTTGGATTGGAACGGCGTTCCAGGATCCGGCGGAAAGTCTCCTTGGCGTAACGGGCATATTCCTCATCGCCTGTCGCCTCGGCCAACTGGGCGAATCCCATACAGGCGAATGTGTTGGAGAATATGTTGTAGGGCTGGATGACCGGCTTTCCCTCCCTTGTCAGGGAGAAGTAGAAGTCATAGTCGGGAGTGTGGCCATATTTCATGAGAAAACGGGCGCCCTGCTCGGCACACTTCAGCCATTCCTCGTTCTTCGCGAGTTTGTTGTACAGCATCGCGAACATCCAGACCTCACGTCCCTGAAGCCAGATGAACTTGTCCTTGTCGTAGACACTTCCGTCACGGTTCAGGCAAGTGTAGTAACCTCCGAATTTCGTGTCCTGGGAATGTTCCAGCCAGAAAGGCAGGACATTCCCGAGGAGTTCCTCCTTATAGCGCGACGCCATCGCGCCGAAATCAACATTTTTTATATTCATAGTTAACATTATTGTGCGGTGAACCTTATGCAGGTGATGCAGTCATAGTTGCCGTCCGTGACAAACATGTCCATGGACTTACCGTCGGCCGAGGTCTGGAGAAGGACATCCCCGCATGCTCCGGCATCCGTGAAGGTGCCTTCACCGACAACGGTCGCTCTTTCAGCATAGTAAGCCTCTTTCACGGAACCAAGATTCGTAATGTCAAGCAGATAGACCTCAGGGCAGGATCCATATGAGAAGTGGGCTCCACGTTCGACGGCGCAGAAACGGATCCCGTTAAGAGTGGCCACGGAGATGCAGTTGTAGTTCTCGTTGCCGTCGCTGGTGGTGTGGAACACGGACTGCCACTCGCTCTTCGCCACTTCCTTGCACCAGTTCAGGTCGTAGTTGCCGTTGGCATCGGCAGAGTAGCCAATGAACAGTAGTCCGTCATTCAGGTCATCAGAAACCGGCGCGACACACGCACCGTAAGAATTCCAGACCTGGATGGCGGCTGGAGCGATCGATCCGAAGACCGCATCACCGACCTTTCCGTCAGTAATCTGCCATCCTACCCAGTACTGGCTCACATCGACGAAAGCGGTGACGACTGCCTTCCGGGTCACGTCTCCACGCACCCTGATGTTGCCCATCGAAGAGCTCCAGATAGCGTTGTGGGTATATTCCAGAAGCATTTCAGGAGCGGATTCCAATGACTTGAATGTGTAGATCCGGAGCGTGCCGCCAAATGGCGTCAACGCGGCGGCAAGGACGTTGCCGGCATCATCATTCACAAGCGAGTGGACGGAAAGGCCTTCAGGGACAGCTATTTCCTTCAGATATTCACCGGTCTGGCGGTTCAGGGCGTAGAGTTTGTTCCCGCCATTGCCGACAAGCAGGATGTCATCCTTCACGGCAAGCCTGAGAGGCCCGCCGGCCACGGCGATCGCGCCAAGGTCAGCCGAATACCTCTTCTGCCAAAGCACACTGACATCAGCCGTTCCCTTCTGCTTAAGTTCGACAGCCGCGGAGTAATCCTCCAGCTCAGTGGTCACATTGATGACGCCGGCCCTGGAGCCGAAATCAGGATTGGCCTCAACCTTATAAGTAAAGGAACCATCCTTCGCGGAGACTCTTGTGATCCATTCAGAATCAGGGTCCTCGACCTCATAAGGGAAGTTGGCCTCGACCTTAAGGGTCACCTCGCCACCGTTCTTCTCGGCAACCAGGCTCTCAGGAGAGACATTGAAGAATCTTTCGTTAGGGGCCTGGTTGACAACGATGTCTTCCGACCCTTCGCTGCTGGTGAAGGTTATCACTCCCTGACGTGCCTCGAACTTGTTGTAGATCTCGTTTGAGGCCACGGCAAAAGTCACCGTGTTCTCAACAAGACCCTTGGTCGTGACAGCGGAGATCCATTCCTTGGCTTCGTCGGCGATCTTGTAGTCGAAGTCGATGTTGGACACGACCTTGATGTCGATGGAGCCTCCCTCCTTAGGAATGTCGAATGATCCCGGCGTGACGGTTATGGAGTTCAGCTGTTTCTGAGTCACTTTGATAGTCTTGGAATCCAGTCCGCAGCGCAGGTCGAACGAATATTCCCTTCCGTCGTGGCCGGGGTTCCTCAGGGCAGTCACTGTCACCTGATTCTTGCCGGCTCCGCCGCTGGTCGGAGTCACCGAACTCCAGGTATAGTGGTTCGTGTTAGGAACCGCCACCCTCCATTCATTGTCAGCAGTGAACTCAACCGTGTAGGTGCCTCCGGCAGACGTGAACACCGGATTCATGGCCTCCCCGGAAATGGTGATGGTCCCGGAGTCGTTCGAATCATCTTTGCAGGCGGCTAAGGACAGAGCCATCGCCGCTGCCAGCATTATTATGGATATTCTTTTCATTTTTAGCGTTTTTGTTATTTTTTCACAGTTTTCAGATAGTCATCGAATCCCTTTTTGAAGGCATCCCAGTAGTCGTACATCTTGATGTGACAGAGGTCGAACACAAAAAAGCCATCGCCCTCGTTGATGCAGGCCTTGATCGAATCCGGGATCTTGGAAGCCTGACCGCCGTTCGTCCACCCCGGGGAGTTGCCGATGTCCGGCCCGCCGCAGAACTTGACATCCCCCTTCAAGAGAGACCTGCCCTGCTTGCAGAACCCCTGCATCGTCCACTCACCGCTGCCCCAGATGCTGTCGGCGCCGGCATAGGCTCCGAGAAACATGAAGTCGCAGTGGTCGGCGTAGCCACAGTTCTTGTAGTTCGCCGATGCCCAGAAATAGCCGTCCGCCTTTGGATCGTACTTAGGGCTTGCCCAGTTCACGCCGGATGTGTAGTAAGTCGAGTACCAGGCCCCGACATACACGCCGAAGCGGATGTCCTTGTTGATCCGGTGGACAGCGTCGGAAGCCTCGGCGACGAAGTCGTGGATGATGCTCGCGCGGAACTCCAGCCACTTCTTCACAGTCTCGCCAGCCTTCGACCCAAGCGCCGTCGTGCCGGGAGCCATCACATCACCAGGCCATGAAGAGCAGGTGATGCCTGAATATTCCTCGAACTTTCTCTTCGAGACATCCGAGAAATCGCTCTGCAGGCCATAGTCATCGTAACGGCAGCGGTCCAGGATGATGCCGTCAAGATCGTATGCAGCCAGATCCTTGATGATCTGAAGCACATAGTTCCGCACCTGCTCGTTGGCAGGATTGAGGAATCTGGCTCCGTAGTCTTCGGAGCCGGTCAGATCCATGACGCTGACAAGGCCGTCTTTCGCGTTGATGACCGAAGCCCAGGACTTCCTTCCCGACTCGCGGAAAAGCATTCCGTCGCTTCCAAGGCCATAAGGGCAAAGGTAGCCGCCCACGAAGGTGTTGATGCTGGCGTTCACCTTGAGACCCACCTTGCGGGCCTCGTCGATGAAGGTCTGGAGGTAGTCGTATGTGCCGGTTCTGGAAACCCACACATAACTGCTTCCCTTCCAGACATCTACCTTCTTCAGCGGACTGGCGACAGAGGACTTGAACAGCACGTCGCCGCTTGTCGGCCTTACATCGACAATGATGTCCGTGAAACCAACGTCCTTGATGCGCTTCAAATCCGCGGCTATCCTGTCCTTGTCGTTCTCGTAGTCACAGAAATTGGCCGCCGCGTCAATCCACACGTACCTCGGCTTGCCTGTCTCTTCCGCAGGTTTCTCGGGCTCCGGTTTCGGTTTGTCCCAGTCGGGGTTCCAAGGGTTATCCTTGGAACCTCCGCAGGACATGATTGTCATGGCGGCAAGAACGATCAGGGAATATATCCTCAAAGGGTTCATCTGACTATTTCTTTATGCAATCCACAGAATAGCCACCGAGGACTCCTGAATTCTGGTCGTAGTAGTACAGATACATCTTGAATCCGTCCTTGGTCGGAGCCAGAACGACATCTCCGGCGGCAAAGCCGGCGTCAGCCTTCTGGAACCAGTCAACGGAAGACTTGCCGAGGACTATCGACGTGGTCTCGTTCAGATTGCCGGACAGCGCCGCCGGATCCGAGATGTCGTACAGATAGAGGGCAGGGCCGCATCCCCAGTGAGGGAAGTGGCTGACCACGAAGAGCGACATGTAGGTGGCGTGATTGAACTGCTTGCTGTCCAGGTTATTGACATTCAAGGCCCACGATGATCCGTTGTTGAACGGTAGCGACGACTTCAGCGTGCCGTCCGCCATGACATAGTGCAGGACGTTAGGATCGTAGTAAGAAAGGAACATCCCGGCATTCCGCGTAGGAGCCACGGCCACAGCGTCGGTGTTGTTCACCGGAGCACCGCCCCATGCGAGACCGGCTCCCGCGAGATCGAGCACCGAGACATCGGCGACGGATCCGCCGGCAACAGTGACCCTCGTCACCTTGCTTGAGGATGTCACGCCCGCGATGCCCTCATGGGTTATGTCAATCACAGCGTCACCGTCAATGTCGCCGATGACCTTTATTGAATATCCCATAGGAAGATCCGTGCTGTTGGTGAACGAATGGAACAGTTCCGGAGCGGTCTTAACAGAGGTAGCCTTCCAAATCTTGAACTCGCCGCCGCCGTCAACGTGGTTGCAGAGGATAAGGTTCTCCGCCTCGTCATTGGTGACAGCCGCCGGAGCGACGCCGCCGGCATTGATCTCGCCTTCCTTGACACCGGTGATGCCGTTCAGGAAGACAGGAGCGGAACCGTCGCCGTAGCAGAAGACAAGCTTGCCGCCCGTCACCGCAAGGCTCGGGAATATGTCAGCCGCGTTGTAGGCCGGGAGTCCGGCCATGCTTACAGGCTCGAAGTTGAACAACGCCTCAAGCGATGACTTGTCAAAGCCCTTGTCGATCTTGTCAGGAACAGTCTTGATGACGGTATATTCAGAGAAGGTCTGGCCATCGTGGGCGGTCACCCTGAACTTGACACCCTTGTTGTAGTCCTGCGGAGTCGAAGGATCAGGGGAGATGGTGGCATGCGCCGAAACCTGTGCGGATGCGGTGCAGGCGCTCAGATCCTCGGCGGACACCAGGGTGACGGTCTTCTTGTTCTTGTCCACGATGCCGGAGACGGCGGGGTCATCCAAGGAGAAGACAAGAATGTCGCAAGCCTTGGACTTCACCCTCTCTCCGGTGATGCAGATGTTCCTGCTCTCACCCTTGGCGTTGGTGAACCTGAACATGTTGTCCTTGGTCAGGTCCAGAAGGGTCAGCGCCGGCTCGATGGTACAGTTCGGCTGCAAGGCAGCCTGCACCCTGACCTTGGTCATGTAAGGTGATGTCTCGTTGTCCGATGTCTCAGGGAAAAACCAAGGGACAGGGATGACGAACCGATCGGCGTTCTCGTCCGTGATGTTCAGCTTGCACATCGACTGATCCATGAAGGGGCCGAATGTGAAGAACGCCTCGAAACTGGTAAGGTTTTGACGCTCCGCGGTCGACTCGACATATTCAGGGCTATGGCACGAAGCCGCCACGAGAAGAGTCAGAACCGCTGTCAGTATGTGGATCTTTTTCATATAAGTCGTGATTATTTCCATTCCGGGAATTGTTCTACTGCATTGTTGCTTGACAGCTCGCTGTCCTGGAGAGGGAATCTGTTCATCTTCTCAGGATAGTTGCGGTCCTTGTCATCGACAGAGACATAGGTGTAGATGAAGCCACTTCCTGCGCTCTCGATCTTCAAGCCATGCACCTGATAGCCGGAGAGTCCGTCAGGATAGTTGTTCGGAGCCACTCCCCATCTGCGGAGATCCCAATAGGAGAAGCCTTCGAACGCCAGCTCGACCTTGCGCTCCTGACGGATGGCCTTCCACAGGTTGTCCCCCGCCTTGTCAGCGTACGGAAGCCCGACACGGGCGCGAATTTCCTTGACGGCGGCATTGGCTCCCGCGGCGTCATTGAGACGGTAGCAGGCCTCGGCCCTGTTCAGAAGCACCTCGGCGTACCTGATGATGACAAGCGGCTGGGTGCTCTCGTGTCTGGCGATCACGTCATGCGTCTCGTCCACACCTTTGCGGAGGTAATAGCCCGTGGTCGTCTTACCCTTAGGCTCCTTGACCACGTTCCATTGGCACCAGCCGTCGTCTCCGCCCACAAACGGCTCGATCGTACGCCCTTTCCACTTCGCACCGTTGTAGAGTACGGATGCCTGGAAACGAGGCTCAAGCAGCTCATACGGAGGATTCTGATCGGTTCCCTCGGCGGTGTGCCAAGGCGACCAGTCCGGAAGACCGGAGCCGTCGGCATATTCATAGGACTCCACAATCTCCTGTGTCGGCGTGCCGAAACCGCCGCCGGAAGCATCCTTGGTGGTGTAGTCGCCTCCCGGAGAGTAGTAGTAGTCGAAGCTGTGGGTCACATTGTCGGAATAGTTGAAGACATATTCAAGTATGACCTCGGAATTGTTGCCGTTGAAGACATCAGCATAGTTTGAGATCAGAGAATAACCCAACTCCTTCACTTTGTCCGCGGCCGCGACGACCTTGTCATAACGTTTGGCGTACAGCATCGCCCTTGTCATGAAGGCATAGGCCGTACCTTTGTTCAGCCTTCCGTTCGCTTTTTCTTTCTCAGGCAGGTTCGCGGCGGCGAACTCAAGGTCGGATTCGATGAAGTTCCATCCTTCCTCCTCTGTCGAGAGAGCCTTGTTGGCCGTGATGGCGCTCAGATCCTCGTCATAGATGATGACATCCTTGTACCTCTTGACAAGGTCGAAGTAGAACCATGCGCGCATGAACCTCAGCTCGGCCGAAAGTCTCGTCTTGTCCTCACCGGACATCTCACCGTACTTCTCCAGATAGTTCAGACCCTGGTTGGTCTTTCTGATCGCGCTGTACATCGTGCCCCAGTTGCCAAGGTACGTGGACACGTAGTTGGCTGTCAACACAGATCCCCCGTAGGCGATCTCGCTCGGTATGTAGCACAGAGCGTTGAAGTTGTAGGAGCCGTACTTCAACTGGTCGGTGAGGGCGTCGGTCATGCCGGCCATACACTGTCCGGAGTTGGCGTCGGCCATGTCCAGGATGTAGCTATAGATGTAGTTCACTCCATATTCCGCATTCGCGGAGGTTTTCCAGAGCATCTTGTCCGAGACGCTGTCGGTCGGAGTCATGTCGAGGAACGAGTTGCAGGAGGACACCCCCATCGCCACGGCGATTCCCGACACTGTCAAAATCAGATTCTTAATGTATTTCATATCAAGCTGTCCTTTTAGAATGATAATGTCACACCACCCATCAAGAGGCGCTGCTGAGGATAATAACCGTTGTTCACGCCCGGAGACTCAGGGTCGATTCCCTTAGGAAGACCATCGATGGTGAATATGTTCTGTCCCTCGACGAACAGCCTGAGGGAAGACACGCCAAGATGGCTCATCCATTTCTTCGGCAGGGTGTAGCCAAGCTGCGCTGACTTCAGACGGACATATTTTCCGTCCCTCCACCAGAATGAGCAGCTTACACCGTTGTCACCGCCGTGTCCCGGAGAGCCGAGGGTTAGACGCGGGAAGGTACCGTCAGGATTGTCCACGCTCCATGCGTTCTCCACAAGATAGAGAGGAGAGTTTCCTCCCTCCTTGAAAGTCTGGGTCCAGATCGTGTTGTCATCATAGCCGTTGTAGTACGTTCCGGTAAGGGAAACGTCGAACAAGGCGCCACCGGTGAACTGGGCATTGAAATCAAAGCCGTTCCACTCGAAATTGAGGTTCAGGCCGAATGTCAGCTCAGGCCTGTTGGAACGTCCGAAATAGCCCCAGTCGTCGTAGTCGATCTTGCCGTCGCCGTTGATGTCCACGAACTTGATGTCGCCCACGTTAGGGCGTGATCCCCACCAGGCGGAATTGTCAATCTCCTCCTCGGAGCGGAACAGCCCGTCGGTCTTCCAACCCGTGATGGCGCCATAGGTCTTGCCGACAATCTTCCTGTTGTCGCTGACCTCAGGATTGTCCTTGTACTTGATCCATCTGGTCTTTGAATATGTCAGGCTGGCGCTCACCCCGTAGAAGAACGGCTTGCCGCCGAGAGAGAACTGATTCTTGTGAGTGACCATGAGGTCAACACCCTTGGCGTCGATCGCAGGATAATTGATGTAGGTCGGATAGTACCCACCCATGGAAGCCGGGAATCCGGAGCCCTGGCCGGTCAGGATTTCATAGGTGTAGTTGTAGAATCCGTCCACCTCCATGCCCAGAAGCCCGTCCCACAGGGTCGCGTCGAATCCGACGTTGTAGGAAAGGTAACGCTCCCATGACAAGTTGAGCGACGGCACGACATCCGGCTTATAGGCAGGATTGAAGGCAGCGCTTCCGTCAACCATCCTGTAGCCCACCTTCTGGCCATAGCGCGAGTAGGTGCTGAGGAAGGCATATTCAGGAACACCGTCGTTTCCAAGCATTCCGACGGAGGCCCTGATCTTCAAGTCATTGAGAAAATCAGCAGATTTCATGAAATTCTCATTGGAGATTCTCCACGCGACGGATGCTGAAGGGAAGAAGCCCCAGCGGTACTTGTCCATTCCGCTGAAAAGGTACGAGCCGTCCTCGCGTCCCGAAAGCTCGACGAGGTACCTGTCGGCATAGTTGTACTTGAGCCTGAAGACTCCGCCGACGCTTCTGGACGCTCCGCTGCTTCCGGAGACAGGGTTCTTGGTCGGGTTGCCCTGGCTGATTTCCGGGAGCGAGGCGAAAGGAAGATCCTTGACGTAGGCCGCGAGACTGTTGCTCTTGGTGTCACGGATCTCCATGAGCGCCAAGGCCTCCACGCTGTGCTTGCCGAAGGTGTTGGAATATTCAAGACTGGCCTGTCCCACCATCTGCTGCCAATAGGACGTTCCCTCTCCGAGGTTTATGCCGTTGTCCACTCCCCTTGGGTCATTCTTCTTCGAATATGCTCCATCCACGAAAGCCATCGTGCTGTAAGGGGTGTTCAGATTCTTGTTGTAGGAGTTGCTCCAGTCATAGACACCGGCAACCTTGGCGACCAGTCCGTCCACACCTGGAATGTCATAGGCCAGCGTGGCGTTGACCGAAAGATCCATCGAGCGGGTCTTCTTGTAGCCTGACTCATAGATGGCGGCGAGAGGACTCTGAGGAAGTCCGGTGTTCTTCTTGATCGTCGAAGTGTACATGCCCTCGTACCTCTCCGGGAGATACGGATGCATCACGATTGTCTGGTTGGCCACCGACAGCCATCCCAGCTCGCTGTATCCGCCGTCCGTGCCTCCCGAGGCATAGCCCGGAGTGTCCCTGTGAGCCAGCGTACCCGACAGACCCAGCTTGAAATGCAGCCTGGAGGTGATGTCCGAGTCAATGTTGGATCTCAGGTTGTAGCGCTTGTAGGTGAAGTTGTCGATGTTACCGTCCTGCCCGTAGTAGCCGAAAGAGGTGTAGTAGCGGGCCTTGTCGTTTCCTCCGGTCACGGTCACGTTGTGCTTCTGCGTGAATCCGGTGCCGAACACCTTGTCGATGTAGTTCACGTTGTCCCAACCGTCGGTAGGGTCGCCGTTGGTCATCGCGGCGACATTCTCCGAAGTAAAGTACGGATTATACTGGGAGCGGTCGGTGATGGCTCCGCTGGCCAGCTGGTCCATCATGTCCGCCATATTATAATAGTAGGCGAACTGCGGGCCGTTCATGAACTCCGGGAAATTGGCGTTCATCGACACACCGAACGAGGCGTCATAGGTGATGGAGGTCTTCTCCTTCGCTCCCCTCTTGGTCGTGATGATCATCACGCCGCCCGCGCCTTTCAATCCGTACACAGCGGCAGACGCTCCGTCCTTGAGGACAGAGATGCTCTCGATGTCATTAGGATTGATGTCGTTGATGTCACTCACCGGGAATCCGTCCACAACGTAGGCGATTCCGTAGATCGAGCCGCGCAGACGCAGGGAAGCCTGATCCTGACCAGGCTCTCCGGACTCCTGCACAGAGGAGATGCCCGGAAGACGCCCGGCAAGAATCTGAGAGACGTTCGAGGCCGGAGCCTTCAGGACCTCGTCCCCCTTGATCGCCGAGACCGCTCCCGTCAGGGATGATTTCTTGGATGTACCGTAACCCACGACAACCACCTCGTCAAGATAGGTAGTGTCCTCTTTCAGGGTCACGTTCAAAACCTGCACGGTTCCGTCACATAGTTTCCGGAACGATGTCATGCCCAGACACTGGAACTCCAGCGTCTGTCCTTTTGCGACGGAAATCACATAGCTTCCGTCCGATCCGGTCATCGTGCCGTTCATGGTTCCGGCCACAACGACAGAGACACCGGGCAGCGGTTGCCCGTTCTGGTCTGTCACCCTACCCTTGACGGAAGGCTGCGCCGACACGTTTCCAGAGAACAGGAAAAACGACAGAACCGACACAAGCACCACCTTTAGGAAAGGGAATGAATAATTCGATGTTGCTTTCATAAAAGAATGCGTTATTATTAATAATAGTGTCATCTATCCACAAAGGTTAGCCTAACATTTTTACAAAGTTATAACATTTCATCAAATATTTAACAAATAAAATAATAAATAATAAAATAATTTAAGAAATAAATTCTTACCTTTGCGAAGACAATATTTACCAAGTTACCTTTTAAGGATTACTAAGGATTACTAAGGATTACTAAGGATTACTTAAGGATCACCTATCACATAAAGAAAGCACCATGACAGACAGAAGAACTTTTCTGAAGAAAGCCGGAATCGCCGCCGCGACCGCTGTGGCGGCTCCCATTGCCGCCAATGCTATGGGAATGGCTCCAAAGAACGGTAAAGACCTCAGGCTCAAGGCCGACGAGAGCATCAACAGCAGGCTGATCGTCCCTCACGCGAACGCCCTCCCCATCACCGGCACATTCCTGGACGAGATCTCGCATGACATTCCGCACCAGAACTGGGGCGAGAAAGAATGGGATCTTGACTTCCGTTACATGAAGGCGATGGGCATCGACACCGTGATCGACATCCGCTGCGGTTACCGCAAGTTCATCACCTATCCGTCACCTTACCTTCTTAAGAAGGGGTGCTACATGCCTTCGACCGACATGATCGGCATGTTCTGCCGCCTTGCCCAGAAATACGGCATGAAGTTCTGGCTCGGACTGTACGACTCCGGAAAATACTGGGACACAGGAGACATGTCCTACGAGGTCGAGGCGAACAAGTACGTGATCGACGAGATCTGGCAGCGCTACGGCAGCAAGTACGACAGCTTCGGCGGCTGGTACATCAGCGGCGAGATCAGCCGTGCCACCAAGGGCGCTATAGAGTCCTTCCGCACGATGGGGCGCCAGTGCAAGGAGGTCTCGGGCGGACTGCCGACCTTCATCTCCCCGTGGATCGACGGCAAGAAGGCGGTCGACGCGGCCGGCGGCAACCTGACCAAGGAGCAGGCCGTCTCGATAGAGCAGCACGAGAGGGAATGGAACGAGATCTTCGACGGGATCCATGAATATGTCGACGCATGCGCCTTCCAGGACGGACACATCGACTACGACGAGCTTGACGCGTTCTTCTCTGTCAACAAGAAGCTGGCGGACAAGTACGGTATGCAGTGCTGGACCAACGCCGAGAGTTTCGACCGGGACATGCCGATCCGTTTCCTCCCGATCAAGTTCGACAAACTGAGGATGAAGCTTGAGGCGGCGAAGCGCTGCGGCTACGACAAGGCCATCACCTTCGAGTTCTCGCACTTCATGAGCCCTCAGTCGGCCTACCTTCAGGCGGGACATCTCTACGACAGGTACATGGAATACTTTGACATGCGATAAGCGATGGACAAAAGCATAAATATGACCCGGATAGTGTTCCTGGCCATTGTGGCTGCGATTGGCGGAATCCTGTTCGGCTACGACACCGCCGTGATCTCCGGCACGACCGAGATCGTGAAGAACCAGTTCCGGCTGACGACGATCGCCGAAGGGTGGTACGTGGGCTGCGCTCTGATCGGCTCGATTCTGGGCGTGATGACGGCCGGAATGATGAGCGACCATCTCGGCAGAAAGAAGACGATGCTCATCTCGGCTCTGATGTTCAGCGTCTCGGCCATAGGCTGCGCCGTCTGCGACAACTTCAACCAACTGGTTGTCTTCAGGATCATAGGAGGATTCGGCATAGGAATAGTCTCGATCGTCTCGCCGATCTACATCTCGGAGATCGCTCCGGCGCAGAAAAGAGGCGCCCTCGTGTCGCTCTACCAGCTGGCCATCACGATAGGGTTCCTGATGGCCTACCTGATCAACTACTTTGTCCTGAAGGGCGCCGACGTGACCTCCACCTCGACGGATCTTTGGACAAGAATATTCAATTCCGAGTACTGGAGGGGAATGCTTGGCTACGAGACTGTTCCGGATCTTCTGTTCCTCCTCGTCATATTCCTTATCCCCGAGAGTCCGCGCTGGTTGATCACCAAGCACAAGGAAGATAAGGCCGCAAGGATCCTCGGCGGGATATTCACATCCCCGGAGGAAGTGGCAAGGCAGATCGAGCAGACCAGAGCCTCGATCGCCGGCGAGACCAAGTCCGAATGGCGGACTCTTCTGG
>OQVL01001242.1_pt1 | contig 15029 bp, 10 predicted proteins | sample 1691501 | NCBI WGS metagenome assembly OQVL01 (sample SAMN03418253, study PRJEB22391) | human gut metagenome | biome: human-gut; feature: organic feature; material: feces | host: Homo sapiens | place: Tanzania | collected 2013-01
ATCTTTGCGCAGAAACCCCAGACGCCGACGTTACTGCTGTACCCCTGGGCTATAGCATTGAAATTTACCTTTTTACGAGATACGCAACGGGCTTTGGCTTCAGCGATAAGCTCTGGAGACGGAAGAGAGTCGCGGGTGAAACCGAAACCCCAGATGTCGAAAAGCGGAGCAGCCCACACGTTCACGGCATCGTCCGTCAGGGCCGCGTAGCGGTCGCCGAGCTCGCAAAGTTCAGTGAATATGCTGTCCTTCACGACATTCTCCCCGGCATTGAAACGGCTCAGGAGCGAGGACTTGTTGTATCCGGACACGGAGTTGTCCACAGCGGAAAGTATCGAATCAATCTTTTCCTTCACACATTCCGGCGTTTTTCCCGTCCCGTCGAGATCCGCCTTCACACTGTAGGTTCCGCCCTGTGCATATCCCGTAATCTGCACATATCCGTAACGGGCGGCACAGGAATTGAGAAGAACGACGGCCGCCACCAGACATATAGCCCTCGACAATATGGTGTATCCATTCATATATTTCTGTATTTTGCGGCAAATTTAGGAATATTCGAGAAAAAATGTGCATATTTGTAAATTACAAGATTTGTAACTCTTAATAAAGAAACTATTATGGAAAAGAAGAAATTGTCAGTGACCGCCATCGTACTCATCGTTTTGGCCGTCATCGTTGTATGGGGCATCGGTGCCTACAACTCCCTCGTAAAGAATGAGGAAGGTGTGAAGAGCGCCTGGTCGCAGGTGGAGAATGTCTATCAGCGCAGAGCGGATTTGATTCCAAACCTTGTGGCTACGGTGAAAGGATATGCCACACATGAGTCGGCAACTCTGGAGGGAGTAGTTGAGGCGCGCGCAAAGGCGACGCAGATGACTGTCAATGTGGATGATCTCTCGGAAGAGAAGATTGCGGAGTTCCAAAAGGCGCAGGGCGAGCTCGGTTCAGCTCTCGGTAGACTCATGGCAATCACAGAGGCATATCCTGACCTGAAGGCAAATGAGAATTTCCGCGACCTGCAGGCGCAGCTTGAGGGCACAGAGAACAGGATTGCCGTCGAGAGAAAGGCTTACAACCAGGTAGCGCAGGAATACAACACATCCATCCGCGTGTTCCCGAGGAACATCATAGCTTCCGTGTTCGGATTCAAGGTAAAGGGATATTTCGAAGCAGAAGAAGGCGCGCAGACAGCTCCGAAGGTAGAGTTCTAATTGACTGACGCTCAAGAAGAAAGGATTGGTATTTTAAGAAGAAAGAATGCATAAGTCAAAAGTCATAACTGCCGCACTCGCCGCTCTGGCCTTGGCGTCCGTATTTTCCTGCAAAAAGGACAATAGCGAGACAACCCTGCCATCACTCAGCGGGACACTGAAGTTCAAGAAAATTCCGTCTTTCGTGAATCCGCAGGACGAGATAACACTCACACTTAACGGCGTGACTCATCCGGACGGTGGAAAAATAGGCTATTCCATCACGATTGTTGAGGGGTACAAGACAACAAAGGACACGCTTGACGAGGGTGTAATGAGTCTTAAATATGTCTTCAGCAACAGAAAGTACTTCAAGGAAGACACGCTACGGACTGTGAGTGTCAGCGCCTCTGCATTTGCCGATGGCTACTACAGTTCCTCCACGGGCACGCAGAGCATTACTATCGTAAAGGGCGGAATGACCGAAGGGTCAATCAATTGGACTACTCCGCCGAGATTCGACGAGAGTTTTGGGTACGAGGGAATAAAGTATTACGCCAAGAAAAACGGTGACGCAACATGGCTGATGAGGAATGTCGCCAATAAAGATAAGGGGCTGCCTTATCAGAGCGCACCGGCGATGCTCGATGTCTTCGGAAGCTACCTGAACTGGGAGGACGCGAAGACAGCCTGCCCTACAGGCTACAGACTGACGACGGATGAGGATTGGGTGAACCTCGGCAAGAGCCTCGGAGTTACGGACGCAGAAGTCCACAAGACAATTGTCGGAATCGCTCCTCAGCTGATGCTTGACGCGACGTTCAACTACGAACAGACGACACTCTGGACCTACTGGAAAGGGATGGACATCAGCAACAAGTCCGGCCTCAGTGTTCTTCCTACAGGTTGGGCGAATCTTGCCACGGGGCAGTTCAGCGGGGTGAAAGAATATGCCGTATTCTGGACAGCTGATTCATACAGCGACAGCGATGCTTATTGCCGCGTCATTTATGAACGGTCGCAGGATGTGAGCATCGAGCTTCACGACAAGGAGTCCTTCGGGGCATCGGTCCGCTGCGTAAAAGAATAATCAGTCAAGCGGAGTGAAGACGAATCCTGATGGAATGGATTTTTCGTTATATGTGAAAAAATCGGATGACTTTGACTCCACGAATGTCATTGACGGGACAGCAATTGAAACGGCTGTCCCGTTTTTCATTGTAAGGTATATCTTTGCCAGCCGCTTTCCGTCGGGACTCCAACTGACATTCATTTCAGACTCTCCAGAACCGGCCGACGGGATGAGTTCATCAACAGAGACCGCTTCTTCCCGGACAATCTCTCCGGCAGCAGAATCTACAGTCCAGATGTGTTCTCCATTGCAGAAGATAGAATATCCGTCGCCCTCCACCCGAAAGAGTCCGCCATTCTGCCACCACAACTTTCCCACATAGCTTATCTTTGTGTTCTTCGGAGCGGAAACAGTCAGATTATAATCTGCACACACGCAGCCGTCCGAAGGCAATGATGCCAAAACATCTGCAACAGAAGTCGGTCTCTCTTGGGCAAAGGCAGAAAGAAACCCGCAGAGCATAAGGCTCAAAGACAATATAATTTGTTTAAACGTCCCGTTATCCATTTTGCGTAGTAAAGGAAGTTATTATATTTTCCAGCTCCTCATAGTCGGAGACAAGCACCTGACGCGGACGCGAGCCCTCCTGCGGACCGACAATGCCGGCGGCCTCAAGCTGGTCCATAATCTTTCCGGCACGCGCATATCCCAATCCGAGCTTACGCTGCAAATCGGAAGTCGAACCCTTCTGAGTGTTGACAACCATACGCGCCGCATCTCCGAAAAGGGAATCGATGTTAGAAATGTCTATCGGACCGGCCGAGGAGGAGTCGTCCTGACTTGGAGGGGTCGGGAGGTAGTATGGCGTTGTGTAGCACTCCTTGTAGCCGTTCTGAGCCTCAATGAACCTCGTAATGCGGTCTATTTCCTTCGTATCGACGAGCGCGCACTGGACACGTTCCATCTCCACTCCGGCATAGAAGAGCATATCTCCCCTTCCTATGAGACTCTCTGCTCCAGGAGAATCGAGAATTGTCTGGGAATCCACACGAGAGACCGTTCTAAAGGCGATCCTCATCGGGAAGTTAGTCTTGATGTCACCGGTGATGACATTGACTGACGGACGCTGTGTTGCGATGATGAGGTGGATGCCGGCCGCACGTCCCTTCTGTGCGAGGCGGATGATGGCGGTCGATATGCCGCGAGCCATTGCCTTACCCTCGGAGCCGAAGCCGGAAGACATCGTGAGGTCAGCGAACTCATCGATAACGACCACTATATAAGGCAGATATTTATGCCCGTCGGTCGGCAGGAGCTTACGATCCTTGTATTTCTCGTTATAGTCCTTGAGCTTGTTTACTCCAGCAAGGGCGAGGAGCGCATAGCGGTCGTCCATCTCAACACAGAGCGAATTCAACACGTCAGCTGCGTCCTTGGCCTTCTTGATGATTGCATTCTCAGCCTCCTCTTCCTCAGAGCCGGCCGTCGGAAGAACGGCAAGATAGTGTTTGAGAAGACGCTTATAGGCAGTGAACTCGACCATTTTCGGGTCGACAAACACAAACTTGAGCTCGGAAGGATGCTTGGCATAGAGCAAGGAAGACACTATCACATTAAGACCCACGGACTTACCCTGCTGTGTGGCACCTGCAACGAGAAGGTGTGGAGCCTGCGTGAGGTCAAACACCTTGACGTTCCTCGTTATTGTGCAGCCTATGGCAACAGGCAGTTCGGCCTTAGTGTCGCGGAAGGAGTTGTCGTTGAGCATGGCCTTGAGAGGTACCACGGACGACTTGCGGTTGGCAACCTCGATTCCGACGGCATCGTCAAGTTTCACGACACGGACTCCCTTTGCCCCGAGCGAGATTCCGATATCGCTCTCCACGGTCTTGATTGAGGCGAGTTTGACGCCCGGAGCCGGATAGACCTTGTAGAGAGTCACCGTAGGTCCGGCCTTGGCCGTGATGTTTTCGACCTTGATTCTGAAGTTCAGAAGCGTCTGACGTATACGGTTTATGAAATCCTGCTGTTCTTCGAGCATGACGATGTTCTGCTTGTCGGCATAATCTTCGAGCAGGTCAAGAGACGGAAAGCGATAGTTTTCCAACTCCATTCTATTGTCTATTCGAGGAAGTTCCTCCACGACATCGGTTGAAAACTTTCGTCCTGCCTCGGCCGTGTCTCCGCCACCGTCCGCTATCTCTGCGCCAGAAGCAGGCGTTCCTTCAGAAGCTCCGTCTCCAGAATCCGGACGCTCCGCAGTATGTTTCTGTTCTGTCGGGTCTGATGGCAAAACGTCGTTCCCAGAACGACCGACTTCCTCATACACACTGTCATCATTGCCTTGCTCGCCTTCGTGCAGCGGTGTGCCATCACCCGGAAGTTCAACATCCTCTGCGGCCTCTACTGCAGCTGTCTCCTCGTCCGAGTCTTTATGTTTTTTCCGCCCGGTCCCAATCTGCGCGAACCACTGCGCGAACTTTCCGCTTGCGAACAGCAGCCAAATCACCACGAGGACAGCAAGGAACAGCCCCGTCCCGATTTTCCCGGAAAGGTTCTGACAAAGTCTGACAAATTCAGCTCCGGCAAAGCCACCGAGTCCGCCACCGAAAAATGTGTCTGAACTGACAAGCCCGGAAAAATATGAAAGAACAAACGAAAACAGCGGTGCCGCCGTAATCATCAGCACCGACGGGCGAAGGAACTTCGAGTCAAGCCTCTGCATAAAAATCTTCACTGCAAGGACAGAAAGCAGTCCCGCGATGCAGAAGGCTGAAAGGCCGAAACATCCTCCGACCAAAAAACGCGACCATCTAAGGCCGAGTCGTGAGCCGGAGTTAGCCGGCATCTTGTCGGGATTTGAGATGTCACCCCACGACACGATGCTGTAGTCGCTCTTCCAAGTAAAAAGGTAGGAAACGCAGCTAAAAAGCGTGAAAAGCGCAAACACGCCAATGACTAGACCGACGACGCGCGCAATCAGAGTTCTTGTCTGCGGGTCCATATTTCTGAAATATGAGACAATCCGCCCGAACCGAAATTTCCTTTTCGTGTTTTCCTTCTGTTTTTCAGACAATGCCATTACCGATATTTCTTCTTGGTGTTATTGTTTTTTCGCTGGTTGTTGTTAGGCCGCTTAGGAGCCTGCCCAGGACGCAGATAGTTCGAATCGGCACCGACGCGTCCGAGCTGTATGCCCTCAGGGACATGAATCCGGTAGTCGGAAAGTTTCTCGATGTCCTGGAATATGGTCTCATCAGCCACGCTGTCTTTGTTCCAGATGAGGTACTGAGTCCGCATGTAGATGGCGAGTGAGCGAATTACTGCCGTCTTCACATCGCCGTCTTCCATTCCGGCCACAAGGTCAATCATGCTTTCAATGTTGCGTCCGTACTGCGATGCACGTATAGGCTTTCTCTCCACCGAAGGCACTTCAGGACGAGCAAGCGCCTGCTCCGGGGTCGGAACCGGATAGGGAGCGTCGATGTCGAGTTCGTAGTCGGCAATGATGAACAGGTCGTCCCAAAGCTTATGGTCGAAGTTTTCCTGTTTGTGAACATCATAATTGATGAGTTCCATCGCCTTGATGACAGCCTTAGCCTGCTCGGAGCGTTTTTCCTTGTCCTCAATTTTCTTGAGGCTCTTAACCATCTCCAAAATGGAACGACCATATTCCGGCTTCACAAGTCTCTCTTTTTCAGTGTTATAAACCAAAGTTCTCTTTTCTTCGTTGTTTTCCATATATCGAAATAAATACATTTTTCACCAAGAACCACACGCCATCAAAAAGACCTTCTTTTTCACAGCGTGCCAACTTGCAAAGATAGTCCCTGTTTCCCTTTTCTGCAAAATTATTTTTCGCTCCCGCCCTCTTTCCGACACGCCGCAAGCCTATTCCAAAACCTCAAAGACGTTGTCGTCGGGAACGAACCAGAGGTAGCCGCGGACAGTGGTGTAGCCGAGGTCGCGGTAAGTTCCCATGTAGGAGCGGACCTGGTCGAGATAGGAAGGGTGAGGGCGGCCGAATTTGTAGTCGATGATTAGGACTTCGCCGTTTCTGATGCTGACGCGGTCCGGGCGCAGGGACTCACCCTCTGCCGTTGCGAGAGGACGCTCGTTGAGGACTTCGTCCGGCGATTCGCTGAACCAGCCGCGGGACTGGGCGTCGAGAATGCGACGGGAGAGAAGACTGAAGGCCTCATCTGCCTGAAGGGCAGTCAGTTCGCCGGAGTCGACGGCTTTGCTGATGGCGGGTTTGAGGTCTTCAGGGACAACCACGGAGGAGAGGATGTTATGAAGGACTATACCACGGAGACGGCGGGATGCATCGGGGCCTACGGTGCCGTCGGACGAGAAGAAGTCGGCAGCGTCGTGGTCTATGCGAAGACGCGAGGAGTCTGTAGTAAAGGAAGGATAGCCGCTTTGGAGGACGCTCTGAGAGAAGTCCTTGCGGTAGGCCTTGGCCTTTTTGTCTGCATTGCGAAATTCGAGGTCGGAATCGCCGCAGAACTTTCCGGCGATATAGTCGACGCCCCAGTCGGACTCAGCGATGGAGAAATTGATAGTCCCGGATGCTCCTGCAGCATGGGCAGTTTCACCGATGGAGTCCACCGAACCATCAAGTTCGGAGATATTGCCGGAGTGTTCAAGTGCAAAGGTCATGAGGGCATCGGAAGCGGTATTTATTGTGCCCTCCTTGTTAAAAGCGGATGAAGTGCCACCGCAGATGATGTGCAGGCCTCGGGACGGACGGGTCATCGCGACATACATAAGATTCAGTGCATCAATGCACTGATATAGCCTTTCGCGGTTATAGACAGGGGCGAAATAGGTCTGGGCGCTGGCGGAAGAAATCATCGGCTTGAAGATGCCTTCCTTTATGGCATTGTCGAAATCCATGACCGCCTTATTCTCGGAAGAGGAAGGGACAGACGGTTCGGCCCATACATTTCCAGAACGGAAGAACTTTATGTCCTCGAAATATGGAATTATGATGTAGGGAAACTCCAGTCCTTTGGACTTGTGTATCGTGATTATGCGAACGGCGTCCGTGGATGCGGGGGAAGCAATCTTGACCGGAGAGGCGGCATTTTTCTCGTCCCATGCGCGGAGGAACTCCTTGAGCTGGTTGCCGTTTCGTGACACCCAGGACTGCATCCAGTCCATAAAAGCCTGGATGTAGAGAGCATGGGATTCCACAAGGTGGGCGTCATTTTCCCGCATGCTGCGGATTATGTCCTCTGCAAGGTCGATGAGGGACGACTGCCCGACAGCATGAAAACCGAGAGAGGCGGCGAGATAGCCAGAAGCCTTATTCTCCGGGTTCTCCACAGAAGATAGCACTGAGACGAGACGGCGGACGACAATAGAGTTGTTCACTGTAAGAGAGTCATCCGAAATCACCGGTACTCCCCTATCCATCAGCGCATTGGCAATCCGTTCTCCAGGGGCGTTGTTGCGGACGATGACAGCGATGTCCCCATATTCCACCCCCTTATCATCATAAAGTTCAATGACCTGCTGCACGGTCCTCTCCAGCACCTTGTCCATTTTTTCCGCGCCATTGCCATCTCCTGTGCCTCCGGACTTGCCGGCTTTGGAAGCCGCGAAACAAAGGTGAACTTCACCAAGTTTTCCCTTGCGGGCTGCGGCCTGACGTACATCGGAATAGATACCAGAAATGATTTTCCCGACATCTTCCCCACCAGTGGCCTTGAAGTCCCCGGCGAGGCGGTCACGCAGAAATTCAAAGAAGAGGTCGTTAAACTCCACAATATTCTCTTCTGTTCTGTAATTGGTTGAAAGAGCTGGTTTTCCGTCCTTTCCAAGAAGTTCGCGGCTGTCCGGGAACTCCTTTGCGACCTCCGAGTTGAGAAGACTCCAATCCGACTGCCGCCAGCGGTAGATACTCTGCTTGACGTCGCCCACGATGAGATTGTCATTGCCGTTGGAATCGCTCTCGTGCAGCAGTGGGCGAAAATTATCCCACTGAACCACGGAGGTGTCCTGAAACTCGTCGAGAAGAAAATGCTCATAGCGAACGCCTGTCTTCTCATAGACAAAAGGCACGTCGGAGCCGTCGATGATGCGGCTGAGAAGACCATTTGAGTCCTCAAGACACAGGATATTACGGTCCTTGAGAAGGCCGTTGAAAGCCTCCGAAAGTTCGCGGGATATGCCGAATCCGTAAATCATGTCCCTAATCTGGAGCGCTGTACTGTAGGCCCGGTAATATGGAGACGCGCCACCGCACTCTGCAGCGGAAGAAGCCTCGCCGCAGGTTGCGGACGATGCAAAGTCAAAAAAGAGCCCAATGAAGTTCCGTGCCGCGCTTTCAAAGTCAGAGGGCAGCAGGGCAGCCTTGGAGACATTAGCCTTTGCGAACATCGCCTCGCGATTAGTGATTTTGTCGCAGAACCCGGGTTTCGGAGGGTTAATGGAATCCCGTACCGTCACAGACGCATAGCCGTTCAGGGCACAGGCGAATTTTCTCGTGGTCTCGGAGGGATGGACTCCGGCTGCAGCAAATTTCGCCAACAGGACCTCCGCACCGGCTTTCACATCGCGCGAAAATCTATCTATCAGTTCATTGCATACCTTGCGCAGCGAACGCATATTTTCCTTGGAGTAGAGTTTCGACGGGTCGGATATGCCCTTTTCGGACATATATGACTTAAACTCAGGACTCTGAAGATCGCTGGCTGCGGAATAGAGAGCAGACTCCAGCTGAAAATAGCCCTTTGAGGAAATCTGGGTCATCACCGATTCCTTGAGCCAGTCAATCATTGCGCTGTCCTTATCGGAGAGATTTTCAAGCATTCGATCCACGGATTCGCTCACAACGGAGGGCTTGTCGAGTTCGAGCTGGTAGGAGTCGAACTGGCCGAGTTCACGGGCGAATGAACGCAGAACCTGTTGGAAGAAGCGGTCGATTGTGAAAACTGAGAATGCGCTATAGTCGTGCAGGATGCCGTTCAGAAGACTACTACAACGCTTCTGGAGCTGCGCCACATCGGCACACAGAGCCGGAACGAAATCTTTGTAGTAGTCCGATTCCGTCGGGGCGTGCGCGAGAATGTCGAGTTCCCGGAGAATGCGGGCCTTCATCTCCCCGGTCGCCTTGTTTGTGAATGTCACCGCGAGGATATGCCGGTAGGCATAAGGATCCCTCGACTTGAGAAGCAAAGAAATGTACGTCTTCGCCAACGTGTATGTCTTGCCGGACCCAGCCGACGCCTTTGCTATAGTAATCATTTTCCGCAAATCATTCTAAAATCACAAAAACCGCAAACTTTCTCATCATCCGTACGACGGAACGTCGGATTCTTTTCGATGTCAAAGATGCCGTCGAGACAGCCCCTCAGCATATCCGAGGCCTCATCAAGGACATCCTGGGGCAGGCTGTATTCCGAATGCTCGTTCTTGAAAAGTCCGGAAACGGAATAGACCTCATTCATCACCTTCCGCCCGCCGACAAGCGCACGGCCCTCCGGATTCAGCGTCAGCATAAGATTGTAGATAAAGAACTGGAGGGCAATCTTAGGACGTTCTCTGCTGTCTTCGGCGAATATAGAACTAAATATGGCAGAGGCTTTTGAGGGCTCGTTTCCTTCCTCGCCCATGACCTTCGCCTCATCGTCGGAGACCTTTCCTGTCTTGTAGTCGACCACCCGGACAGTGCCATCGTCAAAGCTGTCGAGCCGGTCTATGAAGCCCTTGAAGGCATACTTTCTGTGCGACGGAGCAGCCGCATCCCCGGACACGCCGCCTTCAAACGCCGCTCCCTCGAACTCAAACGGCAGGTTCTTCTCAAGGGCGAGCACCGTAAAATGGTCAAGTCCGCGCGAGTTCATGAGTTCGAGATCATATTCAAGTGTCCTGCGCACATATTGCTCGATGACGCTGCACAGCACGATGTCCTTGCCACGCACCTCCACGGACTTGATTGCTTCGCAAATTTCCCGACGTATGCGTGAGTGAAGTTCCGGTGCGAATTCCTTGGAGAGTCGCTTTCGGATGAAAGCCTCATCCACCCTTCCGACAGGCTCCTTCTGCGTGCCCGGCTTCGCATAAATCCACTGCATGACGGCATGGAACACCGTTCCGAGCGTGCCTCCGTCCAGATTGTCGACAGATTCCGCGAGGTCACTGAGTCCCAGAACCTTGTCATAGTAGAACTTCGCAGGGCAGGCAAGATAGTTCTGAAGTGCGGTTGCGGAAAACTTGAAGTCGCGCAGTCTGTCAAGGTCGGCCTGTGTCTTGACAATTTCCGGCTCCGTGTATTCATCCTCCCGAACAGGAGAGGTCACATAGCGGTGAATCTTAGCGTCGAAAAGGTAGGCCAACTGTTTTATGTAGCGGCTCTCTTCACCGGACTTAATGTCCTCGGTGCGGGAATCGAAGAGCATCCAGACATTCTCCGCGCGCTGAATCATGCGGTAGAAATAGTAGGCCCAGACAGAGTCCTGATACTCGTAGGTCGGAAGTCCGAACCCCTTGCGGAGCTCAGGCGGGATGAATGACGAGTTGAACGACCTGCGCGGGAATGTGCCCTCGTTGCAACTGAGGATTATGAGGTTGCGGAAATCCAGAGCACGAGTCTCAAGCGGCCCCATTACCTGAAGTCCCTTAAGAGGTTCGCCATTGAAAGGCACGGAGACCGGCGCGAGCAACTGGTCGAGCAGTCGCAGGTAGGTGGCGGGCTTTATTTCAAGGTTCATGTCTCCGAGAATACAGACAGCCTTGTAGTAGTCCTTGGCGAAGTCGGTGTCAAGTTCCGAATGTCCGTTTTCCACAAGAAGGGCGCCCACGCGGCTCAGTACGGTCTTCTGGTAGTCCGCAAACGAGCGGACAGTCTCTGCCGAAGCCTCCAGAAGATTGCCCGGAACAGGAGTGAAGAAAAGCGAGAGCAGTGGCGAACCGGCGAAATCGGCCACCTCGATATAGCTACGCCGACCGTTCAATACAGCCGAGCAGACGGCGTTGTCCTCCTCAGTGGCAATTTTGCGGAATATGCTGTTAGACAATACGCTGCGAACATACCTGTGATAGAAATAGGTCTTGTGCTCGCGAACAAGCGCATTCATCTGCGCACAAGAAAGAGCACCCATAAGCACGCAAAGGTCACTACCCTTCATCGGATAGCCCATCGTGACGTTTATGTCCCTGATGTCGTCCGGAATCGAATTGAGCACCGGCAACAACAGTTCCTCGTCCGGAAGGACAATCGCACATTCCGAAGAAAGGTCGCCGCATTTCCCATCCGCTGCCGGACTCCCCGATGAGGCACCACATTCTGTAGAAGCCGCCGAGTGGCTCAGCCCGAGCCGGCCCAGTATATAAGGAAGCTGCTTTGCCTGTCCTATTGACGAAGGCACGCTCACCACATTGAACTCCGGAGTCCCAAGTCCTTCGGCATCGGGACGGAAAGCCTGTGGAAACTCGCTGACATTCACCGCCATAAAGAATGAGGCCCGATTCTCCGGGTCACGTATCCATTCGCTTGACCAGTCCCAGCAGAATTCAGCCTGTCCGGAATTGCGCAGATGTCTCAGCAGCTTTTTCTCACACTCGTTCAAGGCATTCAGGCCGACAAAAACGAATTTTCTGCCTTCCAAAGCCTCACGCACATAGTCCGGCAACGATGCCACATCCCTATAAATCATCCCCTCATAAGCCATATCCCCGCTGCGAAGGGCGGCGTTGAACGACTCATATAACGGAAGCAGTATGTTCCATATTTTCAGGAAGTTAAGTTTAATTGAACGGTCACCATCCGCCGACTCTCCGCGCGAAGAAACCTTTCCCGCAGCAGCCTTCTCCTTGGGCGTCTCCGCCCGGAAGTGAGACAGGAAAGAATGAATTGCCTCACGCTGCGCCTCTGTAAGGTAGCTGAAATCGTCCTCAATGGACTTCAGATCCGAAACGTTAGTGAACAGCTGACGCGGGTCTACAAGATATTTGTCCACATCGTTGAAGTCTCCCAGCAGGACATCGCCCCAACAGATGAAATCATCGAGCGGTTCCGCCCCGGGGTAGAGAGATTTGTAGCAGTCGTAGAGCCGCACCAGCTGAACCACCCTGCTGCAAGAGCGCACCGGAGTGAGTGAGGCGAAGAAGTCGTTGATGGTGAGACAATCCGGCATCAGAGAAGCCCTCCCCGCAGAGGCCGCACAGGCACAGACGTGCTTCCGAAAAAACGCCGATGAACGCCTGTTCGGGAATATGAATGTCAATTGCGAGAAATCCTCGTCCGAAAAATAATGTTCCGCGACCTGTCTTAAGAAAGGTGTCATATTTTCGTTTTTATATCATCAATGTGTGTTTCAAACACTGCAAAGATAATCCCCTCTTGTGCAAAACCGCTTCACAAGCACATAAAAAAGCGGAAGCCGAGAGTCCTACAATTCATGCCGGGCAACAACCTCGTCCAGCCACTCGGGCAGCAGATTGATGTGCCCCACCCGCGAGGCCATGTCCTTCGGTGCGAACCAGTATATCCCCAAATCTTCGCACTTCTCCACAATTGACTTGCTCAGAGGCAGATAGCTGACAAGAATTGCTTTAGAAACCGTGCCTCCGTAGGTCTCCCGTACTCCGTCAATCTTGAAAATGTCTGCCGAGAACACCTCGCCCGACTTGCACTCAATGAGCAGCAGCCTCTGCTTGTCATTCACCAGCAGATCCACCTCATTCTTCACAGAATTCTTCTCCACATCATTGAAAATCACGTCTCTCCATATGCCGTGCCCCGACTCGCCGCCGCGCTCCCTGTCCCACCTGGAAACAACATCCGCAACGATTATCTCCCACCAGCGTCCGATGAACATAATCTCACAGCTCCGCTTGCAGGCCGAGTCGAACAGCACGTCGGCACCCTTGTAAATGGTCAGCGTACCACCTTCTGTCTCTATATGATAGCCGCAGCGCAACCTGCCCGCAAAATACTTCCCGCGCTTGGACTCAGGTAGGGCGCGAAACCATCTCTTCGCCTCCGAATAGACATCAAAGTGTCTCTCTATGAACTTCTTGGCATAGTAGGCAGTGTTCACATCCAGAGGCTTCATCTTCCCCACATCCTCAAACTCCCGCACGCTGTTGCCATAGAGTTTCATATACTCGGCATTGCTGATGGTCTGAGTCAGAGGGTTGCGGCGGTAGTCGAAAGTGTCAATCCAATAACCGTCCTGAGTGATATAGATTCCCCTCTCGCCAAACTCCATCGCCACCTTTCCTGCCGCCATCGCCATAATCTTCGTACCCTCAGAAAGGTTATAGATGAACTCACATTCGCGGTTGGCCTCCTGAATCTCGCCGCAGACGCGCATTATTCCCTCAACATCGTAAGGGCCCACGACATATTCGTAAACCCTGATTTTCGGAGATATGAGACGGAGCATATCCCTATACGTGCCCTTAGTTTCCTTCGTCGCCACAAGATGTATGACGTCGGGAGCGAACTCCTTGATTCCGAGATATATGGAATCCAAATCCTTGCCTACCGTGATTATCTGATGCTTTGGTTTTGCCATGATGTAATGTGTTATTTATGTCTTTATGGTCATGTACAAATTCGTGGATACAAGAATCCTCCGCGAGTCCAAACGACCCACGGAGGACAAAGTTAACAATCTACTGCGAAAAATCCTTTTATGAAAGCGGAAAATCTCTATTCAGAAAGGATTATTTCTGGAAATATTTCTTCCAGAGTCCCTGGAAACCAGCACCGTGACGGGCCTCGTCGCGTGCCATCTCGTGAACGGTGTCATGGATGGCGTCGAGGTTCTGCGCCTTGGCAAGCTTAGCGATGCGGAACTTATCCTCGCATGCACCCTGCTCGGCAAGCATTCTCTTCTGAACGTTGGTCTTTGTGTCCCAGACGCACTCTCCGAGAAGTTCGGCGAACTTTGCAGCATGCTCTGCCTCCTCGAAGGCATACCTCTTGAAGGCATCGGCAATCTCCGGATAACCTTCCCTGTCTGCCTGGCGGCTCATCGCAAGATACATTCCCACTTCGGAGCACTCGCCTGCGAAATGAGCGCGAAGCCCCTCAAGAATCTCCGGAAAAGAAAATATGCTTTGCGATAACTATATCATTATCGCAAAGCATTTACAATTCTTATTTTATCCAGAACTTATCATTTGTACCTGACACTATAAACCACTATAAACTAGCTTATCGGCATCCCTGGTAAACAATTGTCATCAGCATTGCCACTTGTTGTAATAATATCCTCTGTTTCAAACTCTACAGTCTCCATCTCCAGTGTTTCGTATCTTTCTTTCATGTTCTTTTACCTTCTTTAATTATTACCATCGTTTTTGTAGTATTCATATGCTTCTGCACAGCTGCCATATGCATAAAGTGCCTTGACAACTTCTCTGAGTGATTCAATATTATCTATATTATCACATGCACTGCTCATGACCGTGTACGCATAACTGGTTGCTCCATATCTAAGTGTCGCAGTTTCCAGATCAGACAAATTCACTTCAAATTCATACTGCTTCTGCAGCTGACTTGCTTTTATTCCGTGCAATGTGATCTTATAACAGTTTCTTTCATTGACTTTTGTTACCTCGTACTGATCTTTTGATATTTCTTTGCTATCAAGCAAAATTTTAAACATATCTTCCTGCACTGTCACATCTTCCGCAAACTGCACATTAACACAGAGATCTGTCGTAGAATTCAAGGATAAATACGCAGATTTAAACGTAACTTTATCTGAATCACTATAGTTTATAATGGAAGCTTTATTTGT
>OQVL01001243.1_pt1 | contig 15027 bp, 10 predicted proteins | sample 1691501 | NCBI WGS metagenome assembly OQVL01 (sample SAMN03418253, study PRJEB22391) | human gut metagenome | biome: human-gut; feature: organic feature; material: feces | host: Homo sapiens | place: Tanzania | collected 2013-01
TCGTGAATACGATCTTTCCAATCACGCTCCAGTACATCTTTTGCCTTTTTTGCATTTTCTTTTGACTGCTGTCCGTTGTTGCCATTGTAATACATTGACATAGCGGAGTAGTCTACATACTGCTCAAAAGCTTCTAATCCCAAAGGTGTGGACAAAGCATCAATAATAGCAATGTTTTTATATGCAGGATCTGCGATGGTTTTCTTTATCAGAGTGCGGAAGCTTTGAGCTTCTTCGTCGGTCTTTGCCAGCGCAAGTACGGCATAAAAATGCCAGCCCACATCTTTGTTCTTCAAGGCATCCATAGCTTTCTTGAAATCTGACATAGTTACAACCGGCAGTTTGCCGCTTTCCAAATCCAGCGCGTAGCGAAGCTTCAGCGCAGGAGGAAGGCTGAGTGCCGTTGCAACAGTAGCACCTTCCGAGACGAGCTTGGCAGTTGTACCTTGCTTCTCACGGATATCCTTCTTGAACGCCTCAATCTTGGCGCTATCACCTGCAAGAACAGCAGCGGAATACACTTTTTTGCCGTCCGCAATCGGATTTTCAATCAAGATACCTTTCTTTACCAGAGCTTTTGCGATGCTCTTGCAGGAGGATTCTAGTTCGCCGGTATCGCCTTCAAAAGCATAGCTGATATTTTGGTCCGTAGGCTTTAGAATCGGAAGTGCACCGCCTAGTCGCTGGTCAATAGACTGCATAATCAAAATGGTCTGCAGGACGACTTTTTCTTTATCATTTAGTTGTGTCTGCTGAGGGAAGGTGTCCAAAATAAGCTTGATGTCTGAGGACAGGTAATCTTTGCCCTTCTCATAGAAGAAGTCCCAGAGCATATCCACGGTTAGGAAGGGTCGGTCGGAAAGTGGGCTGGTATTCTGGATAAACCACTGGAATGCCTTGACATCCATATCCTTCGGCGTTTTGATAAAGTCAAACATACTACGCTGATTGGACTGGAAAGCAGAGGCAATATTTTTTAGAACGAGCGCCGCAATTGGATGAATAGGTAAAATATCCCGCATCACATTTTCGCCGCTAATATTTGCCGCTTTGATGACGGCATTTCGGGCATTCGTCACATAAGAATTCAAATCTCCGGTCATCTGTACCCAGCTCGCTTTTGCGGCGGGCTTTACGCTAAATGCATTACCGATAAGGTCAAAGGCGATGTTGTCAGGCAGGGTGATTTCCACCTTATCAAAGCGTTGCTGCACAACAGACCAAGGATTAGTCTTATCTCCGCTGTCATACTTTTTTGCAAGGGAGGATAGGGGATGCGTAACGATGACGAAGTAGAATGGTTTTTCCTGACAGATGGAAACAATTTTCTGAAACTCGCCCAGAGAGGTGCTGTTCTGACGGAAATAGTCACTGAATTCGTCCCAGATAAGAACGAGCTTAATATTATTTTTATCGATAATATCCACAATCCAGTCACGCAGGGAATCTGCGGAAAGGTCGAGAGCTGTAATGCCCTCTTCTGCGGCAAGACCAAAAATATTATCCATTAGAGAGGAAACATCGTTGCTCTTTTTCAGTGTGTTGATAATCTCATCTGCAGAGGACTGAGAAAAGGTGGACATCCACTTCGGCTTTTGAAGTAGAGCGTTCATAAACTGATTGTGAATCGGATCTTCCAGCCAAGCAATAACGCTCTCTTTCAGGGAATTTTCACCCTTGTATGAGACCTTGTTCGTATCCAAGGCCTTCTTGATGCTTTCCTGCACCGCAAAGAAAAGCTGTTGTGGTGTGGTAATGCTTCCGGAGGCATAGCGGTATGCCGTCACAATGCCCTGCGCCTTGTGACCGATAAGCTTTTCTAGCAGAACAGGATTCTTTTTCAGCGGCTCAAACTTGTCCCAATATGCTCTAACTTCATTTTCCGGCACCTCCAGTAGCTTTTTGAGTGTATAAGCGCACTGAGACTTACCGGTACCGTAAGCACCGTGAATCCAAATGGAACGATTTGTGTTGCCACTCAGCATTTTTTCCGTCAGAGTGAGTAGGTCGACAAAGGTCTGATGGGGGTAGGTAGTATCCCAAGCCGCGCCGCTGTTGATGGCGGACTCGTCAATGCAAGGAAAATACTTTTCATTAACATCAAAGTATTCGCAGTATTTCAGATTCTGTACCGGCATCTTATAATTCCTCCTTGAACAGGTTCAGCACATCGTTGCTGGTCTTATCCCGCAGGGTGATGGTTTGCAGATCATTGGTAAATGTTGCATTGATGAATTCCGGGTACGCAGAGGAAAGACCTAAGAGAATAGATTTAAGCTCCTCCTCATCATACAGACCGAAGATACGCACCGGGCTGACACCATCACGCTCTACAGATTCGTTGAAGAGATAGGAAACATGGAACTCCTTGTCCATGTTGCACTTCTCGGCAAATTTATAAAGTGCATAAAGTACAACCCGATTATCGCTGATGGAGCACTTGGTTCGCACCATATCATCGTCATCAGTTACATAGCCGAAGTTCAAAACTGTCCCGAACGGAGTATCTACGATACGCTTATATGCCTTTGCTATAGATTTTGCATCCTTTGGCTTAACTTCAAGTGAAATAAGCATTTCTTCAATTTGCTTACGTTCATAAAAATAGCCAATATCCATATTTTTGATATACCAAGCAATTTGCGGATTCTCCATTGCAAGATTAACTAATACAAGCCCAAGAGCAGTATCCGTCTCCCATCCGATATTGCTTATCAACTCTGCAAAATCAGTAAAATGGTTTTTCTCATTAAGGCCGGCATCTCTGAGAAATCTTCTGAACATGTCATACATCATGGGACCAAGTGTATGCTCTGTAAAGAAATCCTCCTTTAATTCAAAGAACGAAACTAACCAGTCACGCTTTGGTGCATGGTCAGCAAACGAGTTTAAGCTTTTCATACTTTTTCCTCCTCCTTGTGGATGGCGAAGCGAATGGAACAATAGACATCCACTTTCAATCATATGGCATTGATAGCAATGCAAGCAGTTGGTTATACTGAGTTTTCCATTGATAAACTTAATACAGCCATTTCTGCAGTTTGTTTCACACACCTGACATGCTGAACAGTATGCTGATTTTCTGAAAACCTGCTTAAATAATCTTGAAAACTTTGGCTTTTCTACAGATAGCCTTTCAGGCAGAGAAACAATATATCCATTTTCTGTATTCTCAACTTGAAACGCAATTTCTTCACCTTCATAGCGTACCGTGTAACCGCTATCGGTTTCCGTAAGCATCCCCAATGTCTTTATCCATTCTTTCCAGTCCTCATTAGGGTTCGTAACGGTTATTGTAATGAAGCCATTTGTTATATTCTCTGCACACCGAAATTTATTTTCCTTTAAATCTCTACCATTATTTCTTGCGCACCAGCCACCGTTTGTGATGTAAGAATTGACTTTTTGGGGATCTGATGATAGGTAAGATTTTTTGATATATCCTACATATTCATCAATATCCTGCGTGTACGCATTCCTTCTGAAATAGTCGCTTGCTCCTCTACCCATAGGACAAAACAAGCATCCTGCACGAGAATTGCCCTTTTTATAGGCATTATTTATGTTGAGGTGATTCAGAAAGATGTACAGCCATATCTCTGCAGACGTCCATTCCAGAATAGGATTGAAACTGTACTGACCTTTCTGCTTCTTCCCAAAATTCTCATAGTCATATTTGCTTCGCGCCAAGCTTTCGTGTGCTCGAACACCGACAAAGTCCATACCAATATAGTCATCTTTACCGGTTATTTCCCTCATTTTCAGAGTCTGTGGCGTGCTTTTATGTACGCTACAGCACCAGCGAAGTACTCTGGCAGGCGGACCAAAAAGCTCCCATGAATCTTTGGGTTCAAAATGCGAGCGGGCAATGTAGAATGGAGTGCCGTCTGCTTCACACTGTTTTTTTGTTTCTTCTACTGCCTCATAGGTATCCGGAAACTCCATGCCGGTGTCGCCGAAGATCACAACGAAGCTACCTTTTGGCAGCGCCTTTTTCACAAGGTCCAACAGTACTGCGCTGTCTTTACCTCCGGAGAAAGCCACATGAAAAATATCCAGTTTGTCCTTAAACTTTTCATACTCCTTAACAATTTTCTTAACGGTGGAATCCTCTATAACAGTAAGTAGATCCTCGTTTGCGGCACACATGGCCTCTATATCCATCTGCTCCAACTTAGCGCCATCAGCCTTGCCAAAGGGAATCGAACCGTTTTCATCTCTAACTGGCTGAAGTTCCGGCGCAGTATAAAGGTCACCGCCTTTTGTCTTGGCTATCTGTACACCTCTGTACCAGTAAATATTAGATTCTGCCCACATATAGGGCACATCGTTCTGTTTGTCGTAATCCCAGTATTTATCAAAACCAAGAATGTCCAACTCCGCAGCGTAAATGGGTCTTGGCTCCTTGGAAAAATTCGTAGGAGTGGAATTCAGTATGATTCCCCCTGTTTCCGAATCAAAAGTATAGGAATACATACAATCACCTCTCTTTCCGTAATTCCGACGCTCGCTGTGCGATTTCGCCCAGCTTGACGTATTTACTCTTGGCCATATAGCCCGTGTTGAACAAGTATTGTCCGATAACCTCCGATGACAGTTCTACATCGGTCCTCGCAAGGGCAATGGCGAGCATTTCGTTGTATTTCTTATTAAAATCCTTCTCTGCGATAATTCCAGCATTTTTGTCGTTGAAATGAATCACATGAAGGCTGTATTTTCTACTGTACTTATAGCAGAAGCTTTCCAGCAGATAATGGTTCCAGTTCTGCCCGCAAAGCGGGAACATAGCAAAGGTGGTCACATCCCGAATTGCACGGAAGTTATCAGTAATAAATCCAGCCAGCACTGTGTCAATCTCATCTATAGAGAAATTTACAAGCCGATTGGCCACAAAACGGTTTTTGTCTACCCGCACCATATCGTCATAAAGCGCTTGAAATGCATATTGACGGTTTATACCTCCGGTCAATTCCACCACCTTATCTGCCACCTCATCAAAGGTGCATTCGTCTTTGTCTTTTATGTACTGCTTCAGCAGCATTACGGCATCCAACTCAGATTTTTCCTTTGTAAGAATTTTCCCGTTCAGATGATATTTGCCGGACAGCACTTTTTTATATATTGCATTATATATTGCGGTCTGCGTAAGCTCGTAGTTTTCTTCTTCAATACTGCCCAGAGGAACATCGCAAAGTGAAGCAAAACCGTTCTCCTCACAGATCTCGTCCACAAAGTCGAGAATATCTTCTTTCTCGTCTTTTGTGATACGGAAACGGTCGATAAACAAATATTCTCCCTCGGAGGACAATACAAAAAGGTCATTTCCCGATATTACACGCCAGATATTTCCTATCGGTATGTACGGCAGACGATCACTCAGTCTGTGTACGCTTTCCACCGGATGCGCTCCCCAAATTCGCTTTAACTCACCGGTGACGGCATCCTTTTCGGAACATCTGCTACCTTTGACCATGAACTTCTTGGAGAAGGAACACCCTGAAATATTGTACTGAAGATACTCCTTGAGCATATCGGGGGATGTAATAACATGGGACTCCATCCATTCCTGCTTGTTTTCAAACAGGCTTTCATAATAAATAACAACTGCACCAGATGATAAAATATCGTCAACGATGCGCTGAAGCTCCTGTAGCATATCGTCATTTTTACAGTAAACCTTGTCGTCGATAACGGTGCCGGAAGACAGGATAGAAGTTTTCAAAGCTTCATCTTCTTCTGGGAGTGTGATTCCCATCTCATCCGCAAACTGACGGAAGCGCATGAGTTCCCTTATGGAATCATACTTGAATCCGTACTCATAGTTCTGTTTCAGCACGGCGACTATTTCACTGTTTGCTTCTACCGGAGCAGTGATTTGATTGTCATGTCTTTTTCCGAGAGATGCAGCAGCTTTTTCTGGAATATCAGCACCTATGAATTCCAGTAGCTTGTTAATAGCAGCGCTGAAACGATTATGCTGGTTATCATTATAGCTAATGAAATCAGAATCACTATACAATTCGGATGCTGTTGCGATAATCTTTTCTTTATCTTCATTGAATAACGAGTAGGATAAATACCCATTGTCAATGGCATAACGCTCCGCACTTCTGATTGAGGAAACATAAGAGACGCAAGTTTTGTCTGCAAGCTTGGCAGTATTCTGTAAATAGGCAAGAAATTCGGCCTCGCAAGCAGCCGAGGTAGGGGCATTTACCAACATCGAATGTTTAGATGCTGTCGTCCCGGCTTCCTGTTCCGTCAAAGTGGCAAAAGTGCTCATCGACTTTGCAGAGGGTTCAATCACAAGCATATCTGAATCAGTCGCTTGATCTGCCTTTTTTGAAAGCTGTGAGCAATATTGCATATAAGTTTGAAAATCATCGTTTATATTTTTGATGAGTTTTCTGTTCTTAATTTGGAAGATTTTATTCTTTCCAGCAGCCTCATAAATAGTTGTCAACATTGCCGTATCTGTAATATCAAATATCGAGCCTGATATCAACTTAAAGACAACAGCGAAATGTTCCATCTTCAGGATATTTTTCTCTATCCACTTACATCTCTGGGCGGGAAGAACAGATGCAGCCCACACCAAAAAAGCTTCTTTGTTATTTTGCTTGGCTGCAACCATTCTTTTCGCCTCCTCAAGTATGTCAAAATATCTTTCTGTATCTGTGCGGTAGAGTTCTACCACTTCCTTAAATAGTCTCGTTGCTGGGACATAAACATTTTCGCCTTTGTACGCAGAATCCATACTCTGCATCTGATAAGAGATACCATTCTCGTTTCTATAAACTTCATCAATCACTTTTCCGCGATTGATAGCCATGTTGCGTAATTGTTCCGAAACACGTTTGATAATTTGTATCCTTGGCTGACACTTTTGCTGAGTCTCAAGATATCCATCAAGTAGGATTGCGGCTTCATATATATCCCACTTCGGTTGTTTTTTACCAGTATTCATTTCATTCTTCAACACATGATTATCCATATCATCTTTCCTAAGAGTATTGATGAATCTATTCTTGGCTAATACTATTTTTCGAACATGGAATGTCTCATCAAAGTTAAAACCAAATTTCATAGGGCATCATGTTTCGCTTTCGATAATAGAGAATAAGTGCCTGATGTTTTACGTTAAATGCGAATAATAGCTGATATGCTTGATAAAACCTCATATCATCCAGATCGGCACAATCAGATTGTCTCTATCAAACGCTCCGAACTGCTCCGCCATGCAGAGGACAGCGCCGGTGCCGAGCTGAAGGGGACTCCTATCCATCACGCTAAAAACACGGGTCAGACGCTTATCGGGCGTAGCGGTCTTTTTGATCTCCAATGGACAGAGCTTCCCATCGCCTTCCAGAATGACGTCGATCTCTTTAGCATCTCGGTCGCGGTAGAAGTAGAGATACGGTTCCAATCCCGCATTCTGATAGCTTTTCATGATTTCCGACACGGTGAAGTTTTCCAGCAGTGCGCCACTCATGGCGCCGCTTTCGGCCACCTCCGGAGAGGACCATCGGGTCAGGTAACAAACCAAACCGGTATCATAGAAATACACTTTCGGCGTCTTGATGGTACGTTTGAGGACGTTATTGGAATAGGGGTGTAGCAGGAAGATGATCCCCAACGTTTCCAAAATGTTGACCCAGTTCTTCGCCGTAGGCATATCAATATCCGCATCATCGGCCAGTGCTTTGTAGTTTAGAAGTTGCGAGCAGCGGGCAGCAACAGCTGTGACGAAACGATTGAATTTCAGCGCATCCACACTGCCGGAAAGTTCCCGGACATCCCGCTCCACATAAGTGGAAAGATAAGACGAATAGAAAATATTTCGGTCAGGCGACTGTCCGCTGATGAGCCCCGGCATGGAGCCAAGCCACAGGCGGGCGAACAGCTCCGGCGTGGTTACGGGCTGAAATTGATCGCGCTCTGCTAGCAATCGATCCATATCTGTCGTAAAGGGCACGCAGGGAGCGCCGATGATTTCCCGCTGCGACATGGGGGACATGTGCAGAAGTGCCACACGGCCTGCTAAGGATTCTTGCACGCCCCGCATGAGGCGGAAAATCTGCGAGCCGGTCATCCAGAAATCGCCGGGATTGTGATATTCATCGATATGGATTTTGATATAGGTAAACAGCTCCGGAGCATATTGCACCTCATCGATAAGTACCGGCGGCTTATGAAGCTGTAAAAACAATGCCGGGTCATTTTTGGCCATGTCGCGTACCGTCAGATCATCAAGGGTCACATATTCACGGCCGATGTTTTCTTTCTGAGCCAGAGAGCGCAGCATGGTTGTTTTGCCTGCCTGCCGCGGACCGGTCAAGAGAATAGCTGAGTAAGACTGGCTCAGTTTTAAGATTTGTTCTTCTATATGTCGGCTGATATATTTCATTTGTATCACCTATCCATATAATTCGGCTAATTTTAACTACGCTATTATTATAGCCGAAATCGAGGAGTCTGTCAACAAATTTTCGGCAGATTTTATTGTTTTTAAAAATCTGCCGAAAAAGCCAAGTGGCATTTTGTCCGTCGCCCTTTTTCTTTGTCTACTGCGGTGCAAATTTTGACTTGAACAAACTGTTGTTCAGAGTTATAATAACCGTATAAAAAGCAATCGCCTCTCGCGTGATAACGAGAGGCGTGTATTGCGTATTATTCTGCATAAATCCCTGTTGACCACATAACAGACCACCTACCGTTTCGGAGCACTCGGAAACAGTGGAGATAAGAGCGCCGAAGAGTGCGGTTTTCCGAGCGGAAAGGGGCGGAAAAAGCTATTTTTAGCGGAAATTGCCTTCATAGGTCCGTTTGGGACCAAGATGCCGCAGGTTCAAGTCCTGTCGCCTCGACCAAAGAAAAAGAGTCGTTTGCGGCTCTTTTTTCTTTGCCATGGACTTGAACCTGAGAAGGTCTGAGCGTCAAGAAAACAGTCCGGTGGACTGTTTTTAGCGAGGAGCAGCGAGACGGGTACCGTCGCTTTCGACGGTCGGCGAGCTGTCAGTATGCAAGGCGCAGCCGTAGCAGACGGCAAGTCCTGTCGCCTCGACCAAAGAAAAAGAGTCGTTTGCGGCTCTTTCCTTACGGAGGGTGTCCCAAGGCTTTTGCGTATTAAATTCAATAATTGTTGTGTTGAAACCTGTTGGCTATGCCGTTTTTGCTTTGTCATGTTCTCATTCTTCTAAACGCTCCCCCAAACGCTTCTGCCGTTTCTTCCGGACTGAGTTCCCGCAAAATGCCGACGCCTGACTCATTGCCGTATGCCCCGGGCGGTATTCTATTGAAACGGCGGCTCTGACAGCCTCATCGGTCTGCTTGTCGGGAATCATCCATGTGCCGAGACCGAGCTTCGGAATTTCCACGCCGTTTGAAAGTGTGTATTTTTCATTCAAAATCATATAAATTACCTCCTGATTGACATATTAATTTGCGAATGATATAATCATCTCGTTGATTTGATTATATTTTGCCAACTGAAGTTAACTTTAGGTCAAGAGGTAATTTGTTGAAAAATTATGAATTTTATTGAGGTGTCAGTATGGAATATACAGTTGAATTTTTTCAAAAAAGTGCCGACTACGTTTTGTCAATAATCAAGGAAAAGCCCGAAATAGCAATCATTCTCGGCTCGGGGCTCGGCGATTTCGCATCAAAGATTGAGAATCCGATTGAAATTGCATATGAAGATATACCGAATTTTCTTGTTTCAACCGTCTCCTCGCATGCCGGCAAGCTCATCTACGGCAAGGTCGGCGGTAAAAAGATACTCTGTATGGCAGGACGTTTTCACTCCTATGAGGGATACGATTTTGAACAGCTTGTTATCCCGATCAGGCTTTTCAAGCTCCTCGGAGTTAAGGTGACAATACTTACTAACGCCGCCGGTGCAGTCAACAGGAGCTATGAGGTCGGCGACATTATGATTGTCAGCGATCATATAAAGCTCAACGGCGCAAGCCCACTCAGGGGAAAAAATCTTGATTTCTTCGGTCCGAGGTTCTTTGACGTGACCGATATGTATACAAAAAGTCTACGTGAATTGGCTCTGAAATGTGCCGAGAACAGCGGGCTTAATTTTCATGAGGGAGTTTATATGTTTTTCCCCGGTCCGCAGTTTGAAACCCCTGCTGAGATCCGTGCGGCAAGACTGTTGGGTGCCGATGCGGTCGGAATGTCCACGGTAACGGAGGCTCTCACGGCGGCTCACTGTTCGATGCCTCTGCTCGCCTTTTCGGTTATGACAAATATGGCGGCAGGCGTGCTTGACTGCAAGCTCTCCGACGAAGAGGTCGGAATTGCGGCGGCAAAAATCGCCGACCGATTCGGAGCGTATATTGAAAAGATTATTAGGAAAATTGACGTAAACAACATATAATATAATTTCCAATAGATTTTTCGTCAAAAAAACGGTCTGCTGCGTTCGGCTATGCAACAGACCGTTTCTTTATTTTTTCTTCTTTGCTTTGGTCGGCATCTTGTATATCTGCTTCAGCGTTCCGTCCTTATCGAGCATAACGGAATCTCCCGCCTCGATATTTCTTTCATAGCAGAGCTTATCCGACATCCTGATGCGCTGTTCTTTGCCCTCAGCGTCGGTTACGACAACCGTCACCATAGCTTCCGCTTCCTCCGGAACACCCTCACAGCCGAAATCATCCTCGATTATCTCAACAACGTTCAACGCCTTTTTATCAAGCGATGAGCCGTAAGAAAAGCCAAGCAGGAATCCTATGCCAACACCAAAGCACATACCGATACCAATGCTGTCAAAAATTACATTTCCCAGACACATGCCGATGCCTATGCCTATGCACATTCCGATCGACATATACATTGAGGCATATTTGCCTGTCGCCTTCTTATTTTCGGGTTTCTTTTTCATTAGAAATCATTCCTTATTTAAGAAAAATAACGTTAAGCTTTGCGAGATATGACATTACAAGCTGAAGATAGAACGTGATTTTTTCCGAAAGATTATTAAGGTTTTCAAAAATATTTGAAACATTGCTTTTGAAATTCACCGTGCCGTAACCCTCGATAACGCCGTTATTGTCATCAACTCCGTCATTGTCGTATGCAAACTTGTAAAGCACAGGCGAAGCGATACCAACAAGAAAAATCTCAGCCTTTGTATACACGCCGAATTTTGAAATACAAAATTTAATAAGGCTGTCGGCTATCGGACCGTAACCCATATCACCGAGAATGTTATTGACCGCCTTGAGAAGGACGTCGTCGGCAACGCCGGCAAAATCACTTCTGAGAATTGCGGCAAAGGCTCTGAGAAGAGTTGTGACCTCAATGCTGCTCATATCGAAGTGTTCGCCGCCGGAATAGTGCCACGCAACAAGATCGGTCGCAAGATCCCATCCGCTTTTATAGCTTGAATCGGGGATATCAATGCCGTATTCCTTTGCAACAGCCTGCAAGCTGTTTTCACCGCAGAGCGGCATACTCAAAAGAGATCTGAGCTTATTGACGGCATACATCACCGCATCATAATAAACAGCATTCTCATCGATCCCCATCTTCTCGGCGGATAAGGAACGCTCCAAACGGTACTGGACGCCCGCCTTGAGAAAGCCCTTTGAATAAGCCGCAAGATCGGCGTTCATTGAGTTGATCATATCGTCGGTATAGCCCTCAACAGTTGACCTGAGCGCCTCGCTGTCAATTTTATCAACTGATCTCGCCTCATACCTAATCTCGTCGTCACTGAACTTCATAACCCTGTACTCAAGGGGATACATTGTCAGCGAGGTTGTCGTGAAATCGTATATCTTATTGCCGAGAGCACTTGTATAAACAGTCGCATCGGAGCAGTGCTCGTGTCCCGTAAATACAGTCTTTATTCCCCAGTCGGCAAAAAGCTCGGCGGTAGTAAAATGGAATTTAACAATAAAGTTTCTGCTGAGAACTCTCTGAATCGGAAGATGATCAAGAAGATTGTGGTGCATCATAAGAATAGGATATCTTCCGTCCTTTTTTGCAAGCTCGGCTTGCTCCTTAACCCAGCTCAGCTTCTCCTTTGTCATTCCGTCCTCTGTCGACTTTGTACGATGATTGGAGTCAAGAGCAATAAGTCTGTATTTGCTGCCGAGATTGGCAGTATATGAGCAGTCGTCCTCTCTCATTGTCAGTGCCTGATCATAGCCGAAATCGGCATAAATTCTTTTGAAAAGGGTAAAATTTGTTTCCTGATTCTCTCCGGCGTCGTGGTTTCCGTTGATTACATAAACCTGCTTGCCCGACTTTTCTTCAAAAGCTCTGAGCTTTTCTGCAACAGCGTAATGATCCTCGGGTCGTGTACGTCCCTTGTTGGCAAGATCGCCCGCAATCAGAACGAAATCGACATTGTCGCTCTCGGCGCATTGATTGAGAAATTCGTCAATTATCCATCCGCTCTCGTTTTCCATAGCACAACGTCTGTTCGCATACCAAAAGATCGGATCGTCATTTGTCTTTTCGAGCACTTCCTCCGTCGCACTGTAATGCAAATCGGACGCAATCGCAAAGCAGAGATCATCCTTATCGGACGCAGCCGCCGCAACGGAAAGAACCGACAGCGCAATTACCGCCGCAAGAATAATTGATAATGCCTTTTTCATAAAACAACCTCTCTCGTTTTAAAAAAAGGGACAGCAAAACCGAATTGCTGCCCCTTTTTCAGTTAAATATTAAAGATACCAAATCCAGCCGAAGAGAATATAGACGATTATCCACTGGATTGTCGAATATTCGACTGTAACGTTTATAGAATCTGATACCTTTCCGTCCTCTGTCTTTGCCGTGATCTTGGCTGTTCCACGGCGGAGAGCCTTAATTGTTCCGTCATCGCTTACGGAAACAACCTTGGGATTTGATGATTCCCACACAATCTTCGCGGAGAACATCTGTCCGCAGGTTATTTGATTTACATCGTCCTCATTCGGTTTCATTCCCATTATGCGGCGATGTGTCAAGATGTCTTCCGACATGGCAGTGCAGCCTGTCTGAATGAATTTCTGGGTAATGGCATTTATACCTTCCGAACGCCACTTTGCGGCAAGGAAACCTGTGGCGTATGTTTTTCCTATATCCGTTCCTATGCCCGAAACGAAGTAAATATTATCTTTCATAATGCTTTCTTTTTTTCAACAGCAAATAAACAGGGTTATATGTAAGCATACACTTACCGGAACGAGTAAACCGCCTTTCGTATTCGGTTTTGAACCGCATGTACTCCGTTTTCGTCCATCGCTTTTCCTGCACGGCATTGACACCTGTCGCTTTGAGGGAATACAGCAACTCATCGGGAGAATCGAACCCGACTTCGACAACCTCTTCTTTCAAAAACAAAGTTTCGAAAAAGGGTTCGGCTTTATCCGAAAGCTCCTTTGCATTCATATAATCCAGACTTCGGAAACCCAAATCGGCAAATTGTCGGAAATTCTCCTTGCCGAAAGAAGACAACAACAGCAATCCCTCATCGCACAAGGCATTATAAGATTTCCGAAAGAACATATCCATATCTTCGAACCACTGTACACACGAGGCGGAAGCTATAAGATCCACATTACAAGGGTAATCTATTTTTTCGGCATCGCCTTCCAAAAATCCTATACCATCGACAGGCGGCTTTGAAAAAGCAATATCATTGGCAATATAACTTTCAAAACTCAACCTTTCGAGTAATGCCTTCGTCAAAAAGCCGCTTCCGCAGCCTATTTCGAAGCACCGCGAAGGCATAATGCAATGCCCGCTCTCTTCTCCGGCTGTACACTTCTCCACCAATAAGTCTGCCAAAGTTTCCGCAACCTTTCTTTGCACCACGGCATACTCTTCGTATGTCTTCGCAACCTTTGAGAACCGTTTCCCCACCAAGCCCTTATCCGACATCGTTCCTTGATTTTATTCTTTCGACGAAACACGCCGCCGGTTGATGCCTACAAAAGTACTTTCGCCCGCATTTCGCAGACGAACCGACCCTTTTCTCCATCGAAAAGCCATTGCAAATATTGCTAAACATGTTCTATCGTGAAAATGAATTGTTTCTGTATCTTTCTTCTATATCTGTATAAAACCAGATAGTACACAGCCGTTGCCAAAAGAGCGATAAGACACGAGACAGCTTCATCGAGTCCGGCTATTTGCAGACTTGAAACCATTGCAAGCATGAGAACGGCAAACGGCAACAAGAATGCAAGCAACACCGCTTTGAAACCGAGTTTCGTAGTTATGCCTACCTTGACTCTATCGCCTTTTGCATATCTGTCTGCCTGCGAAGTATGTACCTCTATCTCCTTTTCTTTCTTATCCGACGAAGAACAAAAATCCCGTGAATGGCAACCTGCACACGCAGACATCTGTTCGATTCTCACCACAACCTTTTCGCCTTCGCTTTCCACCACAACACCTACCCTTGTGCCGCAATCCTCCATATTTCTTTTGTCTTTCGTCTTTAAATGACCTTGATTGCCGAACTCGAAATCCAACCCTCCTTGCCGTCCTCAGTCTTTACGAACACTTCTTCGCCTGTACGTTTTTCTATTTTCACTTTCTGACCCTTGAAAAGTTTGGTATCGTTATCCGAAGACGAGGCTTGATTTCCTTTCAAACTCACATCGGAAGAAAAAACTATCGCATAATCCTTGTTGTGTATAAAATTCTGACGATATAAGCCCAAGTCGAAACTGCCGAGACTCAACACCAAGGCAAGCAAGCAAAGGTAGAACAAAAGCACTTTTCGATTGACATCGAAATAATAAAGAAAGAACCCGACGCAACTGCAGGCGAAAAGCACACAAAACAAAATTGCCCAAGCCAAAGGAGACATCAGATTTGCCAAGGCTTTTACCCAACGAAGCAAAAAGAAGTCCGGCATCACATAAACCTCGCCTGCAAGACGACTGCGACAGATTTTGTAATTCGTCATCAGCGTTTCATCATTCGGCGTAAGACGTAAGGCTTTCTCGTAATAAAGTATGGCTGTAGTATAGTCGAGAAGGCTATGGGGCATGTGAAGCTTCTGAT
>OQVL01001244.1_pt1 | contig 15023 bp, 20 predicted proteins | sample 1691501 | NCBI WGS metagenome assembly OQVL01 (sample SAMN03418253, study PRJEB22391) | human gut metagenome | biome: human-gut; feature: organic feature; material: feces | host: Homo sapiens | place: Tanzania | collected 2013-01
AAATCGCGACGGCAGAAGAAACCGCCGCGTTATCTGAATGGAAAAAATACCGGGTCTTGCTGATGCGCGTTGATACATCAAATCCCGTCTGGCCTACGCCTCCGGGGGAGCAGGCCAATTGATATCCGGCGCGGTGCTGGTATCCGTTGCCGTCACTGCGTCAATGTAATCAAGCACGGCGTTAAGCCGGGTTGTTTCTGCCTGCGTCAGCTTCCGCCCGGCCTGTAATTTCAGCTGAATCAGGCTGATGGAAGCCATTGCAGCATCAATCAGTGACTGGCGCTGTGCTTCTGCCGCTTCTACTGCGGCACCGTGTTGTGCCTCAGTATCTGTCACCCATTTCTCACCATCCCATTTATCATATGGCGTTAACGGTGAAAGCGTGACATAACCGTTTTTGATGGCACCGATATAATCCACTGTAACAGCAGCACCATTTTCGATTGAGTAAACAGTCTCATTGCGATGGTCTTCTTCATGGCTCCATCCCTTACCTGTAAATACTGCCACTCTTCCCGGAATGTTTTCGCCAGGGTCAATACCAGTGGAACAGGCGGGCATACTTACGCCAGTATTAATATATTCATCAGACCAGCCCGTATACTCAGATGTTTCAGCATCATAATAAAAACAACGCATATCGCCCGGCACTGTAGCCAGCCCATTTTCATCAAAAACAGGTTTCATTATTTAGCCCTCACCAGAAAGTTAAATGCAATATTTCGCGGTCTGACAGCAACAAAATTCACACCATCACCCACAGAGTTACTGGTGAAATTAAATCGTGAAAATCCTGGCTGATTTCCGGCGATGCCATCATGAAAGTTAATTGCGTGTCCCGCACCTCCGCCTATATTCCCGGCAAACTGAGAAAAGTTTGTAGCTTCCTGCCAGCTTAATAATTCGCGACCACCATCGGCACCTCGCCCGTCATCCCAGATACGAATGAAATCACCGCGGGCTTCAGGTAATACCAGTGAAGGAAACACTTTCGCCAGCACAGGGTAATCAGAGGCAGAAAATTTCGCCCCGTTGAACTTCAAAAACACCATACTGGACCAGCTGTCGATTACAGTATTTGGCATTGCAGCGGACGGCCAGAAGAACGGAACGCCAATAGCTGGAGCACCTTCTCCCAAACCAAGGTTTTCGAGAGCCGTTTTCACCGTGCCATCCGATTTGATATCGCCAAACGGATTCTTGCGGCTCAGGTATTCAACAGCAAACCCCGATCCCAGCAATTCAACAAAACCGGGCAGATCACCATTATCAAGCACATCCCGTTGCGTTTTATCACTTACAAACTGGGCCAGAGCTGCAGCAATAAAGCTGGCCTGTCGAATAACCTTATTGACTTGCGCACTGGATGCTTTCCCTGCTGTAAATCCGGATATAAGCGCAGGCAACGCTTCCCATTCCTCCTGCGACATAACATTGGCATTCCGATCAGTTGCAAACGCTTTAAAGTCATTTTTCGCCATCAGAGTAATACTCCCCATGCCCCTACATCAAAACCACTGATGTATTCGTTATCAATATCAAACCCAAAGAATTTAGAACCCTCGGAAGGTGTTTCAACCGAAGGCGTTTCAACATCACCGGCCCATACGCCAGCTGATTTAACGGTGAGATAGCCCTGTTTGATAGCGGCGATCAGTTCGAGAGACACATCAGAAATATCAGTTTCAGGGAAAACCCAGACCGAAATCGTCATGTCCTGGTTGTCGACGATCTGCATCCTCAGGCCTGAGCCTGCGGTAGCAGCGTCAAGGATGGGAGGCAGAGAGTCGTTCCGACCGTCCCAGTTGTTGATAGCGATTTTCGCTTTCAGAATGATGCGGTACGTCTCATCGCTTAGAGTCGTATAGCCAGAATCAGGATCATATGGCCCTTGCCAGATGCCCTGGTCATACCCAAGCCCGTCAGTGTCCCAGCTGAAATAAACTCCGCTAATTGGCTGGCTGACTATGCGACTGCGTCCGATCCACAGACCGAGGATGTCGAGCTGTACACCGACAGCAGTATCGATATCGAAGGCTGTTATAAGCCCTGACATAGTGCTGGACACATCAATCAGCGGGCGGGTGCTCAGATCTATATGGTCAAAAAAGAGTGGCTTGGTAGCGTGGTAGTTAGTGATCAGTTCGGTGTATTTGCTCATGAGGTCACCGTGATACTGATATTCGCGGTGCTACAGGACGCTGAAGCATCATAGGCAATATCAATGTTTGATGCCGATACGCTGCCAGACGACTTACCGATCAGCAGGTCGGTAATATCGTAATAGCGGGCATTCCCGCCGCTCACAACGCCGAGGTTTGCCGGGGAATAAATACGGCTCAGCAGAACGTCGTCGCCAATTGTTAGGCCATTTATATAATCGGCAACAGCCTGTTTAATCTGCTCGCCGATTTGAGAGGTATAGCCGGTAAAAACTTTCAGGGTAATGGCTACGAAAATTGGCACATCGGTAGAGCGTGAAAAACTGATGACGTGAGGATTACCGTAAGTATCCGGCACCGTGACAGAAGTTGTCCCGTAGGTTGCCGTTCCCTGTCCTTTATTCCCCCTGATGGTCTGGGCTATTTCGGTAACATCCCCACCATCGACGATGGCGGAAATTGAGTGCGGCGGTAGCCCGTTGCTGTCTGTTGTTCCTGTGTCGTTCTCATACAACTTGTGACGTGTCACGCCAGCAACGTTAGCTATTGCACCGTCGACACCTTCAAACGGTGTGATCGATGGTAGCGCGACGCTTTGCGACTGGCGGATACGTAACTCCGCATCAGTTTCTGCTGGAGTGCCTACAGTAGCTGCAGCAGGATTGGTTACCGAAACCCAGCCACGAGTCGGTGTGTTAATGGTGGTAATAGTCCCGGCCATCGCAGCAACCGAACCGCTATTCGCACATGTGGCCGTCACCAGCACAGTACCATCAACGCCGATCGCTACACTTGCGGGAAAATTCCAGATAATGCCGTTTTTATCCCGTGCGGAGCCATTCGTGATAGTCGTGCCTGCCGTACCGGTTAACAGAAGGTCAGCAGTAGAGTTTGTCGCTACTTTTCGCGTGATCCCGTTAATTTTCACATTGTTGCTAAGCGCTGCGGCCTGCGCTGTCGTCGGTGAAAAAGAGTTGTAGATCTCGATAGCGGTATTGTTAGCGTCATGCACCGCAAGAGCCACCAGCGCGACCATTTGCCCATCTTTGCTGTCTGGTTCGAGGTAGGCATCACTACCGTAAATCTGCCTGAAATAGCTGGTCAGTGTATCAAGGATTGTCTGGTAATCAGGCGCACTAATCCCCTGGGCGGTTACCGTTGCCGATAGCCCCAGCGTGTCGAGGTTCAAAGCCATTTATGCCTCGCTTGTTACAGTCGTCTGGCCGTAGATTGTGTCAATGGAGGAAGTGAAGGTGACGCGACGGCTGGTGCCGTCATAATTGGTATCGAAGGAAAGAATCGACAGAACGCCCGGTGTGTCCTGTATGCGTTCACGTATAGCCAGGATGTAGACGTCAGATCGCTGTTTACCAAGCACCGACTGAACATACGGCGTGCCTTCCGTCAGATCGAGAAACCACTGACCGCGCCACAGCTCGAAGCGGGTTTTTACTGCCTGGGCGACACATTCCGGACTGTCGATAAGGAAAGTATCGTCACCCTGCCCGAAAGTGTAATCACCGTCGGTGTCTTCACGTCTGTATCGCATAAATCACCACCAGCGTATAGCGCTAATAACGCTTGACAGACCGAATAAAAAGAACACGGCCCAGATGAGGAAGAATTTCCAGTTGGGTAGTTTTTCGCCCATGACTCGCAACTCCCGTATCAGTTTGCTAAAATTAATCACATATTCTCCCTTGCTATCCTCAAGGTGCAGAAAGTAAAAAGCCCCGAAGTGTTAGCGCACCCGGGGCTTTTGTCTGTTTGGTAGTTTTTAATTAGGCGCGGTAGTATTCCCGCTGCCATTCTGCACACCGCCATGGGTATGCTGGATGAGGCTCTTTCCTCCAGCCTTCACATCGTTAGTCACCGTCACCGGCCCAAGCATCGTCGCAGTACCGCCACTTTCGCCCATTCCCTGAGACAGATTGCCATTAATCGTTACGTTGCCGTTCAGCGTGATAGTCGGGGATGTGATTGTCGTTCCACCTTCAGCCGTAGCCGTGAGCTGGCCCGGTGTTTGAACGGTGATGTTATGTCCTGCGGCAACCTCTACGAACGCCGCACCATCATCGGTTCGCAGCTGCGCGGCGCTGGTACTGATACCGCTGATTTTCTGTGCTTGCGACTGCGGGCCAACGATGGCGAACGCATCAGATAAGTCATGCTGTCGCGGATCGACGGTCTCCTGAACGCCGCCGCTCTGCCACCAGAAATCGATGCAACGGTCGGCAAAGATCAGCAGGCACTCGTCGCCTTCTTTTACCGGAAAGGTCAGCGTGCAACCGCCGCCGCGCGGGAAGATAACCGGCACATCCACCAGCGGTTTTAATTCGGTGGAGCCATCGCCAACAATACCGCGAAGCGCTACCTCTACTGTGCAGGTAACAGTGTCAGGATCGAACGACTGAATGATGCCGGGCATCGCTACGCGCATCTGGGTAGACACCGAATCGGCAATGGCCTGCGCGGTCTGCTGCTCACCCCCGATCTGTGATTGAGTTGGAATTGGCATAAAACCCCCATAAAAAAACCAGCCGAAGCTGGTTTGGTATCAATTATCTCTTAGTAACTAAGCTACATCAGTGTGAAGTAAGGCTTTTCCGCTGCAATGGCACACATTCACAAGGTGTATTAGGATATGTTTGCAACAAGTAAGCATTGAAAATCAATTTCAGCCATGAAGCCGCCATAGAGTGGACCTGCACCATCGCATTATTGACTACAGGAGTAACAAATGGGATTTAGATTTCGTAAAAGAATCCGGATTGCGCCCGGACTCGCGATCAACATTAGTAAAAGCGGAGTAAGCACTTCAATTGGTGGTAAAGGTTCCACCATTAACATCGGAAAAAAAGGCGTAAAGATGACAAATGGCCTTCCCGGCACGGGGCTGTCGCATACCACTAACCTTTACTCTCCCGGGAAATCGACAGAAAAAAAACAACTTACTCATAAGCAAAAAATAATTAGAAACATCCTGTTCGTAATTATTGTGTTTATTATAATTAAAGCTCAATATTTTTGACGCATGCCCGCCTATCTGGCGGGCTATTTTACTTTTCGGCAGTCGTATGTTGCATACTGACGCGGCGAATCCATGCTGGCTTGCAGCCACTGTGCGTTGAGAATGGCTTTGCCGTTGCGCTTGATGTACTCAAGCCCAACCCAGCGGCCGGGTTGATTAGTTGCAACCGTCCATTCCATCTTGAGATTTTGATAATCTTCCTTGGCTTTCAGAAAGGTCATTTTCTGGTTTTCTGGCTTTACACCATTAATATGCATAAAACCATCATTACCTGCGGTGAGGCGATATGGCCCGCATTGGGTATCAGCCATTGCAGTTGAAGCTCCGACCAACGAAAGAACGGCTCCGCAGATAACATTCCTAATTTTTGTCATATCACACCTGTACTTTTTGGAGCGTCGACTGACTATATAATTCACGACTGCCACGCGCAAAGCACATCAAATCCATGTACCACGCCTGACCTCTGGTGTCGCCAGTATAGTCGATAGCTTTGACGATATAAACGCCATCCGTCGCAATGCTGGCAGCCTGTGACGTCGTACCGGTCAGCACACGGTTGCCATTCTCTTCAGTTTCGGTGATACGCCCGGGCGACTGTGCGATTTCGCTATTACCGAGCGACGCGCGGTACACCGAAGCCTGATCGAGCTGGATAAGACCATTAATGCGGATGTTTGGGTTTATCAGGCACCGCACGTTTACGCCGCCGCCCATCGTCTGTTGCGGCATACCAATCAGGCCAGTATTGGCATTCAACACAATGGCTTCGTGAATATATTTATCCTCCGGCACCATCTGGACCTGACCATCCACCAGCTGCCATGTCGCTTTGCACTGCGCTGCAATATTATCCATCACGTTACGAGTGGATGAGTAAATCGCGCGGCCACGAGGAAACACGGTATCAGGAAAATCGCCGGTAATGCCCTGTGTCACGCCGAACACGTTGAAATCCTGCATCGTCGCCCGGTGCAGATCCGCAACGGTATAGCCAGCGGCAAGCGTAGTGATGGTAGTCGCGTAGAGGAACGCTTCATGATCTCCAATAGCCTGAATCAACACCCAGGAATCGGTAATGTTGTCCTTCCCGGTTACGGTAAAGCGAATATCACCGTCAAAAATCAGGCCGTAGTTCTGACCGTTCACCTGCCCTATCTGGTCTGGTGAAATCTCTCGGGCGACGCCGACCTGGCTCGCATCAACATCCGGCGCTATACCGTCATACCCGGCAATGATGCGAATTTTGGCAAACTCCTGCCCCAGTATCTTGTTCGTGGTATCGGTCGAAAGGTTGTAAATTTTCACGTTCGCCACGCGCGGCCAGCGTGTGTCTGCCCACTCGATCTGGAACGTGACCTTAAAGTCAGACAGGGAAACGCCCTGCCCGTTCTGGTCCAACAGTTGCAGCTCAAAATGGCGCATCCAGTTAAGAGACATTTCTACTCCTGCACGAAAATGAGGTGGCTGTATGTGCCGAGGTTGGTTTTGGTGGGCTCGTCCGGTGCGCCTACATCGCAGCCAACGAGCAGCGCCCCGTTAATACCTAGTTGAGGATATTGCTCAAGAAGATTTACACCGGTTACCAGCGGCACGCCAGAAAGAAGCGCAGCACCGCCGCTATCCATCACGTCCATGATCCAGCCAGCCGCATCGCGCCAGATGATCCTGAGCGTATAGGTGGTATTGCCCAGCAAAACGCGGAACTGCTGATTGTCAGGAGAAAGCGGTATTTCGTTAAACTGCATATCATCCCCCGAATGCTGATGTAACGCTTCCGCCAAGCTGGCTCAGCAAGGATTCGTTTGGCTGTGTAGTGGATTTCGTCCCGGAATTTTGCACCGCCGATGTGCTGACGCCATCCTGCATATCTGATTTATCAGCAACACTAACGCTCTGCGTTTGCGACATGATCACTTCACGCAGGGTAAGCGTGCAGTTCAGCACGTTTTCGCTGGTTTTGTCCGTTGTCACCTCGATGGCTCGCACCAGCATATTGCTGTACACCCGCTTTCCGGTCACCACATCGAACGGCACCCGAGAGGACTGGAGATCCAGCAGTTGCTGATAGGTCTCTTTCGGGCTTAGTCCGGCGCTGAGGCCGATTGAAGATGTATCAATGAAGTCCAGCAACGAACCGCCACCAGCGAAGCCGCATTCCATTGTGACTTCGCTGGGGCGCTTATACGCATGATCGGCGATGAAGCCCGAAGCGCTATTCGTTGTTGGCTTCTCCACCGGGTGCTCAGTAATTTCGAGCGCATCAGAATGCTTTTCGGAGACGACCACGCTGGGGATCAGCAGGCCAATTCGCCGGGATTGCTGGCGAAAAATCGCTGATAAAATATCCATTATCTCGGTCCTGCGGGGAGTTGCTGGGTTAACTGTGAATTCACGCCCTTTTGACGGTCAACAGTCAAACGGGCAGCTTCGCGAGGATCGGAAACGCCGTGGATGTTAATGTTCGTTTCCTGCTGAATCACCGGGGCGCTGGTGGGCATATTGCTCATTACTTTCGGAATGTAATTGCGCGTTTCCTGCGGCATTAGCCCCATTCCATAACGCTTAACATTCCCGATCCCCCAGTTATATGATGCCAGTGCTTTGCTAAGGTCTCCGCCGTTCTGCCGCAACAGCTGGCTGAGGTACTTAGCGGCTGCCTGAGCTGACTTTTCCGGGTCGAATACATCATTCCCACGCAGGCCCATGTCGCGCGCCGTGCCATCCATAAACTGAAACAGTCCTTTCGCGCCTGCGCCGGATATGGCGAACTGGTTACCACCCGACTCGGTGATCGCCACGCTTTTCAACAGGCCAGCTGGCAGCTGATAAAGCGACTCCAGTTTATTGAACATTGGCCCCATCCAGTCGAGCAATACCTTACCCTGGGCTGTGGCTTGTGGGCGCTTCACTGACTGGGCGTATTGCTCCGGTTCAGCGCCTGGAATATCTGACTGAATATTCGCGCCATACACGGTATTGGGATTGCGGCCAAAATCGGTATTAAACCCCATCCAGCGGAGCGCATCTCCGATGTTTCCTTTGGTGTAGTCCCATGATGATTTAGCGCTTTCTTTAATATTATGCCTGTCGTCCACCAGATACCCGGCATAAATAGCCCACAGCTTCAGCCATGGCGGCATAGGTATTCCGGCTAACTTAGCAAATGCAGAGGTTATTTTGCTTAACCATACCCCTGCAATGAAGGTAGCCAAAATTTCCAGTGAGTTCTGCCACCCACCGACAGAATCTTTTAGCTCCAACAGCTTATCTCGCAGCCAGATAATTGCCTTTTTCGCCTTTTCTATTGCTGGTTCCCACTTGCTCCAGTCAATCAGGCTTTTTCCGCCCTCTTTCCACGTCTGGTAATCGTCATAGAGTAATCCGATCGCCAGAATCAGCGTGGTGATAATTCCAATCGGGGATTTCAGGAACGCAGAATTAAGCAGACGCCATGCGACAAGTAGAGCACCGAATATTTTCAGCAGATTTTTACTGCCATCGTCAAGACGCTTCCACCAGTCGATGACAGAGCCAGCGCCCTGTATCAGCCGCCACGCCATTCTCGTGAATGCGTTCGCAAGCCAGATCACGCCGTTAATAACTCTGGTAAGCGTCTCTTCAATCTTCGGGAAATTGTCGAGGATGCGCCGCCGCAGGCTGTCCAGCGAACCAGCCAGGCCACCAGCGAGGTTTGAGCCGATCTTGTCCCGCATGATGCCGAACAGCGACGTAAGCCCGCGCATGGACGTCATGAATTTGTTGGACTGAACAGCCGCTTTATCAGCGTTGAACCCTGTCTTTTGCAGCATCGACTGGTAATCGGCGGTAAAGCCATTCATGCCGCGCCGCATCGCCATCAGCGTGTTTTCATCGATGCCAAGCATCTGCGCGTATTGCTTCGCGCGGTAATACGGCATGTTGTTGAGCTTTTGCCCAACGCCAGTAAAGATGGCCGCAGTATCACGCATCTTTCCGCTGGCATCACGGGTCTGGACACCCAGGCGGTTCAGGAAGCCTTCCGCCCCCGGATTGCTACGCATGAACCCCGCCAGCCCTTCGAGGGAGGACATAGCCGACTCGGCGCTGGCACCGGTTTGCGATGCGGCATAGCCCAGCGCTTTGATGCCCTGGACGCTGGCCCCCGTCCGCTGGGATGCCCAGTAAATTTTATCCAGACCATTCGCGATCTGGGTGGTAAATCCGACAATGCTCAGCGCTGCGCCTTCCACCACCGCGCCGACCTTCAGAACGTTCGCGGTAACACCTTTCAGCACGGCTTCAAACTTATTAGCGCCAGCCTGATCGATATCGAATCCCAGCGAAACAAGGAAATCTTTAATCGTATCTGCGTTACCGCTCATTGGCCGCTCTCCATTTATCTATCCGGGCGTCGTTATCCTCGCGCATGTCGAGGTAGTCATTGAGAAGCGCGATGCGGCAAAGATCTACCGCACCGCTGTTAAGGTCTTTCTGGTCAATATGGAAGGCAAGCGCCGGACGAAGAATAAAATCTTCACCGCCCGGCAGGCTATTGAAGGTTATTCCGCTGGCGGGGTGGGCGTCTCGCTGGTAGGGAGTCCTTGCAAAAAATTTCCCAGAGAGTCGGCGACCACCCGCGCCACCAGTTGCAGCATGGTCAGCAGGTCGATATCGTCAAACGCCATTTCGCCATGCTGGCAGACCGGCACCCAGCCTTTCATGTGCTCGCGTGAAACAACGGAAAGACAGGGGAACAGGATAGCGTCCACGTCGCCATCACTCAGATCGGACACAGCATTGGCAATCTTTGGCAGGATGGTAGCCATCGCGCCTTCGGTGTCTTTGCTGCTGATCTTCTCCTGAACGCTCCGGAAGTCAGAAACCATCCCGGCCAGAACCGGCAACAGCTTGCGGGACACCTTCAGCTGTTCGAAAACGCTGAGCTTTGCGGTGCGATATTTCACGCCTTTAATTTCGAATTCCATGCGTTAAAACTCCCCGAGAAGCTGGTCAATCTTGCCGCAGTCGAATACCCATGCGACGGTTCCGCCCTCTTTAGCGTTATTGAAATCAGGCTGTTTCTGGAATGCACACGAACGTGCAGTAGAAATATCACCCGATGCCGTGTTGCGAATGACGATCACGTTATTGCCCCAGGTGGCAGAGGACTGGCTTTGCGCGTTATACGCCAGAGACAGCTTTTTATTCACCGGAGAGGTTTTGAGTAGCGTCACCGTAATGGTGCCTGACTTATCGGCGTGCAGGCTGTGCATCACCTCGCCATCGGCACCGATGGTCATGGTGTTTTTGTTGCCGCCCATGGTCTGGGTGATACCTTCCTCAGAGTTCGCAGAACCCTGACCAAGATCGATAACGCCGGTCGGCCCGGTGAGCGACGCGGTTACATCGAGAAAAGAATAAGTTGCCATTTATCGCTCCTTAGCGAACCACGTTGATCTGCACATCGGCATAATGAACTGCGCCAGCCAGCTTACAGGCCACCTGGATTAACGGTGCTTTGCGCGCTTCGCGGTCGGCCTGCGCCTGTTCGGACAGCGGTTGCGCATACACGTAATAGCCTTTGGTCAGCGTATCGCCGGAATTCAGCTGTCCGATAGGGCCACCATTCCACACGCCAGCAGCTACCAGACCGTTCGTGACGGACTGATCCATGGACTGTTCAACGTTGGAAAGCAGACGGGTCACACCGGCATCAGTCTGCGGAATTTTGGTGGTGCTGGTGTAAAGCAGGTTATAGAGGTTGGTCTGAACGTAGTTCTGCAACCAGTCGAGCCCGTGGCGCTCGTCGAAGAAGTCACCGTTCGCCATGACACCCTGTTGCAGGATCGCCGTGTCGTTGGCGTAGTACACGAATACGTTCGCATTCTTCGTATCCACCGCAGCCGCCTGGCCTACCGTCAACGTTTCGTAGGTTACGCTTGGTTCCTGTTTGAACTTCAGGGTAATGGTGGTATTGCTGCCGTTGAAATTGACAGTAAACGCACGACCGAAAGCAGAAACCGCTGCGTAAGGGCTGCTGGTGGAATACTGAATAAAGGTACGGGCATACTTGCCAGCCTTTAATTTCGACGCAACATCGGTCGTCGAAGTCGTGCTGATAATCTCGGCGTCGGCAGAGGTCACACCAAAGATACGGCTAAGGCTGGACGCTTCAATAAGTTTGGCGACCTCAATCACGTCATCAGCATCAAGCACATCGCCACCAGCGACAACATCATCAGCGACAACCAGCCCATACCAGTTGGTATATTGCAGGCAGGCATTAACGGCTTGCACGATAGTTTCAGTATTTCCACTCTCGGAAGAACTCAGCGTCTTCGCCCAGCGACCAACATAAACCTGTGTCGGCTTCGGTGACTGGCTGAAGAAAACCTGCGCTGCTTTATATTCCGGGCTGTCGACACCGAAGTCTTCGCCAATGTCCTCAACGGAAGCATATAGGCGAGTACGTTCTGTCACCGGAATGACAGTGGAAGAGCCAAGGATTAGCAATGCGCCGAAGTTACGACCAGTAGCCGCTTTCGGCGAGATGATCACATCAACGTTTACAACGTTGGATACAGGTAAGCCCTGCGTCATAGTTTATTCTCCAAAAAAGGTGACTGGCACTTCCACCAGCGATTTGATGCCATACTCGCGGACAACCTTCCGGCGCAGTCGCACCGTCATGTCGTAACGGCGAACCCATTGCTGGTTGATAAGTTCGGGGAAAGGGGTCAGAGCGGTATAGTCGCCAAGGGATAAACCAAGCGCGTTCAGCTCAGCATTGTTTTGCGGGACAGATATACCATCGCGAAAACGGGACGCATAAGACATACCAGCCGGACCATAGAACGACGCCATGCACTCGAACGTTTCATGCCTCCAGAGCTGAGCGCCCTCTTCAGTCTGCCCGGTGAATGCAGGGTTGTTATCAATGAGCAACCCGGTAACGCCAAACGCGCACCAGTTCGTTTCAACGGGTGGCAGTGGCGGCTGATTTTTCTGCCAGCGCGGACGAACCATTCCAGACGGCAAGCCGGAAACATTGCGCATCCACTGGCTTAGCAGCCTGTCGAGCGCTTCGTCATAAGCCGGATCGCCGCTGGTGGGTGTCAGCCAGCCGCGCTCTGTGCTGGTGTTATTGCTCAATGGGAGTTCCCCCATCAAACGGCAGTAATTCACAATGAGCCTGGACGAAGCCAGCACCGTAAGCCGTATACGGGTCGACGAAGGTCACACGATAATCACGGCCCTGATACGTCACGATATCGGCATCACGGCCAGTCTGTCCCTGCGTCAGTCGCTCAGTCGTCACAATCAGAATTGCACCGCTGATCACCTGCCCTGCCTGCATACGGCGGTTTTCCAGAGAGCGATCAACAGTTACGACTCCGGCAAACTGCTTTTTAACTTCGCTGTCGCTGCCGATCCCATCCTCATCCACCGTTTGCACACGGCGTGTTACCCACAAATTGAAGTCGCAAAAATCGGGGTCAAAAAGCACATCTGTTACATCAAGAGTCGGCATCTTTATCCCTCACAATATGGGTAATAGCTCTGCGATATTGCCCGGTGTCGATTAGCGGTTTCACCAGATCGGTTCCAGGAGACTCACCAGCAGCGCGCCGCGCAAGTTCCTCTTTTGCCCCTTTGCGCCCACGGCGTGCGCGTGCTTCAACGGTGCTATCAGCAAGCGGTGTAAAGCCGGTAATGGTCATGTAACGCCTGACGCCATTCGCGGCCAGCGTTCCGGCGCGGTTAAGCGCTCTTTCCGCACCCGCCGCATTTCCATCAAGCGCAGCCTGCGCCGCTGCTTTGAGCTGCGGCACCGTCTGTTCCTCTACCGATTTAACGCCTGGGATCAGGTGCGGGCGTGGGGGGATGTTTTGCGCTGGTGAGCCGTATTCGTTGACGTAACCGATCCCGGCATTACCAAACGGAACATCTTCACGCTCGCTGTCTGCTTCCGGGATACCCACCAGCACTTCTTTTTTACTGATGGATTTGAGCGCATCCAGAATGGCCTGAGCGTTATCCACCCTCGTTGTTACACCGCTTTTGAAGCTCATAGCTGGCGACCGCCCGCACCGAACATCGTGATCAGCTGATAAAATTCAGCGCCATATCGGGTGTTATTCCAGAAGCCTGCGTCAGGGTTTAGCGTCGCGCTGGTGTCATAGCTGACGCTTACCTTGTCAACAGACTTGGAGGATTGAACACCATTGGTTGAACCGCCCGGGCCGCCAACCAGCATTGCCCGACTATCTGCCGCCCATAGCGTCATGTAGTGAGCCACGAACAACCCGGCAAAGTACGGAAACAAATCTTTGCCGGTGACGTTTTCGCTCAGCAGTTCATCGGCCAGATTCAGACGAAACTGGATTTGCGCTTCGGGATATTTGGCAGGGTCAGCAAACTGCGGGAAGTCGCGGCGAAAATCACTTACCGCTGGCAGACTTTGATTCTTTGGCATTTTTTACCTCGTTACGCGCGTCTGTGGCTTTGCCAACGGATACTTCCGCGTGCGCACGAGTGAACCAGTGCGTGGCAACGTCTTCCTCCACTGCATGACGGCCTTTAACAAACTCGCGCCGCGAACCGTCGGGAAGCGTGAGCACAAACGGGGTATATACGTGTATTACTGCATTATTTTTTGCCATCGGGTCATCCTTAATGGCCCCGCCAGGGGGCCATGTGGCTGTTAAATGCCATCAACGTACGAAATGGTTTCTTTGTACACTGGCTCAACCGCACCCAGCTTGCCGTAGTAGGTCGCAATCTGATACAGACCGCGATACTGGATAGGAACGCTCTGCAACGGCACCAGCGGATAGCGGACGTATTTTTTATCGTTGGTGTACGCAACCATGCGATCCTTATTCCCCACACCACGGCCTTTCAGCCATTTAACCGCGCGGATATTCAGCGGAACACCGTTCTGGTGATAGCTGATGGTGTTGGTCTGAAGGTACGTCAACAGGGACTGGTTACCCGCAGATGAAACGATGATGCTGGACAACAGAGCAAACTGCTCTGGCGGGATCAGCAAATCACGCGGAACCACAGAGTAACCGGAAGCGGCCCACGCATCAGACAGCACCTGGTTAATGCTTGCGCGGATTTCGTCCGGTGTTGAGGTTGCCCACGTTTTGGCAGCGTTGTTGACAGGAACACCGTTCAGGGTAACAAGGCCTTTCAGGTTTAATGCGGAATCGCCAACATACACCTGCTCGTCGTTGTCCATCTGCCATTTGAGCTGCATCCCGTCGTACTTCTGGGTGTCAATCGGGCGACCTACCTGCTGAGCTGCTGCCAGCTCTACAACGGTCCAGCCCAGTTCCATGCCCCAGAGATTCAGCGGGTTACCGGATTTGCCGATATCCACGTTTACGCCAGCAATAGCGGTTGAGTCTTTGCCTACCCAGTTTTTGCCATTCGGATTTGCACCAGTACCCGCAGCGGCGAAGCTGGTATTCGTCCAGCTGGAAATGTCATCTGCGATAGAGACATCTTCACGCAACTGAATATCGCGGGTCCATGTGTACCCCACCAGTGGCAGGTTCAGAGTCTGGTCGAGTCGCTCCAGCTCTCCGATGAGAAAGGCACCAGAGCTGTCAACGGTTGCCTGATCAAAAGTAATCATTCGTCTGTTCCTTAAATCTTCCAGGAAATTTCTGCATTGCCGTTAGCGTCACCGGCCCCTGTGAATTCGGCGTTGGTCAGCGCCACGTTTTTGCCACTGACGGACGTGGACATGAAACCGCCCAGCGGCACTTTGATGGATTCATCAGTGGAGACGACAACGTATACCGGGTCGCCTTTTTTGATGGTGCTGGCATCAAAAT
>OQVL01001245.1_pt1 | contig 15014 bp, 28 predicted proteins | sample 1691501 | NCBI WGS metagenome assembly OQVL01 (sample SAMN03418253, study PRJEB22391) | human gut metagenome | biome: human-gut; feature: organic feature; material: feces | host: Homo sapiens | place: Tanzania | collected 2013-01
TGCCGGGGCGTAGTGTAGAAGGTTATGCTTTTCTGTTTTTTTTCTGTGCTTGTTTGCAGGCGTAGGCCATTGCTTTAGCTTTCACTTCGTCCAGCTTGCCGGAGATTACTTCTTTCCCCAGGGTGACAAACCAGTCATAGCAACCGCCAGTCACGTTCTGGATTTGAAAGTTAAGATAGCGAACAGTCATTGTGGATATCCTCAAATACAGCCAAACGTGCTGGTGGAACAAGCCACCAGCATTAAAAAATCAGTGGCGAATGCAGCCAGCGAAAAAGCAGACATGTGTAGGCGCTACCAGGCGACGCGCTTCTTTTTCTGTTTCAGCTTCAATGCGGAAGGTGACGAGTTTTTTTTCTTTAGAATCGCGAGGAAGACCGCCGATGATCCATAGCGGGGGGCGTTTATCGGATTTGGAATTAGCGTAAATATTCATAGTGTGACTCCTTGCATCTGGAGCCGCCGCAAGCTGTTCCACGGCTGGTGGCGGCGCAATACAGGCTGGAACACCGTGAGTCACCGGGGGCTTTCAGCCACCCATATTGCGCCGCCATAACTATGACGCGGGCAATATTACAAAACTTAATAAGATTTGTCTCGTTTGATTCGACGGTGCCAACCGACTAATAGGAATTTACTTAAAACTAATTTGTAGATCAACTAAAACTGTTAGAAAATTAAGGTGTCAAATCAAGCGCCATCTTATAGAGCGTCATTTGGTCGGCATTGTGCCGTATAAAATCACTCTTACCGCCTACCTTTCCATCAGCATGAACGGGTACCAGCCAGGGATACTGTGTCCGGACTTCTGCTGGCGCTGCATGTTGGTGATGCCATTTGCACAAAGGGAGGACATATTTATGTGCATCTGCGACTGTCCTGCCAAAAATGTGATGCAGGGAGATGTGTGGACTATGCTTGCCATGCAACTGGCACGCAATACACGGTAAGGTGGCAATGGCACCCTGTATTCTGCGTTCTTCCGCTGTCAGTGAGCGCCCTTTTAGTCCGCGTGATGCACGTTTGGTTACTGCCACCTTTTTTACTTCCCCGGCAGAAGCCTTGCTCATAGCTTTCTCTTTTCGGCGTTCCTCTGCCTTCCTGACTGCTTCAATTTTTTCCTGACGATATTCAGGTGAAGCCAATTTTTCACGTGTGCGCTGATACTGGCGCTGTGCTCTCAAACGCTGTTTTTCCCGTTGTGATTCTCTCCACTCAGGATCGGACAATTTCTGTAGCGCTTTCTGGCGCTGCTTTTCCCACAGAGACAGTTTTTCTTTCATAGCGATACCTGGTTATTCATACGAGGACACTATGATTGATCGAATTCGTTAGAAATTCAAAATTGAATTTCTAACACATTTTGGTAGTCTTTGCGCATTGCCTTCATTCGGGAGAACACAATGCTGATTGTTTTGAGTGCGCTACACCTTCCGCCTCTAACTGACACCACCCTGTCTCATGGTCTGCTTTTGTTAGCGCTGGCACTTTTTGAACTTGGGATTGAGCTTTTTGCTTTGACGCTGTTTTTCGTAACGATGCTGGAGAAATTCTGATGGCACGTGCTTTGAAGTTTTATATCGCTGGCCCCATGACTGGCTACCCTGATTACAACCGCGCAGCGTTCGATGCTAAAGCCAAAGAGCTTACGGAGCAGGGGTATACCGTAATTAACCCAGCCATGTTGCCGAATGGGCTTACCCAGGCTGAATACATGGATATTTGCCTGGCGATGGTTCGTTCAGTTGATGCGGTGTATTTACTTAAAGGCTGGGAGGGATCCGCAGGAGCGCGGGCAGAGTACGCGCTGGCTGAAAAATTAGGCCTGATGACTGAGGTGGAGATATGAGCAACCGTTTTTACATGTTGTGCCTTCGTGAAACGGTCGGTAATAACGCCTCATTCCATTGCCACAACGGTTATGGGTACAGTTCGGATATTGACCGCGCACATGTTTATACACGGGAAGAAGCCCAGCAGGAGTGGGAACGAGGACGAGACATTGATCAGCCTGTTTGCGCTGATAGCGTGGATGCAATGGCTGTGTGGCACGTTGATTGCCAGTACATCCCTACAGAAAGCCTGATTGAGTCAGATTGCACTGCGTATGTGGCCTACAAAAAAGGTAGCTGGAACGGCAACGATGTTTACTGGCTTCAACACGGTGGATTGCCAACAGATGACTTCAGTAAAGCGACCATCTTTAGCGTCGCCAACAAAAACGAACCAGGAATAGTTTGGTTGCCATTTTCCATTGCTGATGCAGCAAAGCGCCGGACGTTCAATATCAATAACTTTAACCGCAGAACAATGGTTCAGGGCGCAGGTTTAGTGATGCCTGAGTGGTTAAAAAAACAGAACAGACGAAAGGAATCACGTAGCGGTAAGGTGCGCTGGAACTGTCCGTATTGCGGAAAAATCACCTGGCAATACAGCCCATATGATTTTGAAGGATGTCGTGATTATAACTGCGAAGGGTGGATGCAATGACGAAATACTACCAGCGAATCGACGGCACAGAATTTAGAAATGTATGGGTAGTAGGCGATCTGCATGGCTGCCACACGCTGTTAATGAATGAGCTGGACCGCGTTGGCTTTAACCCGGAATGTGATTTGCTCATCTCTGTGGGTGATCTTATTGATCGTGGTCCTGAGAACGTTGAGTGCCTGGAGCTTTTACAGATGCCCTGGTTCAGGGCAGTAATGGGAAACCATGAGGATTTAATGCTCGACGGTATATCGCCAACGGGGAGTGTAACGAACTGGTTGATAAATGGCGGCGGTTGGTTCTACTCGCTGGATACGGATAAAAAAGCACTTGCTATGTCGCTGGTGGAACGTGTCAGACAGTTACCGTACATCATAGAGTTGAAAACCACGTCAGAAACTATCGTGATCGCCCATGCTGATTATCCGGACGGAGAATATCAATTTGGGAAGCAGGTGCCTTTTTTCACTGTTATGTGGGGCAGGGAACGCATCAGTGAGTCTATAGACGGCATCGGTGGAGAAATAGCAGGTGCTGACAGATTCATCTTTGGTCACTCACCTGTAAACATGCCTAAAACCTTCTGGAATCAGCACTACATCGACACTGGTGCGGTGTATTGCGGAAAACTGACGCTAATGCAGGTCCAGGGGGTTTAACTTTTCATGTGCCGCGCCGGGGAATAGCCGTGTCCCCGGTCCGAACTATAGATACAAAGCGCACAAACATAAGTGTTAGAAACTTGATTTTAATTTTCTAACAGATTATTTTACCACTCGGAACAAAACTGAGTCGGTATCTATTATGAGTGCAATTATTACCCCCTATGTCTCGCAAGAGACTGGTGTTGCAGTCTTTAAGGTAGATAAGGCCACCAGCGGCTTTATCGGTTCCGGTAGACGCTTCATCATTTCCCCGTTACCACGCGAACAAGCAGAAAACACTGCTGATGGTATCGTAGACCTTAACTATTCGCTGGTGGCTAATGAATCCTTATCACCATTCTTCAATAGTGAGCGTGTCTTTACCGTTCTTGGAGGCGAGGGTTCTTTAGTGTCATGGGTAAGTCGCAATATCCATGAATGCCAGGCGCATGACAAAACACTATGTAGCAACAGGTTAACTACCCATTTCCATAATGGTTCAGCCGTGCGTTTATGCTGGGATCATGACGCTGAGTACATGATGAAAGGCTACGACAAGTTACGTGACCAACTGGCGCTTAACCGGGCCAACTGGATTATGAACTGGGCGGCTAGTGAGTTAAAACTCCCTGCTGAACGTGACCTGAGCATGGTTGAGCTTGCGTTCTGGGCTATTCGTCGCGGCCTGAAAAATGAGTTACCGGAAGAAGCCGGGCGTATCGCTTTGTGTCTGCCAAAAGATGAAATCCCTACCGGACCGCTGAAAGAGTCCGATATCACCTGGCAAAACAGTACACGTGAAATTGTGAATTTAACCGCAGAGCAGATCGTAACTATTGCCGTTGATGAAGATTCCGGCCTGCTTTATATGCGCCGACCAAAAGCGGTCCTCGGTAAAAGCCCGGCTTATCTCCGGTTTGTGGTTTCTCGTCCGTGCATCGGATGCGGTGGCAAAGTTAACCACCCGTTCATGTACCGCGCCCGCTCGTTAAACGAACACGACCGCTGGGCTGTTCCTCTTTGCGATGACTGCGCCAGAAGCGCAGAAAACGATGTTCGGACATGGGAAAAAGCACATGGCATACGCCTTTACGTAGCCGCTAACCAGCTTTTCGACTTCGCCATTGAGCGCGGAGTGATCACGTTCAATAACTGATGGAAACAACGCAATGAGTCAAGGTAACGGTGACGGAGCTGCAAAGTGCAGAATCTCCACTTGTTTGATTAATGACAGAAAAATAGAACCGTGCGCGGCGCTGGCACAATCTCTGGAGCAGGATGCTGAATACACGACGCGAAAAGGTCTGCTGAAATACAAAATCTATAACCATGAATTAATTCATTCACAAGACCTGATCATGCTGCGGTCTGGTGAATTTTCTAAATCGCCTATTCGAGTTTCATTTTGCCCGTTCTGTGGTGAAAGTCTGAAAACGTGGGAAGCGGAGGCAACCAGTGAATAACCGCTTTTACATGATGTGCTTGCGTGAAACTGTGGGTAATAACGCCTCATTCCATTGCCATAACGGCAATGGTTACAGTTCTGATATCGATCGCGCTCATGTTTACACGCTGGAAGAAGCCCAAAAAGCCTGGAATTGTGGACGAGATATCGATCAGCCTGTTTGCGCTGATAGCGTGGATGCAATGGCTGTGTGGCACGTTGATTGCCAGTACATCCCTACAGAAAGCCTGATTGAGTCAGATTGCACTGCGTATGTGGCCTACAAAAAAGGTAGCTGGAACGGCAACGATGTTTACTGGCTTCAACACGGTGGATTGCCAACAGATGACTTCAGTAAAGCGACCATCTTTAGCGTCGCCAACAAAAACGAACCAGGAATAGTTTGGTTGCCATTTTCCATTGCTGATGCAGCAAAGCGTCGGACGTTCAATATCAATAACGTTAACCGCAGAACAATGGTTCAGGGCGCAGGTTTGGTCATGCCTGACTGGTTGAAAGAGCAGAACAGAAGAAAGAAGTCGCGAAGCGGGAAGGTGCGTTGGAATTGTCCGCATTGCGGAAAAATAACCTGGCAGTACAGCCCATATGATTTTGAAGGCTGTAGTGATTACAACTGTGAAGGATGGCGAGAATGACAATTGACTATCAGGCACTGCGAGATGCGGCAGAACGTGCAATTCCAGCAATGGAACGCCTGTTAATGTTGCCAGTTGATGATGATTTGTTAAGTGAACAGGAACTTAAAGATTACGGTGTGGATATTGATGCGCTCAACGCCTTCAAATTTCTGACCGGACCAGAAACCGTGCTGGCACTACTGGATGAGATCAACGCATTAGAGGAAGCGCGTATCAACGATGTTTGCCGTATTGCGGAACTAACAAAACAACTGGAGTTGGCAAAATCAAAACTCAACGAGCAGCGTGAGTATTACGAAGGTGTTATCTCGGATGGAAGTAAGCGCATAGCAGAACTGGAAGCGCGGGGAATAAAACCAGCCAAAGGTGAAGTTCTGGTCGTTGTATCTGGTTTTACTGGTTGCGGAAAAAGCGCCATTGCCGGGGAAATAGAAATCGCGATGAAGGCTATTGGTGTACCGGTTCAGTGGACTAATGGCGATGCGGAAAAGCGCATGACAGGAGCTGACTGGCTGACAGCGATTGAGATGTACAAACCAACAGTGCGCATCGTGGAAGTTAATGTGCCACGCGCCGCTGGCATTCGCATCAAAGGAGAGTGAGATGATTCACTACCACGGTGGGCCTATTACTCCTGATACGTGCGCAATGAGAGCATGGAAAGGGCGACATGCGTTTATCAGTTTTGCGCATTCAGGCCAGATCAATCTCGCGGCTGAATACTGTCAGTCGTTCGCGCTGGACAACGGTGCATTCACCGCCTGGAAAGCAGCTGGCAAAAACAAAATCGACTGGAGCGATTACTACGAGTTTGTTGCTCGCTGGAAGAATCACCCAGGATTCGATTTTGCCATTATCCCGGATGTTATTGATGGCGGAGAGGAGGAAAATGATGCGCTTCTGAATGAGTGGCCTCACGGAAAACTAGCTGGCGTTCCAGTGTGGCACATGAATGAAAGTGACGAGCGATTTATTCATTTGTGCAATGAGTTTCCGCGAGTGGCTATCGGTAGTTGTGGCGACTATGACGTAAAGCGCCCAACTCTTGCGGTAGCCAGAATGAAAGACCTGATTCGTCACATTGTTGATGAGTATGGTCAGCCGGTTACGAAACTACATGGGTTGCGCATGTTAAATCCGCTGATATTCACAAAATTACCCTTAGCCAGCGCAGATAGTACGAACGTCGCTCGAAACATCGGTATTGATAAAGCCTGGTCTGGGGCTTATGCACCTGCAAGTAAAGAGACACGCGCAGCATTAATGGTAGAACGGATTGAGGCACACAATAGCCCTGGTTCTCTTGCGTATTGTGAACAACGCGACCGCTTTGAAATGCAATTGCAACTGGCAGTTTAAGGACTAACACATGACCACTATTACCAAAGAACGTGCGGAGATTAAATCATTCATCACAGGCTTCCTGAGCGACCCGGCGCACGATAACCAATCTTCAGACAGCCTGCTTGCCAATGTGTTTCGTATCGCGCTGGCATCGCTGGAAGCAGAGGCTATTGGTGAAGTTTCAGAGCAGCGACATGGCCTTGTTATGGATGGAACGGTATATCTTGGTGAGAAATCAACTTATCGCATCATTAAGGGAGAAAAAGCGATGAAGTTGTTGCCGCTGGGGACGAAGTTTTATACCGCACCGCCAGTGCCTGTAGTGCCGGAAGAAAAACCAATGCCTAACCCTCTTAGCATGTACGCGGTTGATGCTGTTGCCGCTATTGCAGAGGTGAGAGGCTGGAATGCCTGCCGTGCTGCCATGCTTAAGGGGAAAGGAGAGTGATATGACCACTATTACCAATAAGAAACAGTATCCCAGCGAGCAATATCTTAATGAGCTGATCACCAACATAGAGTTTGCTGCAAGGGCACCAGTTGAAGTCGTGAGAGCGATGGCAGCAGAGCTACAGAAGCGGCGCGAAGCTGATAGTGCAGAACCTGTAAGCCAAACTTACAAGTTGCCAGTTAATACACCTTGCCAAGATGCGCCAGCCCATATCTGGCTGCAAACGGCTGGAGTATGGCCAGAAGATGGCGAGTTAAGCGAATTAACGTGGTGCAGCCACAATCAGCACCATGATGACACGCTATATGTTCGAGCTGACCTTGTGAATGGCAACTATCCGGTAACTCCGGATGGTTGGATAAGCTGTAGTGAGCGAATGCCCCCTCAAGATGATTGGATTTTAATTTATTCAAAGCACGGCGAGTATATGGCAGGACAGGTACAAGGGGAATACGTGGAGTTGAGCGACGGCACTTTATCGTGGTTAGGGAACGCCTTGTACTGGATGCCACTACCAGAGCCGCCGCAGGAGGTTAACCGTGGCTAACCTGCAACTTGCCGTCAAAGGTGAATACTTCGATGCCATGATTCGCGGAGAGAAAACGGAAGAGTATCGCTTGTGTAATGGCTACTGGAATAAGCGAATCATGTTCCGGGAATATGACCGCCTGATTATCACAAAGGGATATCCGAAGCGCGACGATTCCAGTCGCAGAATAGACGTCCCGTATAACGGATATGAAATCAAGACAATCACACATCCGCACTTCGGTGATAAACCGGTAAAGGTGTACGCGATAAAGGTGAATATCAATGGCTAAATTTCAAAGAGCTATTATTTTTCTGGCTATGTTATCAGCCAGTCATTTATCCCACGCGTCAGTTATTGCCGCTGGAGCGGCGGCAACAGCGGCGGCAACAGCGGCGACCACGGCGGCAGTAAATGCTTCTATCGCCAGCGAGCAAGCGCGGCGTGCTGCAACCAATGCTTCCGCAAACACCACCACGGTATCAGTCACACAATCAAAACCGAATATAGGCTTTGTTACTTGTGGCAAGCGATATGGTGAAATGGTTGGCTCTCTTGGTTGCGTAATGTGGCAAGACGACGACCGAACAGAAATTCCGTGGAACTCATGGCCTGGCTACATTCTTGGTAAGAAGCTGCCCACCAGCTATGAAGTAAATGCTATTTCGTTCGACCAATATAACAGTGTTGCAACGGTCTATTTCTCTTATTAACACGGAGTAATTATGTGGCGCGGTAATAATCATGGTGGAAGCCAGATGATACTTACCGAATATCAGCTCGACCACAAAACCAATAAATCACGCTCAGTATATTTGCTTCGGCACAATAGCCGCGTAAGGAATACCGTGCTGGAGCAAAATCTGACCGTTGAAATGGATAATTCGGGGAACTTCAAGCCAACAATTTCGCTTGATGATTTTCCGCGTGGTTTAAGCGAAAGAGAAGCCATGCTGAAATTAGCAGAATGGCTTCAGAGGTTAAGTATTGTTATTGAAGATAACTGGAGTCAACCATAATGAAAAACAGAAAGAAATTTTGGATTACTTTTTTGTTTGTATGCCTTTGCGGTTTATTTATTTTATTAGCTGGTGGTGTTAAATGGGGTACGGTGGGGTGTGGTTTTTGGAGCGGGGTTACTCTTTTCGCAGCCTGGCTTATCGCCAACTTTGAGTCAGGCGGAGGGTATTGGTAAGTGGTCTTATTCCCCACTTCATAACGGATATCACGCTCGTGATAACGGATATTCCAATTTTGATAACGGATAAGGCCAAATGAAGCATTTTTTAAGGTTGGCATTTGTTCTGGCGCTATTTGATCCTCCGGCTGCAATGGCTGGAGAACAGCAACATTGCACAAAAGAGAATGAACACCCTTTCATCGTTATTCAATGTGATGACGGAACGGTGACAGTGGTTAATGTAAGAAATGACCGTGTAGCCGTATGCCGTAAAGGCGAACCATGCAAGGAAATAAAACTATGACTAAAATCACTAAATTTCGCATATCAGAGATTATTGCACGCATCGAAATGTATGGACACGGCGCTGGATACACGGCAGATGAGGTATTGGAGCTTGCCCAAATGGCTTTGGCGACTTGCAAAGATGGTAAAACAATGAAGCTGATCGACTTGTTAGTGAAGGAGTTGCCTAAGCGCGGCGGATGGCCTTATGGTATGATCGATTGTCGCCTGCTCAGTGCCAATTTAATGGTGCCATGCGCGACTTTTGCTTTTGGCTCAGACTGCAAAAAAGACCAGTTCGATGGGCGCAATTTTTGTTTTGAGATTGAGCTTCCAATTCATGACCTTGATAGCGATGAATACCAGTCAGTTGTCACTCACGAACAATACGAAGCCGCTCTCATAGCGTCGCAGCAAGTCGAGTTCAATGGTGATGAACTTGAAAGTAAGGCTTACAAGTTAGATTTTGAGCAATGGCTGGAGCAGCAGCGCGGGAAAATCGATGTGGACTGCGGTTGTGTGTCTGCGGAAACATTCATGCACTGGTTGCGGGTAGCTTATGAGGCTGGCAACCATCCGGATTTTCCGGATAGTTCCCAACAAGCGCCCAGGAAAAGCGTAAAAACCACTCTGGAAAGAGGCTATCTTGAGGCCGCATTAAAGATTAAGCCGGGCCATACGCTAGGCGTCATTGATGCCATGTTGGTTCATGAAATGGCGAAGGCTTTATTGCCGCTGGTGGCTGATAAACATGAGGCGGACCATGCCAACGAAAGCTGAGTTACAGGCGCGCGTAGAGATTCTTGAAAAAGAGAATGCCAGCCTCAAAGGAATGCTGGCGCGGGCGGAAAGGGAATTATCAGGTAAATTATTGCCAGAGGAGCGACCACCAGCAGATATACCCGACCGAGTGTCCCGGTGGATGAAGTCTTTTTGTTTGTCGTGGGAGACTTTTTGGTGCTACGACCATCGCAGATGGTGCGATGAACTTGATAGCAGCTTTCCCTACTTTGCGGAAGGTAACACCTGCCCTCAATGCAGGGGATGAGATTTAACGAAATCGATCACCCTATCCTGAACTTCAGAAAGAAGGTCTTTTTCACAAGCCAGGACGTCATGATATTGACGTTCTGGCCTCACCAGATGCCGAAGCCTCCCATTAAGCAGGATGGCCTCAGAAAACACTTTTACGCTGTGCTTTACCCCCTCTGCTTCACTTTTAAGCGTCAAAATAAAGCGCAATTGCTTAATTGCATTGGCATGATTCAGGTTCAATACACGAATTTGCAGTTCGTCTATGCTATTTCGCAATGGGATTGATGCCACCACACTGGTGCAGTCTCTGATTGTCTGAATTGAACGGCTAACATTGAGAACGTTATTGTGCATGTGCCTGATCCACTAACTCTAGGAGGTTTCTTGTGTCAGATCGAAATATAGCAGCTAAAAGCCAGGAAGAGCGAGACAAGGTGAACGTAGACCTTGCCGCCAGCGGCGTTGCTTACAAAGAACGGCTGAATATACCTGTGATTGCAGAGCAGGTGGCCCGTGAGCAACCGGAAAACCTGCGCGCCTATTTCATGGAACGGCTACGGCACTACCGGAAGTTAAGCCTCCAGTTGCCAAAAGGGAGCGATCCGGTGTATCAGAACGAGGATGCACCAAAAAAATAACGGCAAGATGGGGGAGAAATGTGATTAGCCCCCAGCGTGGCGCGCCTACAAACCCCGCTTTCACAAACTATGCCTTTTCAATGTATACTGTATGAATAAACAGTATCATTGAGGTAAAACGCTATGGGCTTCCCTTCTCCTGCGGCGGATTATGCAGAGAGCCGCATTTCTCTTGATCAGCAACTAATCAGACATCCTTCCGCGACCTACTTCATGCGGGCGGCAGACAGCCATCACCGTGAGGGAATATTGCAAGGTGCTTTGCTGGTGGTTGATTCCTCACTTACTCCGGTTGATGGTTCACTGCTTATATGCGCTATGGAGGGTGAATATCGCATAAAGAGATACAGGAAGTATCCGCGCCAGCACCTGGAGGATTTAAGCACCGGGAAGAAAGAGGCGTTACCAGTAGATGACGATGGATGCACGGGCAGTAATGCTGTGTTTGGTGTGATCACTCATGTCATTAATGATGCCCGAAGTGGGGAGTTTGATTATAGACCTGTGATTTAAGGCGCATAAAGAAGCCCGCCAGACCTGGCGGGCTTTTTGTTGATATCATTCAATGATTTTTTCGGCTGTCAGCCAGCTAATTTCGTGCCTGTCTTTCGGCGGTTTTAGCATGTGAGCATATTCAGCGACATGCTCCCACGGAATTGTTTTTGCCCACTCAACGATAGCATTGTGATCTGCAGTGAAGAGTGGAATAGTGTGCGATTTCAACCATTCTAATGTCGTGACGCCATGTTTTTTGGCGTGGTGCTGCGCATGATGCCGGGCTATCACTCGTAATGGCATTGTCCATTCACTACCATCAGGCATCGAAAAGCGCATTGTCTTCGGCATATCTGATTCAAGAACAGCCTCCCTAATACCAGGGAACTCACCAAGAATCATACGACGATAGTCATCACTATTTCGCCCGCCATACCTTTCGGCAAAATGATCAAGATATTCTTGGGTAATAAATGGTGAATCCTCCGCACTCAGCTTAATGGCTTTATATACACCACTCGGATTATCTTCAGCTAAAGCACGTCCATGATGTGAATCATAAAAAAAGCCTATTTCCTCTGGTGACGGAATTGAAGTGAGCAATATGCGTGAATCACCACTAGTCATGCTTGCCCACACAATGCTGTATGCCCGATCGCTGATATGTGCGGAATCCACAATAATGAATAAAAGATGGTCGGCGTAGTGACCTGCAATGCTATCTTCATAGTTAAGGCGGTAGTTACAAAAGCACATTCCCCAAAATTCATTGAACATCAGACCGCTATCACCGACCTTAAAATACTCAATGATAAAAGGTTGTTTTTTCAGCAATGCCTCCCAACATTGCCACACATATGCAACAATTCCTCTTTTGCAAACATTTGATTTTGGATAAACAATTACTGTCCGGGAATCAGGATACATAATCGTATAAAGGGTACTAATAACAGCAAGCACTTGCGGTCGTCCGATCCCATACGGAGTGGTGACAGTAGCTTTTGCATTATTGGGCTGTATAGCTTCAACAATTTGTTGTTGCTGGTGGCTTAAATCAATATCAAACAATTCTTTTGCTGCCAGTACCCAATTGTCTTTATATTTCTCCACCAGCGACAGCCAGCGCGGATCTTTATAAATATTGCTCTTAGTCGCCATCTGCCACTTCCTTAACTTCTTCTTTGGCCTGTTCTGCAATCGCCGCACGGCATTTCGCCCTGGCTGTAGCGATTGCTTCAGCTCGCACATCGTCTGGAATCGTTGACGTGATATACATATCCAGTTCTTCGGCACGGAATACTGTTTGGTCCAGATATTCGCGTAGCATCCAGGTAAATTCGAAATCACACGCGATAATCTCTGCGCTACCTTCTGCACCATTTGGGAAATGAATAAATGCCTGTTTAGCCAAACCGATAACACGACATGCGGTTGCCAAAACAGCGACAACCAGGTTTACATTTTCACACGCTACGGGCTGATTAACGCCGGAGATTACTCCATTTAACTGTCGGTTATATGGAAGGTAGTTTGAGATGCGTTCTACGCGCCATGTGCCAGTCAGGCTGCCATTTTTAAAGATAATTGGTGTAACGGATAGCCCAAGCTCGCGTATAAGTCGTTGCGCTATAGCAGGATCATTAAACAGGTCTAATGCTACACATTCGAAAGACTGCGCAAGGGCAAACAGTTCTTCCAGAGAGTAGTCTTTGCCCCTGGCGGTGATGTAACGACGAACGCCGCTGTCTGCATCACTCCATATAGCTACGCCATGCTCTTCATTCAGCTCTTCATTAAAGCCGAGATACGTCATGATAGTGCGTTCAATCGTGTCAAACGGCAGTGACATGTCGGCGTTAACAGCCACCAGCAGGCCATTACGCAAGCGGTATTGAATTGTTTTAGTGCTTTCCATGTCAAATCACTCCACAACAAACCAGTCACAGGCCAGCAGGTCGCCAACTGAAGGCACCCACGGAACAACTACACCTTGTGCATTTTTTAAGGCGAAATAAGCACCATACGGAACGAGGTCGCCGGGGAAATATCCCTTAATGGCTTCCATTCGTGCCGGGTGCTGTCCTTCAGGAACCAGCCAGCAGAATTGGTCTTCGCCGTTCCACCCGCGTCGAGCAACTTTCTTGCCATCCTTCATCCACATCAGCGCGTCAGAAAAGTCGGCTGCTTCAAGGTCGATTTCTTCTTGTAGAGTAGCGATACCGCCAGCAGAAATAGTTACGTCCCTGGCTGTAATGAATGTCACCCCATTGTGACCTTCAATGCTGAGCGATACCCCATTTTCGGAGGCGTCGTTAACCCGGCTATAGCATTTTTCAAATGCTTTCTCTGGCACATAGACCAGATAACCATTTTCAGCAGTGACGAGATATCCTCCTATTTGCGGTCGGAACTTTTCCAAGAACACACCATCAACACGAAGCGTCATTCCTTTTGGCTCCACGACTTCGATGCTGCCAAAAATGGGCGCATAAGCTTTGCCGACAATAACAATATCTTTGATTTTCGATGCCCGAATGATGCTGTGGCATTTGTATTTGGGGAACACCTGAAAAGTGCTGGCCATAATCCTTCCTCTACTTAAAACTTTGCGTACTGAAGCGGTGTACGCTTGATTTCAACGCGGCCTTCCGATGTGCTACCAAAGCCACCAGCACCACGCTCCGTTTCGTTGAGTTCCTCAACCTCGACTAGTGAGACTTGTTCAACACGCTCAAAAATACCTTGCATGACAGCCATTCCAGGCTTGAGACAAACGCCTTCCCCGCCGGGATCAGTAATCAGTTTTGCCATGATTTCGCCGCGATAATCGGAGTCGATAATTCCTACGCAGTTAGCCAGGCGAGTATGTTTTTTGCAGCCCAATCCGGATCGCGGATAGAGTTTCAGACACCAGCCGGGCGGGATCTCCATAGCCAGTCCGGTATACACCCACCAGCTTGAGGAAATTGCACCATTGCTATCGACGCATGGTGTTATTTCAACAGCCTCAAAATCCATTGCTGCCGATCCTGCGGTGGCATAGAACGGCAGTTTTGCACCAGGATGCAGGCGCTTCACTTTTACGTTAATCATGCTTCTTTGCTCTTTTGGTGAAGGTGTAAATTCGACGTTTAATATGCGGGGCAGTCGGTACGGATACGTTTGTGGATTCGATAATGCCTTGCTCTTCAAGAGAGCGAACGGCACGCAGGAACTGAGACGCATCGCCGCCACCGGACAGCCAGAATTTACGGGCGTAAATGCTGCCGTTACGGATAATTTCAGCAACGACACGAGACTGGGTTTGTGTTTCACGATAGGCAAACAGTTGCCGGGCTTCTTCCGGCGTAATAGCCAGTTGATAGCCTTTCCCCTTATGGGCGCGAAGAAAACCAAACGACACCAGGTGTTTTAGTTCCCTGCGCGTAGTCTCATAACCGTATTCCTGTATCTGGAGATTGAGATCGGCGGGCTTTAGCCATGCTTCCGGCGACTCAGTAAGAAGCGCCAGCAACTTACCGGATAGCTCAGGGGAGGAAGACGGGTAACAGTTAAGAGATGGGTAATAGTGTTTCATTTGCGCCCCCTTACTGGATAATGAGAGCGGGCATCAACCGGAGCAATGAATCCGGTTGTAGGGCGGGAAAATACGAGATCAATCTTCTCGGTCATGGCGCGATAGTTTTCCTGATAGTGGGCCAGGAGTTTTTCAGCAGCAATGACGGTTACTCGCTGGACGTAGCTTTCAGCTTCGCCCAGGTTTGACCATTTCTTTTCGAGGGTAAGTACAGGTACGGTCTCAAGCCCTGTCATGATTCCG
>OQVL01001246.1_pt1 | contig 15012 bp, 19 predicted proteins | sample 1691501 | NCBI WGS metagenome assembly OQVL01 (sample SAMN03418253, study PRJEB22391) | human gut metagenome | biome: human-gut; feature: organic feature; material: feces | host: Homo sapiens | place: Tanzania | collected 2013-01
GAGGCCATCGCATTTCCGATGGACATCTACAATCCGAATACCGTCCGGAACACGCCAAGTGCCTCCATGCTTAACGAGCGTGCTAAATTCGGTAAAAAGTGGATAACAAGCACCGACATGGAAGATAGATGTGTCTATGTCGCAAGAGTAAAGTAGAGCCTATGGGAAGAGGTCAAATCAATGCCGTAGATCCCTCGGCTATTTTATTGGAGAATATCCTCACGATAATGTCAGACTTTACATTCGGCAAGAAGGATGCCATGCACATTGTCGGAGGCGAAAAGAAGCTCACAGACCTTATCGCCGCCGGAAAGATAGAAGCCACTAAGCCGACCGAGGCGCAGAACGGCAAATGGTTCTGCAACGCAGCTCAGGTTTTGAGGCATTGTCGGAATACCAGGAAGAAAAAAAGATAACGATATATTAGCCCGAGAGGGTCGCTGTTATTAACCACATAGTGATGCCTTTGAAAACGCCCGTGAGGGTTTACAGCGTCAATCAATCAATCCCGATGGCCGGACGGGTTATTCCGGCTAATCTGGAACGGTACAACCAAGTGGCCAAGGTGACGCGGCAGACCATTGTCGCGATGCGGTAACGCTTCGCAGGTTCGACTCCTGTCCGTTCCTCCACCCAATTAGAATAATATCATTAACGCCGGATAGTCTGTGAAGATAGTCCGGTTTTTCACATGAGAGACTTGCAATCGGCGAGTGCAACCCGGATTGAACCGGGTGTAGGCAAATAATGGCGGCCGCTGAATAACCTACAAGCAGGTTCGACTCCTGCTCTCTCAACAACATCATCAACACATCATCAAAATGGATAAACCGACATTCTCAAAGCGTGTCAGTGGTGGAACTCGCGTCTACTACATAGACACCCACAAGGACAGCAAGGGCTCTCCTTATATTGCCATATCGGAAATTCCGACCGACAAGTCGAAAGGCCCAAAGAAACGGCAGCGTATCTTCCTGCACCCTGAATACCTCGACGAGTTTCAGGAAGCGCTCAACGCCGCGATAGACAACATTAAAAATGACATTGAAAGATGATCCGCTTGTTTTACTCGGCTGGAGCTGCCCGTATTGTGGAAATCCAACTAAACTCGTTGACGACTCACAAATCTACGGGCGCTCCTATGGAACCAAGTGCTACATCTGTGAGCCTTGCGGCGCATGGGTCGGATGCCACAAGAATTCAGACAAAGCCCTCGGTCGAGTTGCCAATAAGGAACTCCGACAACTGAAGCATCAGGCACATGAGGCTTTTGACCCAATTTGGAAAGAGGGCTATCTGCCACGGACTGCGGCCTACGAGGTTTTGTCAACCGCTTTCCGATTGCCAAAGGAGCAGACTCACATCGGAATGTTCGATGAGGAGCTTTGCCGGAAGACAATAAGATTGTCAAACATAATTCTCAAATACATCAGACAAAATGGCTAAACAAATTGAAGCAGGCAAATTCCTCGTCATTGAGTGTACCGCCGGAGAGCTGATGGATGCCGTCGGCTCCGACAGCTGCATCTGCGACTGGTGCGGACGCCCCTATCTGCCCTCGGACAAAGGTTGCTATATCGCCGTCCTCAATCATTGGCACTGTAAGAAGTGCTATGAAGAGTGGCTTGCCCGCGCCGAATGGTATCCCGAAGATGCCGATGTGGAGCGTAGGAATTTCAACTTCTACGCCCCTCGTCTCGGAGTCAAATGTCAGTAAATGTTAAGGTGTAAAACATTGATAAAATGGTGCTTAATCTGTTTGCGCCTCTCGTCAATCTGCCTTAACTTTACAGGTGAAATGAAATATAAGTCAAACCAATAAAACCCATTCAAAATGGAAGAAACAACTCCCAAACTCGTCTCCTACATGAGCGAGAGTATTAACGAAATCAGCGCAGCTCTCTCTGCCTTTCAGGGCAGTGTCGAGCAGCCCAAACTCGAAAAAGAGGTTAAGGTCAAGACAAAGACTGGCGGCTCCTACTCATTCAAGTACGCAGACCTCTGCGCGTGTGTGAAAGCCGCCACCCCGGCTCTCAAAGCCAACGGTCTCTCCGTCTGCCAGCTCATCAGCGAGGGCAAGCTCGTAACCATTCTCTCGCACAAGAGCGGTCAGTGGTTCAAGAGCGAACTGATGCTCCCCAATCAGACAACCGACTATCAGGCTTATGGCTCCGCCATTACCTACCTGAAACGTTACTCCTACTGCGCAATCCTCGGCATCGTGGCCGACACTGACGATGATGCCAACCTCGCCTGCGGCAATCAGGCCGAGTTCAAGGAGCGCGGCCAGCACTCTCAGCAACCTGCCGCAACGTTCACTGGCGCCCAACTCAAAGAGGCCCTTGAGGAACTTGGCCGATGCACCACAGCAGAGCATATAACCGCTCTGTGGCAGAAGTGGAGCAAAGCAGCTCCGGCACTTTGCGCCAAAGGCACCGAGTTCTATCAGGCGGTAAGCGCGAAATCTCACTCAATCAACAATGCAGCCCAATGAGCATAAAACTGATTAAAAGCCCGGTGGAGTTCAATGAAGAGCTCCACCGGTATGCCCTCGGCGATAAGCGACTGATGGGCATAACCGGACTCATTCACTCTGTCCTTGAATTGGGCGTCTATCCCGATGCAAGCGACTTCGTAAAGAACACCGCAATCCCCAGGGCCGGCCAGTATGGTTCATCCGTCCACAAAGCCATTGAGCTGTATGATGACCTCGGCATCAAGGAAACCACATACCCCAATACATTCGGCGATGAAGATTGGGACGTGAGCCGTGAACTTGACAGTTACATCCGGCACCGCCAGGGCTTCATACCTCTTGCCAATGAGTACACAGTCAGCGACAATTTCCAATACGCCTCTCAGATAGATAACGTATGGATCCGCGAGAGTACCGGCGGCATTTGGCTGGCCGACACCAAGACCAATAACCTCAACTACTATCCCCTTGACGGCTACGGTCTGCCTAACTACTTCGCCAATCACGAGGATGGCCTGAAAGAATATCTCTCATGGCAGCTCTCCGTGTATGCGGTGTTGTTCGAGAGACAGAACCCCGGATTGAAAGTTGAAGGCCTGTGCGCCAACTGGCTCCGCAAGGGTGAGGCGGCTTTCTGGATTATCGAGCGCAAACCCGACGATCTCGTTCTTGAACTGCTGAAAGCAGTGTGGTATGAGTCCTTTGACGGCTCAATCGTCTATGAGCATCCCGACCGCAAACTCCTGCATCCTCAACTCGGACAGCGGCCCACAAGCGATGCTGAAAGCATCATGCCGGAAGATATGATTGCCTATGTGACCAAGCTGCTCAAGCAGAAACAGCACATAGACTCCGAACTCGACCGAGTGAAACCATTGATGAGAGAAGCGATGGAGAAGCGAGGTCTCAGAAGTTGGGACAGCGGTCTATTCAAGACAACCCTCGGAGCGGCCTCAATGCGACGGACATTCGATACAAAGAGTTTCGAGAAAGACCATCCCGACTTGGCCGCCCAATATTTCACCCAAAAGGCCGTCAGCGGCTCATTCTCAATAAAACTTAAAGATAACAGCGATGATTAAATTACAAATTTCGGGAGGTGCAATCATTTATTCTATCTCCCAAGTTCAGGAGATACCCTCCAGAAACGGCGGCGATCCGTTCAGAAAGCGTGAGCTGATACTCGATGACTCATGGTCCGACCGCGACGGCGTTGTGCATCCCAACTATGTATTAGTTGAGTTCACCGGCGATAAGATGAGCCTTCTCGACAACTTTCAGCCAGGCCAGCGTGTCAATGTCGATGCCTGCGTCAACGGCCGAGAGTACAACGGCCGAGTGTTCACGTCTATTAAGGGCCTCAACGTAACGCCATATCAGGAACAGCCTCAACAAGGATACAGCCAACAGCCACAGCAAGGCTATGCGCAACAGCCTGCGCCGGCACCTGCGCCCGGATATGGTGCATATCCTCAACAGCCCTCCTATCCACAGCAGGGCTATCCTCAACAGTCCGGCTACCCACAGCAACCTGCCTATCCGCAACAGCCGTCATATCCACAACCTGCCGCCCCTCAGGCCGTGCCGTTCCCCGGCCAATATCCTACCGGCGCACGCGCACCTCAAGACCTCGGCGTAGGCGGCCTACCGTTCGAGACCAATGCCTGAAGCCACCCTTACCAAGTGTAACGGAGAGGTGAGCATGGACAAGTCATTCGATTATCTCTGCACACTTCTCCAGAACGGAACCTATTCAGTCAAGATAGTCCGTAAGACACAGCCGAGGACTGTTAGCCAAAATGCGCTGATGTGGATGTGGTTTAAGTGCATGGAGGAAGCGACGGGCACGCCGAAAGATGACATTCACGACTACTACAAGGCTAAATACCTTGGGCGAGATATAGCGGTCAGAGGCCGATGGGTTCATGTGATAGGCAGCACTACCGACCTGAACACGCTCCAGATGACTGACTACCTCAACAAGATACAAGCGGATGCCGCCACGGAGTTCGGGATAAACCTCCCATTGCCGGCGGACAGGCATTACCAAGACTTCATTAACGAATATAGAAACCGATAAATCGGGCGGCACCAAATGCCGTCCGATATTTTTCACCTCAAAACTACAACAATGGAATTAAAAATCAAGAAAGCCAAACTAACCAAGAGTGGCAGCGTAGAGGCGACGTACATCGACAAGGACGGCAACGAGATTACCATCAAAGGCAATCATCGCGCCCATGTTGACTTGCGCAGTCGCCTTCAGGAGCTGGTGCCATTCTTCACGGAACTGACCGAGCAAAAGGAGGCAGACCACATCGATTGGGATGCTCCACACAGCGAGGCAAACAACGAACTGCTCAAACAAATTTCCGTGACCTCCGTCAGCAAGGGCGGCGATGACTCTGCGCCTTTCATCGTGATGACCGGCAAGCGCATACTCCTGACGCGAAAAGTCCTTAACCTCTGCTCTCCCGGCGTTGACCTCGGCGACGAGTCTCTGGTCCACGGCGACGAGTTCGACATGGCCGTGCAGGCATTTCTCTACGAGGTCGAGCAATATATCCTCGACCGCAAGTATGACACCGATGGAGTGCTGGACTTCAATTCGGACGATACATCCGGCAATACGGAAGACCCATTCGGCGAGGCCGGCGTAACAATCGATGTTGAGTCGGTCGCAATTCCTGAAGAGATACCTGCATAAAGCATGAACCCAATATACGTTACCGAGACACCCGGCACTTTCAGACTCTCCTTCGACTACAACCCTCGGCTTATAGAAATCATCAAGCGCATACCGAGCCGTCCCCGATGGGATAACGGCGACCGGGTTTGGATTGTAACCAAGGAGAGTCCGTTCTATCCGCCGGGCTTTGACGCTCGGTGGTATGTTGAAGCCTTTGCAGCATGGGCCGTAAAAAGCCGCTACTGCATGTCAGTTCAGAGGCGTAAAGAGGCGAGTGATACAATCTTCGAGATACCTCCGATGAAGCCGTTCGACGGCGAACATTATATGCTTCTGAACCCTTACGAGTATCAGTTGGAGGGTGTCCGCTATGCTTTGGACCATCAGCGTTGCATCTTTGGCGATCAGCCCGGACTTGGCAAAACGCTCCAAGCAATCTGCACGGTTGTCAAAGCGCACAAAGAGGCCGCCAAATATGGCGACACTTTCCCTATACTTGTTATCTGCCCTGCGGCTCTGAAAGTTAATTGGCAGCGAGAGTTCAAGAAGTTCGCCGGTATTGACGCAATCATTCTCGATGACCATAACAAATCAGACTGGCACCGCTTCTATGAGTTGAAACGTCCCGACGGAGAGTCTATCTGCCCGGTATTCATCACCAACTATGAGAGCCTGAAAAAGTTCTTTGTAACGAAAGTGACGGCCACCAAGCGTATCAGTCTCCGTTCCATTCATTTTGACGAGCGCATCAATCTCTTTAAGTGCGTCATCATTGACGAGAGCCACAAGTGCAAATGCAGTAAGACACAGCAGGCTAAATATGTCGAGGGTATCTGCAAGGGTAAGAAATGGATATTTGAGTTAACGGGTACGCCGGTAGTCAACAATAATACCGACCTCGTTCAGCAGCTCAAAATCCTTGACAGACTTGAGGACTTCGGCGGCTATAAGCAATTTATGGCCCGGTTTTGCGACGGCCCCAAACAATCCTCCAATCTGAGAGAATTGAATTATCGTCTGTGGATGTGTTGCTTTTTCAGGCGTGAAAAGCAGAAGGTATTGACGCAGCTTCCCGACAAGACGCGCCAGTATATCACCTGCGACATCACTAACCGAAAGGAGTACACCGACGCCGAGCGCAATCTTCTCGGATATCTGAGGCAGTATAAGAATGCCTCGGATGACAAGCTGATGCGGGCCATGCGCGGTCAGGTGATGGTTCAAATCGGAATCCTCAAACAGATAGCAGCTCACGGCAAAATCAAGGCTGTGTCGGATTTTATTCACGACATCATAGACGGCGGCGAGAAGTTGATCATGTTCGCTTTCCTGAAAGATGTAGTGGCAGCTCTCAAACAAGAGTTTCCCGATGCCGTCTGTGTGACCGGAAGCGAGAACACCACTCAGAAGCAGGCCGCCGTAGACAAGTTCCAGAACGACCCCGACTGCAAACTCATTATCCTCAACTACCGCTCCGGCGGTACGGGCCTTACTCTTACAGCAGCCAGCCGTGTAGGCTTTATCGAGTTCCCCTGGACTTACAGCGACTGTGAGCAAGCCGAGGACCGAGCCCACCGTAACGGTCAGAAAAATGCGGTCAACTGCTATTATTTCCTTGGCGACAAGACCATCGATGAGAAGATGTATAAAATCATTCAGACGAAAAAGGACATTGCTAACGGAGTGACCGGCACCACCACTCAGATAGAGGAGGATATTGTCAACATCACCATGAACCTGTTCCGAGATGAGTTATGAAACGAGCGTTCCGACATAAAATAATCGGCGAGAAAATCCATATCCTTAAAAACGGCATCGGCTTATTCGGGCCGCAGCTTGATAGTATCGCCGTGTTCGACAACAAGGATGGGAATTTAGAACGGGTCAAGCAGATTGTAAAACAGTTGAACGAATGCGACCGGCGCACTGAACATCCAAAGCCATGACAGAAAAAGAAATCTTAGAAGCGGAAAAGGACTACTCTGAGGCCAAGATACAGCACACTTGCGTCTGCTGGTTCCGCATGACATTCCCCAAGGTAGGCCGTCTGCTTTTCTCTGTTCCTAATGGAGGATGGCGTGGAGGCCGTGCCGGGGCAACTATGGTCTATGAGGGTCAGGTCAAAGGAGTGGCCGACCTTATTCTCTTATTCCCATCGGGCGGCAAGGCGAGCCTCTGCATTGAGATGAAAGTTCCCAAGCGTAAAGGTTCCCGCGCCGGCACCCAGTCCGACGATCAGAAATCGTGGCAAGAATTAGTAGAGCGAAACGGCAGCGTATATGTCGTTTGCCACGGTATAATAGAGTTCATAACCGCCGTGTGCCGATACCTCCGGGTATCGCCTGCGCCATATATTGAAGAGGCTCTAAACAAGTACCCACTTTACCGATGACATACATTGAGTTGCTAAATAATTTTTGGGATTCTACGAGGTTCAATCCATGCTCAAGCAATGAGGCCGCGATGTACTTCTACTTGCTACATCAGTGCAACATTCGGCGCTGGATTAACCCATTTGAATTAAAGACGAGGGATTTGGAGTTGACCCTTGGGATTTCTCGTACAACGATTGCGGCACTCAGAAATAAGCTCAAACAACGTGGGTTCATCGACTTTGCAAAAGGACTCGGAAGCGGTAAGGCTATATATAGGATGACTGGAGTTAAAATCACAGATTCTACGCTCAATGAAAAAATTTGTGTTCAATCAGTGGACACAATGGTTGACACAACGCTTGACACAATGGTTGACACAACACTTAACACAAAGGTTGACACAAATGCTAAATCCACCTTATATATAGAAGAAAGAAGACATAAGACTAAAGACGATAGTGTTGCTGTCGCAACACGCGGCGCACCTCAACGCATAGAACCTGAAAGTCTTTTTGCTGAGGAAGAGAGAAAGGCTGCAAAGAAAAAATCTCCGCCAAAGCCAAAAATTACTTTTGAGCCTCCGACCCTCGATGAAGTCCGGCAGTACTTCCTGAACCAAGATGCCGACAAGCGTCTGGAAAATTGGGAAGAGAGTGCCCGTCGGTTTTACTACAATTACGCAGCTGTAGGCTGGATTGATAAATACAACCGACGCATTACTCGTTGGGACAGCAAAGCAAATTCGTGGATAATCGACGATGAAAAGCGAGAAAAAGAAAGGAAACAAAATGAGCAAACCAGAACAGATAGACCGATACCTCCGAGCGGCGGCATACCCATTCGAGGAAAAGTCACGCCAAGTTGCGGGCTCAAGAGACGTGACCCGTCAGGAGAAACTTGATTTTCTCGAAGTATGCAAGACCATTTGCCCCAAATTCCAAATCCGCGACAGCATGAAGCCTTTGCTAAACGACATTGTGCGGTGGTGCCTGATGCTTGACGGCAAATTGGATCCCGACAAAGGTCTGTGGCTATGGGGCGACATCGGCACCGGCAAATCGACAATGCTTGAAATTGTACGAGACTATTGCCACATGGTGCGCCGCCCTGTATGTTATCGGGAAAAATATAATCCGAGAACGATGCGCCGCGATCCCTGGGCATATAGCTTCCGCATTACCAACGCCAGCTACGTTGCCGGAATGTTCGCCAAAGAAGGCTACCCCGGCATTGAGGAGTACATAACATCATGCCGTCAGGCTTTCGATGAAGTCGGCCGCGAATGTATCCCCACCGGATTTTTCGGCAATATGGAGAATGTTTTTCAGTATATTTTCCAACGGCGATATGACATAAGGCGCGGCGATTTTACCCATGTCACCTCCAATCTCGCCCCTGAACAGATTGGCGAAATCTACGGCGACCATATCTATGACCGCTGTTTTGAAATGTTCAACTTCGTTCAAATGTCCGGCGAGTCATGGCGGTGAAGGTAGTAATCTATTGGGTCACGAAAGATGCAGAAGCTATCGCGGCCATAAGGAAGCACTTCAAACTTCCAAAGTACACGACCTTAAACGGTCATACTCCCGGAGAGATAGAGACGAAAGACATGCCGATGTTTGAAGAGACTGCCCGACGCGGTTTCTTCCGCTATCAGAAAACGGAATGGAAATTCAACGGTGCCACTTACTCATGGTAAAAATGGTGTAAAAATGGCGGCCATTCTGTTTGCAAAATCCGCTCACGGTGACTAACTTTACAGTACAATCAACTAAAAGTCAAACCAATAAAACCCACTATGGAAGTAAAATCTTTAAAACTATCATCGGTGCATCCGTCACCGATGAACCCTCGCAAAACATTCGACGAGGTGGCGTTGAAGGAACTGTCGGAGAACATCCGTCAGCAGGGACTTCTCCAGCCTATCACGGTGCGTCCGGTAGCAGATAACACCGAGTATGAGATTGTCTGCGGAGAGCGCCGCTATCGTGCTTACCGCATCCTCTTTGAGGAAACTGAGGCCAATAACGAGTTGCCGTTCAATCCCTGGGACGAGATAATGGCTATCGTGAAAGAGATGTCCGATGAGGAAGCCTTCGACGCGATGATCACCGAGAACCTGCAACGTCAGGATGTTGACCCGATGGAGGAAGCCTTTGCTTTCGGCCAACTCCAACAGAAAGGCAGCTCAATCCAGGACATCGCGCTCCGCTTCGGCAAGAGCATCCGCTTCGTTCAGGACCGCATCAAACTCAACTCTCTCATTCCTGAGTTGATGAAAGCCTTGAAAGAGGATAAGATGCCCATCAGCGCGGCCATGATAATCTGTAAAGTGACCGAAGAACAGCAGCACATGTACTACAAACAGTACATCGACAACTATCAGGGCTTCACAACGGCGACGGCCTCGGGGTTTGTCAAGGGGTTGTTTCGTAACTTAACCGATGCTGTTTGGAACCAACAGCCCGACTACGCCGGCGGCTGTGACACCTCTTGCGGTGAGTGTCCGTTCAACACCTGCAACCACGGCTGTCTGTTCTACGAAATGAAAGCCACGAGCGGCCAGTGTACTTGCGAAGATAAATTCATCGCCAAGACGGTTGCCTACATTGCTGACTATCTACGGAGCAATGATGACAATCTGGTCAAGACCGGGCAACCTCTTGAAAAGGGTAAGGCCGTTATCGCAATAGGAGATGATTCCTATGCCCCCGGCGTTATCAAGAAACTCAAAGAGGCAATACGCGCCAAAGTCAAGGAACTCGGCTACGAGATAGTTGACCCATCAAGTCAGTTCAAGGGCCGATGCTGGTATGAACTCGATGATGAGCGCACTCAGGCATTTCTGGAGAGTGGCGAGTGCTACCGCGTCATTCAGCTGGGGAGCTACAACTACATCCGCATAGAACAGCAGACGTGGTACCTCAAAAAAGACGATCAGACCACAAATGTTGACAGCAACGGACTTCCCATCAAAGTTCAGGAACTTATCAGCAAGTACAAGTCTGAGAAAACCTCACTCCCTTCCGCCCTTGTTTCACAAGGCTGTAAGGCCTTAGGCGAGCATGGCCACATCAAAGACCTGAAGGGCCTTGACAATTCCGAGTTCGTTCTTGCCTACTCCATGATGGTTAAGAACAATCGGGAGTTGTGCAACGTGCTTGGCCTCGGTGATTATCCGAGTGCCGAGGAAATCACAAACTATGTCGCCGGCCATTTGGAGATGGCTCCATTCATTCTCCGAGCATGGATGAAACACGCGCTATGCTCCGGCGCCCCCATTCTAACTCTTGATGAAGTCAAGCACTTGGCCAAGCCTCACATTGACCGACTCGGTGAGATTTGGTGTCCTGACGAGTATCAAGGTGCCCGCGAAAAGGTCAATGAGAAATTCAGCAAGAGCGAGAAAAAAATAGCATCACAACTGAAGGCTCTGGGGTACACTCTCGACGGCAAGAAAATCGAAACCGAGGCACCAGCCGCCGAGACTACACCAGCCAAGCGTCCAATCTCCATAGAGAAGCAATTCAAGGAGATTAAGAAGAAACATCCCGATGCTCTTCTCATCTTCCGCGTCAATGACTACTACGAGTTGTTTAACGAGGATGCGGAAAAAGCCGCTGAGTTACTCCAGATAACCATTACCAAGCGTGGCAAGAAGATGGTCGCCGGGTTCCCTCATCATGCACTCGACGCCTATGTGCGAAAACTAACGAAAGCAGGTGTCAGAGTGGCAGTCTGCGAACAGCTTAAAGCCCCCAAGAAGTGAGGTAACAAGTCAATCACATCATCAATCCAAACGCGGCACCGCTCATCTTCTGAGTGGTGCCACCTGTTTTACTATGGAGTATCAGGAATTTCTCAAATCAAAAATAAAAATCTCCGAGGATTACGGCTTCAAGGTTGACATGAGCGAGATAAATCCGAAACTCAAACCTCACAACAAGCTGATGGTAAAGTGGCTTGTTGAAGGTGGCAAGAGAGCGTGTTTCGCCTCGTTCGGCCTACACAAGACCGTCACTCAGCTGGAGGCCGTGCGGCTCACTCTCGCAAAGGTCGGGCATGGCTCCGGCTTGATTGTCTGCCCTCTGTCTGTCAGACAAGAGTTCGTTGAAGACTCCAAGAACATTCTCGGATGGGTTATCCCCCCTAAATTCATACGTCGCCCGGAAGAGATGGATGGTGACGGCATCTACCTCACCAATTACGAAAGTATCCGCGACGGCAAGTTAGACCCCGAATTGTTTGTAGTCGCCAGTCTTGACGAGGCATCGGTTCTGAGAGGTCTCGGCGGCTCAAAGACATTCCGAGAATTTATGCGACTGTTCACCGGCGACGGCGGCCCCATGCAGGTACGCCGTCAGGCAGAGCGCATCAAGTTCCGTTATGTGGCAACGGCCACACCCTCACCCAACGACTATATCGAGCTGCTTGCCTATGCAGACTTCCTCGGCATCATGGATGTGTCGCAAGCCAAAACACGCTTCTTTAAGCGAGACTCAACGCACGCCGACAATCTTACCCTCCACCCACACAAGGAAGAGGAGTTCTGGCTATGGGTGTCCTCATGGGCCTTGTTCGTCAGCAGACCCTTGGATATAACCGGCGATGAAGCCGATGACGAGGGCTACATTCTGCCGGAACTTGACTTGCGGTGGCATGAGATACCGACAGACTACTCTAAGCCGAGTGTTGACAAATACGGCAATCCTGTACTTTTCGCTACCGAAGCTATGGGTCTGCAACAGTCCGCAAAGGAAAAGAGAGAGAGTCTGCCGGATCGTATAGCCAAGATGATGGAACTGAGAGCCGAGGATCCCGACGCACATCGCATCATCTGGCATGACCTTGAAAGTGAACGCCACGCTATTGAGAAAGCCATTCCGACAATCAAGTCAATCTATGGCTCCCAGGACTTCGAGAAGCGAGAGCGCAACATTCTCGACTTCTCCTATGGCCGTATTCAGGAGTTGGCGGCAAAGCCAGTCATCGCCGGTTCCGGCTGCAACTTTCAGCGTCATTGCTCATGGGCCATATACCTCGGCATCGGCTACAAGTTCAATGACTTTATCCAATCAATCCACCGCTTGCAACGATTCCTTCAGACGAAAGTCGTAAGGGTTGACCTCATCTATACCGAGGCAGAGCGCGGAGTCCGCAAGGCTCTTGAAACCAAGTGGCAGAACCATAACAAACTCGTTCACAACATGACAGAAATCATAAAGAAATACGGACTCTCCCACAAAGAGATGGCGGCGCACCTCGCCCGCAAAATGGGAGTTGATCGTGTAGAGGTTGTAGGTGACGGCTACCGCATAGCCAACAATGACAATGTTCTGGAATTGCAGAACACCGAACTCTACCCGGACAATTCCGTTGGCCTCATCGTAACCTCTATTCCATTTGCGACACAATACGAGTATTCGCCAAATTATGCGGACTTCGGCCACTCGGAGAGTAATGAGGAGTTTTTCAAGCAGATGGATTTCCTCACCCCCAATCTGTTCAGAGTACTCCAGCCGGGCCGCATGGCCATAATCCATGTCAAAGACCGCATAGTGCCGATGGGCCTTAGCGGTATGGGGTGTCAGACGGTTTATCCATTCCACTGCGATTGCATAGCCCATTACACCCGACACGGATTTGCCTACATGGGTATGAAAACTATCGTAACCGATGTGGTCCGAGAGAACAATCAGACCTACCGCCTCGGATGGACGGAGCAGTGTAAGGACGGCACCAAGATGGGTGTCGGTATGCCTGAGTATCTTCTCATCTTCCGCAAACCTGCAACCGACCGCACCAACGCCTATGCGGATATCCCTGTTGTCAAGGATAAGAAGTGGTGGAACGAACAGACGAGGCAGTGGGACAATCCTGACGGATACAGCCGCGCACGCTGGCAGATGGACGCTCACGGCTACACTCGTTCTTCCGGCGACCGCCTTATGACTCCCGAAGAGATAGCCAAGATGGACCACAAAGCCATTTACCGATATTTCCGCCGCTACACCCTCAACAATGTGTGGGATTATGATTACGTCGTGAAGATCGCTGAAGAACTGGAGCTGCATGGCAAACTCCCCACAGGCTTCATGCTACTCCAGCCCGGCAGTTGGACTGACAATGTCTGGTCTGACATCGCCCGTATGCGCACTCTCAACACTATTCAGTCTGTCAAGGGAAAGGAGCAACACCTCTGCCCCCTGCAATTCGACATAGTGAACCGTGTGATAGACCAGATGAGCAACCCAGGCGATGTTGTGCTTGACCCATTCGGCGGGTTGATGACGGTTCCCTATTGTGCGCTCAACAAGGGCCGCAAGGGCTGGGGCATCGAACTTTCGCCGACGTATTTCCTTGATGGCGCTCAGTATTGCGCCCAGGCCGCTAATAAAAAGGAGGCTCCGTCATTGTTTGATTTCCTCGACGATGAAAATGCTGAAGATGACAATGAGGAGTTGCCAGCAGAACTTCAAACCAAATAATAAGAATATGGGAAAAAAGACCCCCTCCCCGGCAACCGGCCTAAGTCTGCCTGTTGTCGTGTTCGTCGTGTTTCTGATCCTGAAACTGACGAACCTCGTAACGTGGTCCTGGTGGTGGATTACATCGCCACTCTGGATTGTAGCGGCACTCGTAGTAGTGCTTGCAGTCATCTCCTTTTGCGTGTTAGCATTTCGCGTAAAGAAACATTAACCGACATGAAACAGTTGAACAAATCGCCTCCCGGCTCATGCACCGTGTGTATTAACCAGTCATTCACAAACCCCAAACTCATCACCAATGGCAATACCGCTGAGAAAATTTGCTGCCCAATGTGTTCAGGTGGCGATTGAAGGCGGCAAAATTACCGAGACGAGTTCCTCGCGGGTATCTCTATACGAGATTTCCCGGAAATGGAGAGAGCTATACGATGCGACGAGTTTTCAAAGTCAGTCCGTCGAGGGCTGGACCGAGAAAGAGGTCGCCGCCGCCGAGGTCATTATTGCCAGTCTTACATACCTTGAACGCATCGGGTGTAAGAATGTCGAGCAACTGCTCCGCGACACGCTGGAGCAAGAATCAGCCAAATTGTAGGTTTCGTGTGTGGCTAATGATGATGTTTTAATGATGATGTTTAGTCATGGCAGAAATAACAATTATTCCTATCAGCCTCCTTGATTTCAACAAGGGGCAACTGTCTGGTCTCCCGAAGAATCCCCGGTTCTTTCGGGACTACCGGTATGAAGCGATGAAAAAAAGCATTGCCGAGTCCCCGGAGATGCTTGAGCTTCGTGAGCTGATTGTGTATCCTTATGCCGAAGGACGCTATTTAGTCGTTTGTGGCAATTTGCGTTTGAGGGCGTGCAAGGAACTCGGCTACAAAGAGCTTCCCTGTAAAGTCCTTGACCCTGAAACCGACGTAAAGAAGTTGCGCGAATATGCCACAAAGGACAATGTTAGTTTCGGCGAGAATGACAAGGATG
>OQVL01001247.1_pt1 | contig 15012 bp, 6 predicted proteins | sample 1691501 | NCBI WGS metagenome assembly OQVL01 (sample SAMN03418253, study PRJEB22391) | human gut metagenome | biome: human-gut; feature: organic feature; material: feces | host: Homo sapiens | place: Tanzania | collected 2013-01
GATGACATTAGTCTGCTGCTGAATAACGGTTATTTTTTTATCTTCTGTGGCGGCACCTGATGGCTTTTCGTCATCCACGACCTCCGCCTCTATGTGTTTTTCATCTTCTAATTCACAAGTATAGAAAAATATTACAGTATGTTGTTTATAATCTGAATAATCCCACATACTTACATTTGAATATGGAATTAATGGACAGATAACTAATTCCGGAACTTCTCATTTTCAAAAAACAGGATGCAGCCTGCAACCTTCAATTAACGCCAAAGCGATTACAACTGGATGGTCACTTCGCCTCCTATGGTCTTGGTAGGATAATAGAAGGCGGCATATCTGGTGCCCATAAAGAGGCGGCGGTAGTCGAATCTCATCTTGTAGTCAGTGCCTATCTTCTTCCATGTCTTGCCTTTGTCGAGACTGTAGGCGAAGGTAGCGATGTCACGACCGGGATTGAAGTCGCACGACATGACAAGGCGGATGTCCTTGAGGCGTGAGTTAGGGATGGCTATACGGTCCGTTTCCTTGCGTTTCACGTCCGTTATCGCCTTGGTGTCATTGCTCAGACTGACGTTTTCCTCGGTGAAAACGAGGTACGCCTTCTTGCCTTCCTTCTTCACGGTCAGCACTCCTGCGTCACCATTGAATGCAGACAAGCCCACGCAGTCACCGTCCTTGATGCGTGAGGCATCGATGGTGATGGTGTCAGAGCAAGTTGGTCCCCATGTGCGCCATGTGAGTGTGTTGCGTGCATCGAAGATGGAATTGGCAATCACTGACGTGCGGAGCTTCACTTTCCTGCCCGGCTGTGACAGCGAACCTGTCTCTGTGGTGATGTCCTGCCTGATGAAGTTATGGTTCCATTGGTAATCCTGCTTCACTACGGCTCCGTCATAGACTGTCTTCGGGTCGTCATAGTCATTGTAGAGGCTGAATGATTCGGCTATCTTTCCGTCGCCTTTGGTGCCTATCATCGGCCATCCGTCAATCCAGCAGCATGGAGACAGGGTGAGGATTCTGCCCACTCCACCACGGTCCTGGAACATGAGTCCGTACCATTCACCATGCTTTCCATCCACGATAGTGCCCTGTCCGGCGAAAGGGAAACCTCCAAAGTCGCTCTTGAAGATTACCTTGCTCTCATAAGGTCCCTCGATATTGCGGCTGCGGTAACAGATTTCCTCGCGTCCGGTCTTTGGCCATGCTATGCAGAGAAGGTAATACATTCCGTCGTGCTTGATGACGCGGCTGCCCTCATGCAGTCCATCGGGCTTGCCACGAAGCTCCAGCACCTTGTCTATGCCACCTTCCTTCACGCCGGTGAGGTCGGATTTCAGTTCCACAAGGCGGATGTTTCCGCTGCCGGAGAATGCATATACCCTACCGTCATCATCAAAGAAGAGGGAGGAATCATGGTAAGCCGGGAGGCGGCTGTGGAGAGTCCAGCCCTTTGCAGGGTCGTCTGTGCGGAACACCATTGACTTGTGCGGGTCGTCATTTGCCACGAAGAGCGCCCAGAAAGTGCCGTTGTGGTAGCGCAATGATGTCGCCCATTGTCCTCTGCCATATACTGTTCCCTCCTTGAGGTCGTAACGTGGCGTGTCGTGGATGGCATCAGTGAGATATGAAACCACTTCCCAGTTGGCGAGATCCTTGCTTCGCATTATCGGTCCACCAGGGAAAAGGTGCATCGTAGTGGTGACGAGATAATAGTATTCGCCCACACGGATGATGTCCGGATCCGGATAATCGGACCATATATAGGCGTTCTTCATTGTCATTTTCTTCTCTGGCGAGCCATATCCGGCATCGCCCGGAGCCAGCGACTGGGCTGTCGCCGTCAGCATTCCTGCTGAGAGAAGGGCTGTAAATAGTAGTTTTTTCATATTTTGTTATTGTTAGGTGATAATTGGGAACCAACGGTAAAAGCCGTTGGCACAGTGGCTCCTGTTGCCCGGGATATTCCTTATTCTATCTATTTCTTCAGGTTCCACTTGGAGTTATCGCTCTGGAAATCATATTTTTCCAGTACAGGTGTGCTGTCACCGATGGAATAAAGGACATACTCAGTATTGATGCCGTCCTTTCCCGGAATGGCTTTCGGCATGATGCGATAGGTTCCGTCGGTGAGTTGTTCGATGCGCCAGAGCTGTGAGTCTGCACCAGTGAAGGCAGGAACGGTCTCCACCTGCATATCTGCTGTGGCACAAAGTGCACGCTCCGTACCTGCAATGGTTATCTTGAAGTATGGATTCGAGAGGTAGCCACCGGCTTCCGGAACGGCTGTTATGTTCCAGTTCTGGTGCGGACGACCCATATAGTCGCCGATGCGGACACCGATATTACCGCCTTTATTCCATAGTTTCGCAATTTCCTCCCATCCATCCTTCACTTCTGCAAGGGTCTGGTCAGGGATTGTCTTCACCGCCTCGTTCGGGTCGATGCTATGCCACGCCTGACGTTCCTGCTGCATTCTGACGAAGTCAACGGCGATTTCAAGGCTGTAGCCCCTGCGCTCCGAGATAATGGAATATTCGCCATCCGCTATCTGTTCTCCAGCATACGGCCATCCGTTTTTCCATAACAGGGGGCGTATGGCGAGGACGCTGCGTCCGCCTCTGTCAAGGTCTGCCTCCCAATGGAAGGACATCACCTCCACGCCTTCATCGATTACGGTGCGTCCGAAGTGTCCTGCTCCAACGGCACGCTTGCCTCCTGCCACTACCATACGGCCGCCACCGTGGAACATATCGCGTCCTACATTGTCGATATATGGTCCGGTGACCTGACGGCTTCGTCCGCAAACGATGTTGTATGTGGAGTTTACTCCATCGCAGCACGTGCCATGAGTGCCGAGAAGATAGTACCATCCGTCACGGTAGATGAGGTCTGTCGCCTCACAGTCTATTGCAATATCCTTGGCTTTGTTTCCGTCGATGCGTGCTCCTGTCTTAGGGTCAAGCTCCACGATGCGGATGTTTCCGAAGTATGTGCCATAGGAGAGCCATAGCCTTCCTGTAGTAGGGTCGAGCAGGAGTCCGGCATCAATGGCATCATTGTCTTCGTCACCGTCTGACGAAGCGACCTCTATCGGCTCGGTAAACTTGAACTTCGGCGAGGCCGGGTCGAGCGTTTCGTTCCACATGGTGAGCACTCTTCCGTTGTGCCCGCCGCCGAGTCCGCCGCCTGTGGCACTGTAAGCCACGAGATAACGGTCGCCTATCTTGATGACATCAGGCGCTGCTCCGCCTCCAGGACGCACGGGTCCGCTGTGCCATGCCCATCCGTCTTCGGTGACGAGACCTCCTGCTCCAGTGCCGAAAGTGTACCATTTACCGTCACAGAAGGCAAGTGTAGAGGGGTCATGAATCCATGGTTGTCCTATCTGTGCCTTACATTCGAGGGATGAAAGTCCTGTTGTAAGGAAATATATTATTGATATGAATAATGCTTTTTTCATTGTTTTATTTCTAAAATGTGATGTAGTTTGCCTGTAGAAATTATCTGAACGCAGTAGAAATACGGAGGTTATACTTGTCCGCATCCACGATACGGAAGCAGAAATCGCTCATTCCCGGGCCATTTATCACTGCTCCTGTGATGATATTGCGCCCCTTTTTGAGCGTTACAGGACGTGAAACGACATCATCGCGCACCATTCTTCGGTCGCCGGAGAGCATTGCCATCTCCTGACCATTAAGCCACCACTTGGAAGCGGAGTTGCTACCGATGGCAAATCTCACGTCTTTTATCTCCTCATCACATTCTATGATAGTAGTAGCCCAGAAGATAACGCCGTAGCGTTGCTGTCCGGTACAGGTGGCAAGGCGATACAGTTTGACATTGAAAAGTTGGCTGTCATAAGCATTCCACGCCTTGTCCTTCTTACTATAAGCCAAAGGTTGCGGAAAGGTCTCATTGAGATAAGTGTCTGTAAAGACGGTGTTGCTTCTGTTAGGCTTTGATATCGGGTCATGGAGCATCCACCTTCTGACGAAGCCTTCACTGTCGGGAGTAGTAGAATCCTTGGTAGCAGGGCGCAAATAGGTCTCCAGTTGCGGTGTCTTCTCTATCACGCGATAGTGTCCGCTGAGGTGCATGAAGGCAAAGAGGCGTAATAGTCCGTCGTAATAGGCATCGAAATATCCGTCAGCATCCGGCTTATGGTCTGCCTCCCACAATCTGTCGATGAAATCGTAGCTTTTAGGATGCGAGCACATGATGGAGGAAGCGGCGAGGGAAGCCATAAGTCCGATGGAATGGCGCAATTTCGGTTGGTGACTGCCGGCTGGGAGTATCTGCTGCGGCAGTGTGCCATCGGTGTTGTACTGGTCGGGATATGTGTCTATTCCCTTTGAGAAAAAGAAGTTCTGGATGGTATGTCCATAGTTCTGCTGCCACACCTTATCCGAGCATGACCAACTGTAATCGAGCGCGATATTCATAGGCACGCGCCATGAGTCATAGCGGAAGCAATCACCGATGAGCTGTCCGTTATGTAACGGAGTACCGTCGAAATTATTGTAATCATCATTGAGTCCTGTGAGCGGATGTACGCTTTTATGCAGATATTCACGGCTCTTGCGGGCGCATTCACGCCAATATGATGCTCTGCCATCTTCGGCATATCGGGCCCATACCTCGTAGAAGTCCGGGATATGGTAAGACGGATCAGTGAAGGAGACACCTGGAACGAAGGTGATAAGGTCGGTTTCAGGGTCTATCAGCGATACTGTCCGCTTGGTGGTGACAGGCTTTTCGAGTCTTTTTCCATCCATTCCACGCCTCATGGTAAACTCTGTCTGGCGTGGCTGGATGCAGTCGAGGATATACTGTGCTTCCTTCAGATAGTCGATTTCACCGCTGTTTCCCCATCTGTTTGATGCGAAGATGAGGGAAGTGATGTAATATAGTTCGCCATCAGAGGCTGGTCCGTTGGCATTTGGCGTACCGTCAGGCTTGCAGCTCCAGCGGAAATAGCCTTTCATCGGTCCGTCCTGCATCTGCATATACTTCTTGCTCCAGCGCCAGAGACGGTCGAAGATGTCCTTTCTGTCAAACTGCACTGCTATCATCATGCCGTAGGACATGCCCTCGGTGCGCACATCCTTGTTCTTCAGGTCTGAGATATAAGCCATATCCTTGCCTGCTTCAAAGTAGCAGCGGTTCTTTCCCTTGAACACGTCATCAAAGACCTGGCGCAGCTTTGCCTCGACTTCTGCCTCGGAATGCCCTGCCTCCACGAAGAGATTGCGATAGGTGCCAGTGGCAAGTCCGCCGGAAGATGAAGGCACGAGCGGTGTGCGCGGATTGAGGGAGATCCAATCCACCTCCACCGGGGCTTTGCCTTTGTTCGTCAGCACGAGTTCATGGAGTCCGTTAGGCAGCTTGTTGACCTTGAGTTCAAGTGTCGTCTTCTGGATATCCACTATCTCGGCACGTCCCCAGAATCCCGGTTTGTTCACCCATACGGTGTATTTTCCCTCCGGCATCTGCACGTTGGAATAACTCACCCAACCATTTTCCGGCAGGCGCGTCTTCCATCCCCGGAAGCAGTCCGTAGTGTCATTATACTCGATTGTGGCACCTCCACCGATGCTGCTGTAACGGTCCATCTGCACCTGGGTGCGTGCATCGGTGACTCCTATGCCGCGGAGCGTAGGCTTGACCTCCTGTATGGTGCCGTCGGGATTGAAGAAAAGGGAGTCTGCACACACCGCCCTGTTCTTGTCAAAGCCGGGCGAATAGTCATTATGATGATAGAAGATATACCACTGCCCCTTGTATTCCACGATGGAATGGTGGTTTGTCCAGCATCCGTTCTCATGTTCCTGCATGATGATGCCCTTGTATTCATACGGTCCCATCGGCTTGTCGCTCATGGCATAGGCAAGGCATTCGGTGCCGTTTTCCTTGCGCACCCAAGGATAAGTGAGATAAAACCTGCCGTCTCTCTCGAATGCGAACGGTCCTTCCTTGAAGCCTTCCGGCAGTCCTTCGACAGCATGACCGTAGAGTTTCATGCCATGCAGTCCATCGACAGGATTCTGCAGTTCCTCGTCAGCCAGTTCGGTGAGGTTGTCTTTCAGCCTTGCCATTCTCAGTCCGCCGCCTCCCCAGAAGATGACGTTCTCGCCATTGGAAGCCTGCAGCACGCACGGGTCTATGCCGGCTATTCCTTTTATATTGTTTGGCTCAGGCCTGTAAGGTCCATAGGGATGGTCTGCCACTGCCACTCCGACACCGAAACCACGGCTACGACCATCCTTGTCGGTGTCGAGCGGCTTGGGTGCATCGGGGAAGAAGAAATAATACTTGCCGTCTTTCTCTACGCAGTCCGGTGCCCACATAGAGTAAGCCTTTGGGTTGCCCCATGGCACTTGCTCCTGGGAGAGTATCACTCCGTGGTCGGTCCAGTCCGTGAGATTGTCGGAAGAGAACACATGATAGTCTGCCATGGAAAACCATTTCTTCTCCGGTTCCACGGGACTGATGATGTCATGCGAAGGGAAGAGATAGATCCTTCCGTTGAACACTCTCGCTGTAGGGTCAGCGGAAAACTGATGATGGATTATCGGATTCTGCGCTTGTGCTGCGCATATCGGCGACATCATCATTGCCATTATGGCTATTGCTTTGGTCTTTTTCATTGGATTTGGGTGGTTATGGTGATTGGAAACCAACGGTAAAAGCCGTTGGCACAGTGGTGCCTCTCGCTTGGAAAGCTTGTTGGAGGGTTGCTGTTATTATTTGTCGAAGATGCGCAATTATCAGAAAATGCGGATTGTTATTAAAATATGGCAATATCAGACGGATTGTAAGTAAATACGATTGCTTTGCTTTCAGTTTTCATCGGCATAGGTGCCGGGAGGTGAAAGCATAGTTATTAGGGGCTAAAAGCATAGATATTGGGAGGTAAAAGCATAGATATTGCAACGTGAAAACTATGCTTTCAGATTGTAATATCTATGTCTTCGCTTTTCGGGAGTCAGAACATGAAAAAAAGATGCCTTGTCTTTCAGGTTTTGTTCCTTTGGGAAAAGCGTTTTTCTCAGTATGCCAAACCTGGATGAACCGGGATATAAAGCGGCTGTCAGATCAATCCATGTGATTCCAGTCACTTACATACAATGACGAAACCGCCGCGTGGCTGGCATTCCGTTTTCATTCCTCTTTTATCAAATCCACCGGCATTTATGATAGCCCAAGGCGTATTCCGCTTGACGCCGGAATCGAGGAAAAGCTTTACGTTGCTGGTTTTCTTCACATATCTGCTCAGCTGGGAGAAATCAAGAGTCCGGACTTCGTCTGTACCATTGATTCCTGCCACATACCATACGCTGCCTTTTCTCCTTGCCATCACTACGCTTTCACCGGGATAACCAGAGAGCAGATGCGTCTCATCCCATGCTGTAGGGAGCGAGGAAAGGAAATCCCTGACAGCCTCGGGCTGGTCGAGTAGGCTCTCCGGACGGTCTGCGAGATGCTGGATGCCAGACTCGAAGAGGACGGTAAGCGCAAGTTCATGCGCATGGGTGGTGATGTGCGGATGCTGCGAATCGCTGAAAGCGCACGGGGTATAGTCCATCGAACCGATGACATTGCGCGTGAACGGCAGTGTGGCATTATGCTTTGCAGCCTTGTCCGTAAACGTAGGCACATTATTATACCACTCTGCCCCATACACTCCCTCTGTGCTTACGAGGTTAGGATATGTGCGCTGCCATCCGCGAGGGATGGTTGCTCCATGGAAATTGACGAGCAGATGATGCTTTGCAGCGCATTCCAGGAGTTCTATCATGTACTTGATGTTCTGATTCGTGTCGCCTGAGAAGAAATCTATCTTCACTCCCTTGACACCTATCTTCTCGCACCATGCGAACTCTCTCTCGCGGTCTTCGGGCTTGTTGAGACGGAATTTCGGTCCAGGTGCTCCATTGATCCATCCCACTGAGGAATTATACCATATCATCGGCTTCACGCCTGCATCGAGACATACCCTTACTGCGTCCTCGATGGTCTTGCCATTATTGGATGAAAGCTTCGGCATATCGTCCCATTCTGCATCTATGAGGACGTAAGGAAGCCTCATCTTCACGGCGAGATCAATGTATTTCCTTATTATGCTTATATCGTTTGACCCGTGATTATACGCCCAATATATCCATGATGCCACGCCCGGCTTTATCCACGAGGTATCTTCTATCCTGCATGGATCCGAGAGGTCGGTTATCATGGTGGACTCTACCACATCTGCGAGTGAACCTATTATCACCGCTTTCCATGAACTCTGCTGTGGGTTGTTCTCCTTGTTTTTATCGGTAACAATGAGAAATTTGCCCATTTCACCGGTGCTGTAAAGGCTGGAGGCGGCATTGTCCTTGTGGAGATCTGCCTCTGAGAGCAATGCGAAAAGACCGCCTCTATACTCGAAAAGGGAAGGAAAACCGAAGCGTTCCCCGTCCTTCACCGCTCTGTCTCTCGGGAAGAAGCCTTCATAGGAGTCCGACCACTGCATCAGCCAGTTGTGGGCTGCAGAAGAGAAATCCACATTGACCGGTGTCTCCGAATGGATATTCATGCTCTCACGACCGAGCTTGCGGAAAGCCACGCCATCATCGCTTACTCGCACAAGTAAGGTTCCGTTGCCTTCTATACTGTAAACTCCCTCCACGGCACTCACCTTGACATGGGATTTCTTGCCGAGAACCATGTCGTAGGAGTCCTTTACTTTCTTCTTGTCGTTCAGCCTTATATTTGGGTAATCTGCCGTGAAAACATTCTGCCACACTCCGTTGTGCTTGTATTCCACACGCAGCTTGCTGTCCTTGGCATACGCCTTGACCCTTCCATTCGGTGAGGTCTGGGCAGAAACGCTGACAGATGCAAGCGAGAAAAAGAGCAGAAATGCTGCCTCTTTCACGCGGTTTACGGTTTCCTTTGTCAGTATCATAACTTCACTCTTTTGGGTTTTCCTTTATATTTGACAATCTTTTCTCCGCCTGGAGTCTTGACTATAAACTGGCGTTTTTCAGCCATTCCATCGTAGTTTCCTGCGGTTTCACCGATTTCAAGGGTGCTTTCTGCATCATTCCAACAGAAGCGGATAGTGGTATATGCACCTTTCTCGAAATTATAGTTGTCGCCTTCATCCTCATAGAGCGTGAACTCTGCATCCTTTCCAGGATAGACATTGATGGTGACTGGCTTGCCCTTCTGCGCATCGGAGTATTCCGCCACCTCGGTAGTAGGGATTATCGAACCGGCACGAACAAAGACATGAGCCTTGCCTATCTCCGTCTGCTGCTCTATCCACTGACCTCCTTCATACGTCTTTCCATCGTTGTAATCATACCATTTCTCTCCTTTCGGGAGGTAAAGACGACGGGTATGGCTCTCGGAGAGAGGTCTTGTGACGGGGCATACGAGGTAGTCACCGAACATATACTCGTCTTTCATGTCGAGCACGGCATCATCTTCCGGGAAATCGAAGGCAAGAAGGCGAGCCATAGTGTAGCTTTCGCTGTGCTGTCTCCATGCCATGCTGTATATATAAGGTATGTGCGCATAGCGGAAATTTATCATGTCGAGGATGGCATCATAGTATTTCGTGCCTTTATCACCAAACTGCCATATCTCACGAGGCGTGTCACTTCCGTGGCTTCTCAGCATGGGAAGGAACGTGGCCCACTGGAACATACGGACATAGTACTCCTTGTACGCATCATCCTTTACGCCATTCTGGAACTCTCCCTTGTAAAACCATCTGCGACCGTCATCCTTCGTGAAGAAAGAACCTACATCCACCGTCCAGTAAGGGTTGCCGGTAGCCATATAGTTGAGTCCTGCCGGTATCTGCTGACGGAAAGACTGCCATGAGGCATGGGTATCGCCGTTCCATACTATCGTGCCGTAACGCTGCTGACCTGCGTATGTGGAACGTGTAAGATTAACGACGCGATTGCCTCCTCCATATCGGTTGGCTGTCTCTGCACGCTGGTTCTCGTATATTCCCATTGAGTGATAGAGCGAATAAAGGCTGCTTCGGTCCACTCCGAGGGCTTCGCTCAGCACGTCCTTATTGAGCATCCAGCGGTATTCATGGTCATTCCAGCCATAAGGCACATTGGAATCATGCAGGGAATGCTGTGGTATCTGATTCCAATCACCATCGAGAGGCTCGCTGGAATCACACCACCATGCGTCAAAGCCATTGCTGAAAAACTCATCATTGGCGTATTTCCAATAGAGCTTGCGTGCCTGCGGATTGAACACATCATAGACATCATGCTCCAGCATCATGCCCCGCTTCTTGAAATCATCTGCTTCGGGACACCATTGAGGATTGGGCCAGATGCTGATCATCAGCTTGGCATTCATGGAATGCACAGAGTCTGCAAGGGCTTTAGGTGATGGATAATACCTGGAATTCATCTTCATATATCCCCATCCCTGTGGCCAGTAATTCCAGTCCTGCACTATCATGTCGATAGGCACATGGCGACGGCGGTATTCCTTCAGCGTATTTATGATCTCATCAGAGGAAACGTAACGCTCCTTCGACTGGGTATATCCAAACAGATAGCGAGGCATCATGCTCACTTTGCCGGTCAGGAAATGATAATTTCCCACGATTTCATCGAGGTTTTCGCCCTTTATGAAGTAGTAATCGAGTTGCTTTGCGCCTTCAAGCTGCATCGTGGTGACATAAGAGACGGCTTTACCCATATTGGCATCGGTGTTCTTCCCGCTCGTGAATTTCATTGCGCAACCGGCATCAATGAGCAGTCCGTAGCCCTTGGTGGACAGCAGCATGGGAACGAAAGCCTTGAGATTATGCTGGGTAAGCCACAATGTCTTGCCTTGAAGATTCATGTAATCCTCCATATGGGCTCCAAGACCATAGAGCGCTTTCTCGTTTCCGGCAAAGAAAGAGACGAAATATCGGGTGCTTTTACCTACGGTATCACGGCGTATTATGTCCTTTACGGTCACCTTGCCGTTGGCTGTTTCCTCCATACGAGCTGACTTTTCATCATATACTATGCGCTCCTGCACTGAGGGTTCTGCCCTCAATGAATTGCCTTTGGAAGCAAGGATTTCATTTCCTTTCTTGTCCTGGAAGGTGAGATCTCCCGTCTGCTTGTCCATGATGACGGTCAGCTGAGAGGAAGCGAGAACCACTTTCTCCGCCGTTTCCGTTTTTTCCACCTCCACATTTTGAGGTGAATAGACGCACACACCGGTGTTGTTGCCTTGATAATTGCCGTCCGGATTCCACTGTACACGTACTATGGAAGGTGTGACAAAAGAAAATCTCAGCTTTGGATTAGCATTTATTGCCAATCCGAAGCTGAGAATTATGTAAAGTAATATGTGTCGCATATAATGAAAATACATTACTATTCCATTGCTTCCCATCAGTAGGGACAAGACAGATGTATTGGTCTCATGGTACGAACAAGTGGAATAGCATCATAAACTATTGACTTTCCGCCTCGCCCTACAGAGGAACAAGAGGGGGATGCCGATTTTTTTAGTTTATCAGGAACACCTTCTCCACGCCATTCCATACGGCAGTCACCTTGGCACGGCCATCATTTATCTTGCCCACAGTGAACTTTACGCTCGGGTCGGAGGCTGTTGCCTTGATGACGGAATTGCCGGTGAGGCGACCATAAACCTGATAATGGTCGGTCTGGGTGTAACCGTTCTGGTTGGTGGAGAGAATCGGGTCGGAAGGAATGACGAGGTTATTGCCATCTACATTGATAGTAACCTGTGGCACCTTAGGCGCTGAAGGGGTGATGTTATCATTGGCAAAGGCTATTCCGTGGAGGTCAAAGAGACCCTGCGGACGGGCATTCTTCTGGTTGTTGTTGCCCCAACGTGGCTGTACTGGTGCCTTATATTCCGGTCCTTCCACCACGAGATATATGGCATGCTTGCCTGTAAGTCCTTCCACTTGCGGCACTTTCACGTCGTAAGTGGCGTGACGACCCGGCTTGGCATCCTTCACTTCGATGCGTCCTATCTCCTTGCCGTTCCAGGTGGAGTTGGCGTATGGGCCGTCCATCATCACCTTGATGGTGAATGGCTGACCACTTCCTTCTGTGAGATTCAGCTGGATGCGGGTGCCATCGCCTTGCTTTGTGCCTGCAAAAGCCTTGCATCCCTTGACATCTTTCTCCAGTCCGCCGAAGCCGAAATACTTGAATCCTACGATGCTGCCGTTCTTCAGTCCGGCAAGATCCATGGAGTTGTTCCACACGTCACGCTGGTCCTGCATCGCATTGTGGTCGGTCACGTAGCACGCAATGCCGGCTGAATAGTAGTTATAAGGTGGGAGTCCGAATATCTGGAAGCCTTCTGAGGTCACTTCAGCACCGGTATAGTGGTCGCCATTCGATGCTTTGGCTGACCATTCATTGCCTTTCACGTATGGATCATAGCCCACTATGCGCACTTTTCCGCCTTTGGCAACAGACTTCTTGTCCCATTCTATCTTGACAGGTGCCACCATTGTCTGGCGGGCATTGCCGAAACTGCGAGGCGGACGATGATAGAACACATACCACTGACCATTGATTTCCTGCAGCGAACCGTGGGTATTATGCGCCCAGTTGGTGGTTGTCAGCTTGCTTCCATCCTCATTTAGCACGACACCACGGGAATCCACGAGCACTCCTCCTGAGCGCCAAGGGCCCAACGGGCTGTCTCCGTATGCGTAACGAAGGGCTGAATTGGTGGAACCAAGACCGTAGTCAGGACCGCTGTAGCCGGAGAACACCATGACATACTTGTTGCCTACCTGGCGTATCGAACTGGCTTCAAAGAAATTGAACTCGCCCGGATTCTGCCCTTTATACAGTGCCGGGTACTCAGTGCCTTTCGGGTCGCGCACTTCTCCGTAGCGGGAAGAGGCTGGAATGAAGTAATCATGTATCTTAGTGCCAGGACGAACGGAGTACATAGTGTTCTGGTCAAGTTCTGCTGCCGTGGAATGCTGGAAACCATAGAATACGTATGCACGGAAACCTTTATCGTAGTCCTTGTCCTTCTTGTCGGTGATGTTCTCCACAAAGACGGAAGGGTCGAAGTCAATCATTGAGCCTGGAAGGCACTGACGCTGGTCTTCAGTGAGATTTATCGGCTTGAAAGGACCATCAGGGCGGTCACCTTTCGCCACCATAGGCACGCGGCGGTAGCCTCGGGAATGCGGATAGAGGTAGTAGGTTTTCTTTCCTGTCTTTCTGTCCTTCACCTCTACGAGGTCTGGAGCGTACATGGTGTCCCACTGACCATCTACATAATGGGTGAAGATAGCGCCCTCATCACGCCATTTGCTGAGGTCTTCCACCGGTGCAGACCACATTCTGATGTCTGGACCGCAATATGCTGTGTTCTTCACATCATGCGAACCGATGATGTATGCACGGTATTTTCCTGGATTGTCAGGGTCTTCAAAGACTCTCGGCTCGCCGTCTGGAACGTGCTCCCACAATGGGAGATATGGGTTCTGGGCATTTGCCGAGAGGATAGATGCTCCCATAAGGGCGCATATTGAGAGAGCTTTCTTTATTACTTTCATATTGAAATATAGTGAGATAATTATTATTTCAGGCTTATATCCACCGCTAATGTGGCGGATATAAGTCTCGTTTTATTCATTATTTACCGTATTTACTTCGCCGGTGTCATCTGCCACCAGTCGAAATTAAAGAGGTTTTTCTTCTGATATTTACCACCCTTAAAGACGAGATACAAATCGTGCTTGCCACTTACAGGAGCGAGACGAGTGGTAAATTCCTTATACTTAAACTTAGTATTGGTAATATCAAGAGTGCCAAGAAGTTTGCCTTCTACATCATCAATGCGCACTTCCATCTTACCACCATAAAGCTGCACAGCGCAGGAAGCAGTGAATGAAGATGCACCTTTCTTGCCGAAGTCAACGCCTTTCACGAGGATATACTCACCATCATCAATGTCCGTGACGAAGAGAGTAGGATTCCAAGGACCGGAAGGGTTGGCACGGGTGGTGCGAAGACCGTAACCCCACGCCATAGTCTCTGCCTCAACGCGACGGTAAGGATTGAAAGAGCCCACCTGTTCCAGCTTTGCATGAAGGAAATAAGGCAGTTCCTGAATGGTTCCATCAGGGTTATAGGTCATCTCTGCCGCAGAACAGTTACGCTGCTCTGCATGGCGGCTTGTCTCAAAACGAAAGACATCATAGCTGAGACCGAAGCAATAAGACTTGCCTTTGAATTCTATAATGCCCGGATGATTGCCTCTGGTCTGCGGAGTATGGTCCATAATGTGTCCCTTCCACTCCCAAGGACCGTCAGCATGATCGGACATGGCATAGCCGATACCTTCAGGACAGCAGGTGGAAGCAAAGGCCATATAGTATTTCATCTGTCCTTTGGCATTCTTCCTGCCCCAGAACCACGGACCTTCCTGATAGTCCTTTACCTTAGGATGCTCTATCACCTCACCGGAATATGAGATCATATCCTCATTGAGACGCACCATATAAAGGTTTGGATTGCCCCAATACAGATACGCTTGACCATCTGTATCAATCCATACTGTAGGGTCAATGTCATACCAATGCTCCTTGTTCCATACGAGAGGCTTGCCCAAAGGATCCTTGAAAGGGCCGAAAGGAGAGTCTGCCACGAGCACTCCTATGCCGTGACCATGTATAGGACAATACATATACCATTTGCCGTTACGCTCTATTACCTGCTCTGCCCAAGCGCCATTATTACCTTTATACCACTTAAAATCATTGAGCGAAGCCACTGCACCATGGTCTTCCCAGTTTACCATGTCTGTAGATGTATAAAGAAGCCAGTCCTTCATGAGGAAACCATCGGCACCTTCCTCATCGTGAGTGGTGTAAAGATACACAGTATCACCATGTACGTATGGTGCCGGGTCCGCGGTATATTTGGTCTGAATCAGTGGAAGATTCAGTTTCTGTGCATGTACTGTTCCTGCTGATAT
>OQVL01001248.1_pt1 | contig 15008 bp, 11 predicted proteins | sample 1691501 | NCBI WGS metagenome assembly OQVL01 (sample SAMN03418253, study PRJEB22391) | human gut metagenome | biome: human-gut; feature: organic feature; material: feces | host: Homo sapiens | place: Tanzania | collected 2013-01
CCTTATGTTGGTTTTCACGGCCGTGAAATACCACCGTCAGGCGGACCATATCTTTCTTGCGCAAAAATTCTTCTATTTGCCGTAATTTGACGTCCAAGTCGTGCGCCGCAATGCGGGATTTAATGCGTAATTCTTTCAACGTCACTTTAGCCTGCTTCTTTTTGGCGTCCTTGGATTTTTTCCCTTGTTCGTACACATACTTGTTGTAATCCAGTATTTTGCACACAGGGGGCTCGGCGTTGGGTGAAATTTCCACCAAGTCAAGCTCTTGTTCTTTCGCCAGTGCGATGGCCTCTGCCATCGGCTTAATACCAATCATCGTGCCGTCGGAATTAATCAAACGCACTTCCGGCACACGGATATTTTGGTTTCTTCTGTATAAATCTTTTTTATATTCTCTTCTGTTATCGTATCTGGCCATTTATATTATCTTTTGTATACAAAAATTCACTCCGGCTTACCGGAGAACACTTTAATTATACCAATTCACAATAGAAAGTGTCAATTTACCGGGCCGTGTCCTGCCGGTACGTCAGCGTGTTATTTTCGTACCATTCCCACGCGGCGGGCAGGCGTTTGAGCGTATGGGAGCGGTCCGTCCACTGCGGGCCGTCCGGCGTGAAAGAGCGCTTTAGCACAAACGCGCCGTCTTTGGTAAACACTTCCGCTTGCGTGCCGTCCTCGGACAAAATAACATACGCCGCAAAAACGGAGGAGCCTTGCGGGGCAACCTGCGTTAAAGCAATTCCGTCCCGCCACGGTTGCACGCATTGGGCAAGCACTTGGCTCCACACCCCTCCGGCAGACGGAATACAGCCGTGGGCGTCCCTATCCGCCCCGGTAAGCGGAGCCTGCGCCCGGCAGGCGCTTAAACAAACCAAGGCACAAAAGGCCAGAAAAATATTTTTTTGCATAATTTTATTTTACCAAAAAAGCGGCCCTGCAACAGGCGGTCAAATTTGCTAAAATTGAGATAATACATTTACAATTTTTAAGGTGGTCACTTTTTTATGAGCAACAGAAGATTAGCCCGCGAATGTGCGCTGCAAGCGCTTTATTATGCAGATAGCTTAAAAGATATGCCGCAGGAAGATGTGTTGGATTACGCGGCCGATTACCGCAAAGAATTGGGGGAATACTTCCCGTTTTGCGAGGAGCTTATCAAAGGGTCCTTGACGCACCTGAAAGAAATTGATGCCATGGTGTCTTCCTATGCTAAAAACTGGACGATAGGCCGTATGTCCGCGGTGGACCGCTCTATTTTGCGCATGGCCACTTACGAGCTTGTTTTCAGCCCGGAAAAAACACCCGTGCCCGCCATTATAGACGAAGCCATTGAACTGGCCAAAAAATACTCTACCGAAAATTCCAGCAAATTTATTAACGGCCTTTTAGACCAACTTAAAAAAGAACGCAAATAAAAACTATGGACTTCAACCCCAAAGAAGAAATTGAGCGGCTCAAAAAGCTGGTCAATTACCATAACAACCTTTATTATAATTTGGACAACCCCATCCTGTCCGATACGCAGTACGACGAGCTTTACAACCAATTAAAAACGCTGGAAGAGCAGTTCCCACAGTTTCGCACTAAAAACTCCCCCACCCAGCGCGTGGGCGGAACAGTCAGTTCCACTTTTGCCCCGGTGCCCCATGCCGTACCCATGATGTCTTTGGATAACTCCTATTCGCCCGCCGAAGTGAGCGAATGGTACGCCCGCACCGCCAAATTATTGGCCCGTACCGATTTTGATATGGTGGTGGAAGCCAAAATTGACGGGATTTCCTGCTCGCTTTTATATACCAACGGCAAACTGGTGCGCGCCTCCAGCCGCGGGGACGGTAAAACCGGCGAGGACATCACCCAAAACGTGCTGACCGTGCAGGATATTCCGCACCAAATCCCCAACGCCCCGCTGGGGGATTTGGAAGTGCGCGGCGAAATTTATTTAGATAAAAAAGATTTGGAAATCCTCAACCAAAAACAACAACAAGCCGGGGAAAACATTTTTGCCAACACCCGCAACGCGGCGGCAGGCTCCCTGCGCCAAAAAGATGCCGCCATTACCGCCACCCGCCCCCTTAAATTTTTCGCCCATTCCTTTGGGGCGGGGCATATCCAGGCGGATACGTTCAGCGGGTTTATCCGCTTGTGCCAAAGCTGGGGCTTTGCCGTCAGCCCGGTGCGTCTGCAAACGGCCGCGCTGGCAGACGTTCTGCAATTTTACAAACAGTTTGATACAGACCGCCACAACTTGCCTTTTGATGTAGACGGCCTGGTAGTAAAGGTGGATAATTTTGCATTACAACGCATTTTGGGCAACACCGCCAAAAGCCCCCGCTGGGCCATCGCGTTCAAATACCCGGCCCAACAAGCCACCACCACGCTCAAAAATATTTTATTTTCCGTGGGGCGCAGTGGCATTATCACCCCGGTAGCGGAGTTGGAGCCGGTACCGTGCGCGGGTGTGATTATTTCCAACGCTACCTTGCATAATTTTGACGAAGTAAAACGCCTGGGCGTGCGCGTGGGAGATAAAGTAATTATTGAACGCGCGGGGGAAGTAATCCCCAAAGTGGTTAAGGTGGCGCAAGCGTTAGGGCAGCACGAAGTTTTGCCGCCCACAGAATGCCCCTCTTGCCACAGCCGCGTGTATAAGGAAGAAGGCGAAGTGGGCTACTATTGCATTAACCCCGCCTGCCCGGCCCAACTGCAGGCGCGGCTGTTGCACTTTGCCTCCCGCGGCGCCATGGATATTGACGGTCTGGGGGAAAACATTGTGGACCAGTTGCTCTCCCGCCAATTTGTTAAAAACTTTGCCGATATTTACCGCTTGAGCTTTTTGCACCTGCTCAGCCTGGATAATTTTAAGGATAAAAAAGCCCAAAACCTGTTAGACGCCATTGAGGCCAGCAAACACCGCCCGCTCGCGCGGCTGTTATTTGCATTGGGAATTGCGTTTGTGGGGGCCAAAACGGCGGAATTATTGGCGGACCGTTTTAGAACCATGGACGCGTTTTTACAAGCCGGACCGGAAGAATTGCAAGCCATCCCGGAAGTAGGCGAAACGGTATCCCAAAGCGTGTACGATTTTACGCACGACCCGAAAGCCCTGGAACTGGTGGAAGATTTGCGCCGCGAGGGGCTCAATTTTACCCAACCCCAAAAACAGCTTTCCGCCAACATTTTTGAGGGAAAGACCCTTGTTTTTACCGGGGAGTTGACCACCATGACCCGCACCCAGGCCGAACTGAAAGCCAAAGAATACGGCGCCAAAACCAGTGGGAGCGTTTCCAAAAAAACGGCCTATGTGGTGGCGGGGGCCGAGGCGGGGAGCAAGCTGAAAAAAGCGCAGGAACTGGGCGTACCCGTACTGACCGAACAGCAATTTTTAGATATGTTAAAATAGAGCGTCCTGCTCTATTTTTCCTTCCTTTTTCAAAGGGTTTTTATCCGCCTGGTTGCGGTATTCGCACCGCCGCCACGTTTAGGAATTCCCCTTTTTATTCTGTTGTTGTTGCCGTTTAATGCACCCCTTTGAAGCCGTCTATAAAATTTATTTTTAACGGAGTATAAAGGCATTTTACTTGTCCGACCGTAGGGAGTTGTAAAATGCCCGGATAAAAATAAATTTTATGGCTTCCCGGGGTGCTAGCTTTTTGCTTACTTTTTTGCAATGAAAAAAGTAAGGCGGGTTTGGGGTGCAACCCCAAGAGTAAAAGCTCGGGGTGCTAGCCTTTTTGCAAAGCGGCCCGCAGGGTGCGGCCGGCAAGGTGCGGCCCGCTGGGGCAAAAAACGGCATAGCCGGGGGTTTCAAAAACACAAGGAAAAAAATACCGCGCCGGAAAAGCGCGGTATTTATATTTAGGCAAAGCGGGTAAAACTAAAAGCCGCCATCTGCATCCTTTTTGCTACCGGCAATAGCATAGCAAAATTTGGCACTTTCATTACCTGCATCATAAGTGCAGGTGCGTTTCCACGATTTACCGCCATCGTCCGTGGCAGTGACAATGCTGTATTTGGGCCCTGAAGAGCGCGTGGCCGTGATAGTATACAAATTGGTATTCCCATCGGTTTTAGTGACAGACAGGCAGAAATTTTTTCCGCCAAACTTTTCAGTGGTGGTGTCGCAACTGTTGTTTGTGGGCAGTTCAATATCCAATTTTTTCAATTCGTCGTTGCCGGGCCATTTTTCTTTCTGCAACAGGTACCGTTCAGCCGCATAGCGCAAAGAGCCGGAAAGCGTAAGCGCTTCCGTCGCGCGGGATTTTTCAATAGCGGTAGTGTATTGCGGCAAAGCCACCGCGGCCAATACGCCGATAATCAACACAACTACCAGCAGTTCAATAAGGGTGAAGCCTTTTGTGTTCATAAAATCTCCTGTACATTAAAAATAAAATGCTCAATACATAGTATAGCAAAAAAGATTTATTTTGCAATACGTTTATCCCGTTGGCTACCATTGGGCAAAATTGTTAATATATCTGTATGGCTAAAAAACACCTCGCGCCCGTTGGGGCCGCCTTACCTGCTTCTACCTGTTTTTTGCCCCGCCTGTTAGCGTGGGGTACCGGGCTTTTGGGCCTTTTAATGGTGCTTGCTTTTTTTACCGGGACGTACGACAAAGCCCAAATAAAAGATACATTGCTTTTTGCGGGCGGCGGCACTTTACTGCTTACTTGGCTGGCATATAAAATACAGCAGGGGCGCGCGCGGTTCAGCCGGGCAAGCGGGGTGTGGGTATTGCCGTTTGCGGTCTATTACGGGTGGGTGCTAGCTTCTGTTTTGTGGGCGCCGTACCGGGTGGAAGCCTTGGCGGAGTGGGCCCGCTACGCCGTGTATTTCGGCCTGAGCCTGATGGCCCTGGAGCAATTCGGCACCCGGGCCGCGCAGATAATTGCGCGTTGCGTGGGGTGGAGCGCGTGGGCGGCGTACGGCTATGGCCTGTTGCAGGTGGTAAACCGCTTTGTGCCGGGGGCGGATTTTATGCCCTGGCAGGGTTTTTTCGGGCCGAGGGTGTTTTCCACCTTGGCAAACCCCAACTTTTTTGGGGATTTTATCGTTTTTTCGTCCTTTTTAATTGTCGCGCAATATTTGGTTTCCCGCCAAAAAAAATGGCTTGTGCTGTGGAGTATGGGCCTTATCAACCTGTTTTTTACGCAAAGTAAAGGCGCGTGGGTGGCGTTCGGCGCGGTGTACGGCCTGTGGGGCGCGGTATATGTCAATGTGTTTTCCGCCTGGAAAAAACCGTATAAGCGTTGGCTGAACGCGGCCGCCGCGTGTGTGGCGCTGGGGGCGGTTTTGTTGGCGGGCGTGTATGCGTTTAAGCGGCCGGATTCCGCCTCGTTCCGGGTGCATACTTGGGTGGCCTCGTGGGCCATGGTGCAGGATAGCCCGGTATTGGGCACCGGCATTGGCAGTTTTAAGACCATTTATCCCGCGTACCGCAAGCCGCAAATCTTTTTTATAGAAAACGCCCACAATACCGAAACCCAACACGCCGAAAACGAATTTTTGGAACAATGGGCCACGCTGGGCGCTATCGGGCTGATTTTATTTTTGTGGTTGCTGACCTTTGTGTTTACCGCCGCTTGGAAACGCCTTAAAAACCCCGCCGTGCCCGCGCAGGAGCGTTGGCTGTTGTGGGGGTATAGCGGCGCGCTCTTGGCTATGGCGGTGCATAGCACGGTAGACGTGAGTTTGCGCTTTGCCTCCGGCGGATTATTTTTTGCGCTCTTTTTGGGGTTGGTGGCGGCTTTGGCGCGGGGGAAGGAAGACGACTCCGCCGAGCTGGCCCCCGCGCACGGGGGGGCGCAGTGGGCCGTTTACGCGCTTGCCGTTGGCGGCGCGCTGTATGCGTGTTATGCGTTTTACAAAGTCATGCAACTGATGAGCGCCCCGCGCTTGGGAGATGTGATTTTTACCGGGGTTGCGTGGGCGTTTTTTGCGGCTACGGTGGGTTTAGGCGTATTTTTGGTATGCGCGGCGGCGCGGCGCTTTACACGCGCGGCGGCGTTGGCGGTATTGGCCCTGGTTCCGGCGGTGGTGTGGGGGGCGTTTCAGCCGTTCTTGGCCGACCATTATTACGGCGTGGGCGCGTTGTTTGCCACGCAGGCGCAAACAAATCCCGCGTATTTTACTCCGGCGCTGGATTATTTCAACCGTGCCATTACGCATAATCCGTTTAATATGGCTTACCGCCAGTACCGCGCCACGTTGCTGGCAAGTAAACTGGATTTAAGCGAATCCTTTAACCGCCTAAAGGGGGATAAAACGGCTCCGGCTACCGATTATGAGCGCGTGTTGCGGGATTTGCAAACGGTGGAAAAACATTCGCCCAACCATGCGCTTTTACAGCAGGCGTATGGGGAGTTTTATTTTGCGGCGGCGTTGAAATTTTCCGATAGGGCGCGGCTGGCGGCCAATGCGGCAGAGTATGAACATTACAAGGCCCGGGCGTTGGCCGATATGGATAAGGCCCAGCAGTATTTTGAAAAATCCTTATTATTGGACCCGGTCAATTACGCCACCTATGCTTTTTTGAGTGAAATTGCCGTTTTACAGCGCCGCCCGGACGAGGCCCGCGCCCGCGTGGCGGCGTACCGCCGCGGCCCGGAAAATATGACGGAAGAAAATTGGCTAATCAAAATGGCCGAGGACCCGCGCGCGGAGCAGTTGGAGCGGCGTATCCAAGCGGCGTTCGGCCCGCAAGCACCGGGGAAAACGAAAAAATAAGGTTTTTATCCGCCCGCAAACGCAAAGGGGAGCGAAAAAATAAAGTTTTTTCTTCGCCCGCAAACGCAAGGGGGAGTGAAAAATAAGGTTTTTCTGCGCCCTAAAACGCCGGGGAAAGTGAAAAAATAAGGGTTTTGTCCGCCCCCACACGCGCCGTAAAAAAATAGACGTGCAAAAGTTCTTTGTTTTTTGTAAAATATTTGTATCTGATTAATTTGCCGTTATTTATGCCGAGATAGCTCAGCTGGTAGAGCAACCGCTTCGTAAGCGGTAGGTCCGGGGTTCGATTCCCCGTCTCGGCTTTTTTTGCGTCGTCTTTTGCCCGCCGGCGTTGTCCTCGCAACCTCGGATACCTCGGGCTGCCGCCCTTTTTACAGTATACGCTCGGTTGCTTGCGTCCTAGCCGGACAGCCAAAATACTCGCAAAAAATACGCCGGTTGTGTGGCGGGGAAAAATTGCGTTTCTTGTTCTCGGCTTTTTTTGCGTCTTCTTTTGCCCGCCGGCGTTGTCCTCGCAACCTCTGTTCCCTCATTTTTTGGATATTTTACCCTTTCGGATAAATTGTGTTGCGGCTTAAATAAAAAATTCCCCTTGCGCGGCGTTGGGGGCTCCGGCTTTTTTGCTACAATGCAATATAAGGTTATTTATGAAAAAACTTCTCTTTTTACTCGTTTTATGTGTGGGGGGCGGGTTCGTGTCCGCCGCCGAATGTCCCGCGGAACAGGATTCACTCCTTTCCGCGCTATCCGCCCAATTACGGCGTAATTTCAAAACGCTTAAAAAATTGCGCCCGCCGGTGTATTATATGTCTTACCAACTGTATGAAACGTCCGCTTTTCAAGCCAATGCCAAGGCCGGCGCCTTGCAATTTTCCATTACGGACGATTCCGGCGCGGTGGATATTTCCGCCCGCGTGGGCAGTGTGCATACCGATAATACCCACGAATTAAAAGGCACTTATACAAATACGGATTTGGTTTCCGTGCAAGTGCCTTTGGCCCGGCGGGATTCTTTGGCGTTGCGCAATGCTTTGTGGCGGGGCACGCAGGCGGCGGTGGAAAACGCCCAACAGGAATACAACCGGGTGCTTTCCAACAAACAGGTGTCCGCGGAAAATATGGATACATCGGACGATTTTGCCTTGCCGCAAAAAAATGTATTTTGCCAAGAGGAAAAAACATTTGAATACAACCGGGCCGAAATAGAGGCGCGCTTGAAACGGCTGTCTTTGCAGGGGGAAAAATATGATTTTGTAGATGATTCCGCCTTTGCTTTCCGGCTGGAGCGCATTAATACTTATTTTGTAGACAGCGTGGGCAACCGCATTTTTACTTCCCGGGCGTTCGGGCGCTATATTTTGAGCGTGCAGGCCCGCAACCCGGACGGTATGGATTTGGAACGCAATATGATTTATGACGGGGTAAAAGCGGAGGACTTCCCCACCGAAGAAACCATGGCGGCCGATTTAGAGCGCATGGCGCAAGAATTAAAAGCCTTAAAAAATGCGCCGGTGGTGGAGCCGTTTACCGGGCCGGTTATCTTAAAAAACCGGGCGAGCGGGGTGTTTTTCCACGAGATTTTAGGCCACCGCTTGGAGGGCCACCGCCAAAAAAGCGATACTTTCGGGCAGACGTTCACTAAAAAAGTGGGGGCGCAAATTGTATCCCCCATTTTAAGCGTGAGCGATAACCCGCGTTGGGAAGAATTTAACGGTATTCCGCTCCGGGGGTTTTATCTGTTTGACGACGAAGGCAACCCGGCCGAAAATGTGCCGTTGATTGAAAAGGGCGTACTTAAAAACTTTTTAATGAGTGCCAGCCCTATCCAAAATTTTTCTAAATCCAACGGACACGGGCGCAAGTCCGCCGGGTACCGGGTGGTGGCGCGCATGGGCAATACGGTCATCACACCGCAGGAAAGTATGCCGTATGCGCAGTTGGAGCAAAAACTGCTGGAAGAAATCAAGCGCCAGGGCAAACCGTACGGGCTAATTATAGAAGATATTTCCGGCGGCTTTACCATGACCGACACTTCGGCCCCGCAGTCTTTTAAGGTAAATCCGTTGCTGGTCTATCGGGTGTACCCGGACGGTCGCAAAGAAGTAGTGCGCGGGGTGGATTTGGTGGGCACTCCGCTAGCCAGTTTCAGCAAAGTAATTGCGGCGGGGGACGATTACGCCGTTTTTAACGGCAGTTGCGGGGCGGAATCCGGCTGGGTGCCGGTGTCGGCGGTTTCCCCCAGTATTTTAGTGGCCGAAATGGAAGTGGAAAAGGTGGCCAAGAGCCCTTCTAAACCGCCCATTTTGCGCCCGCCGTATACAGAAAATCACAAGGGGAAGAAATAAATGAAATTACTGTTTACTTTGCTTTTAGTAGTAGCGGGCGGCGGTTTTTGCGCGGCGCAGGATGTGTACTTTTCCGCCATGAAAGACGAACTGGCCCGCACCCATAAAAAATTGCAATTAAAAGATTCCGTGCGCCCTTATTTTACTTCTTATGTATTGACGCAATCTTCCGGGCTCCGCGCACAAGCCGCGTGGGGAGAGCTGGAAATGGCGGCCACCGCGGCACAAAACGAGCCGTTGCGCACCGCGGTAGTGAATATGATTGTAGGGAACGCCAAAGAAAACAGCAATAATTTCCAGGCGGAGCGTGCCCTGGGTATGTTGTATGCGTACGCGCCCACAACGGTATATTTCCCGGCCGGGAATTACGCGGGAATCCGCGAGGGGTTTTGGCGTGCGACCGACGAAGAATACCGCCAGGCATTAGAAATGTTCTCCCAAAAAGAAGCGTATAAGCGCAAAAAACGGCTGAAAGAAACAGGCCGGGATTTTGCCCCGGCCAAGGCGGCCCGGTTTATCGGCCCGGCAGATACCGCCGAATTGGATAAGCCGGAAGAAATGAACCGTTTGGCGCGTGAAATTTCTGTATTAGGGAAGAAATACGCCTATTTGGATGTGGCCCGGGCGCGGGTTTCCGGGCAACGCCTGAACTATTGGTATGCGGATAACCACGGCGGAGCGTGGCGGTTGGGGCATACGGTGCGGAGCATTTATTTAACGGCCCAACTGCGCAATAAAGCCGGCTACCGGCAACGCTTTGAAACCGAGTTTAACTATGTAGATACGCCTTTCCCGCCGCAGGCAGAACTGTTGGAAAAAGCAGACCAGTGGTTTGCCGCTATAAATGGGGTTTATCCGGCCCGGAAAGCCGAGCCGTATTTGGGCCCGGTATTGTTAAGCCCGCAGGCCGCGGCCGGTTTTATCCGTTCGCTTTTAGTGCCGGAAATCAGCAACACCACGGCCCTGCTTAGTGATTCGGACGGCGGCGGCACTGCCGGCAAATTTAAGGATAAACTGGGCCAGCGCGTTTTTGCGCCCGGCTTTACCATTACGGACCGCCCGCTTTTAAGCAGTTATAAAGGCACGGCCCTGTTGGGGTATTTCCCAGTGGATATGGAAGGCGTTGCCGCGCAGGATATTACGCTAGTGAAAAACGGCAAATTGACCGATTTGCCGTTCAGCCGCAGTTTGCCGGCGGCGCGTAAAGCCGGCAACGGCCATGCGCGTATGACGGAAAACAAACGCCCGCGGGCAGGCATTACCAACTTGTTTATCACGCCGGAGCAGGCTTTTACGCCGGATGAAATGAAACAAAAGTTAATCGCCCGCTGTAAAGCGTTGGATTTGGAATACGGCTACCGCCTGGAAACCATGGCGGGCCCGGGCGCGATGCGCTTAACCCGCATTTATGTAAAAGACGGCCGGGAAGAGCCGGTGTACGGGATGGCGCCGCGCAATTTAACCACCCGCGCTTTGCGTGATATTTTAGCCGCCGGAACGGATGAAACAACCTTTCAGAAAGTCGGTTTAGAGGCCCATTCCGTGACGGTGCCGTCTTTACTGGTGGACGAAATGGAATTGTGGGCCGGAGATGAACAGCCGGACCGCGCGCCGTATGTGGCAAAGCCGCAATAAACAAAGGTTTACTGATAAAAAATCCGCCTTATTTCAGGCGGATTTTTTTGTGCTTTACACAAGGAAAGATGTGCCCCCGGCCGGGAAATTAAGGCGCCTTTTTTGCCGGAGGGTTCTGCAAGGCTAGGGCAAAACGGTGGATAAAAGTGTCTTTGTCGTCGGCGCGTATTTGGGCTAAATACTTTTTGGCTTCCCCGTGTTGGCCGCGGGCGCTGGCATTCATGGCCAGTACAAAGCGGGCCAGTTCGTTTTCCGGGTAGCGGGCCAATATATAGCGGGCGGTTTGGTCGGAGGCGTCGTATTGCCCGGCTTGGTGGAGCCACAACGCCCGGTAGGCTTGCAAATCTTCCCGCTCCGGCGCTAATAACAGGGCTAGGTCCAAATCGTTCAGGGCCTCCGTTAAACGGTTGAGGCCGCGCTGTGCTTTGGCGCTTAAAAGCCAAAAATCGGCATTTTCCGGCTCTTGTTCTAAGGCTAGGGTAATGTGAATAAAAGCATTGGCAAAATCCTTTTGCTGGTAAAAAGAGGCCGCATAGCGGGCCCGGTGAACGGCGGCCGCCTGCGGATACTGCGCAAAAAGTTTTTCATAATAGCCGCGGGCTTTGGAATAAAACCCGGTTTTTACATACACTTCCCCTAACCCGGCCAAAACATTTTGGTTGGAGGGTTCCAACTGCAAGGCGCGTTCGTAAAGTTCTATGGCGCGGTCGGTCAGGCCGGTGCGGTTATACAAGGTGGCGGCGGCCAGTAAAAGCGGCACGTCTTTCGGGTGAAATTCCAACGCTTCCAAATACGTTTCCAACGCACTGCTTAAATTGCCCAAATGTTCATAACTTTGCCCCAACAGGCGGTAGGCGCGCACTTCCCGGCGGCGCACGTTGCGGGTTTTGTAAATGTAATTGGATAAATCGGCCACGGCGGCTTGATAGTTCCCGGCATTAAATAAATCCCGTGCGTGGCGGTAGTCGTTGCGGTCTTGGGTGGAAAGCACCCCAAAGCCCAGTAGCCCCGCCTGCCCGGCGCACCCGGTTAAACAGCATGCAAACAGCGCCAAACACACGGTTTTAAGGTTCATATACATACCGCCCCATTTTTAAGAGTAAGTCTTCCTGCAAGGCAGGCAGTGCCAAGGTGGCGGCTTTGAGCCCCACTTCGCCCGCTTGCGGCAGTTTGTTTAGTTCCAAGGTGGAAATGTTTAACACCCGGTTGGTAATTACAAAATCGGCCTTTTTGGAGGATTCTTCTATCATCGCCGCGCCGCGCACATCCCCCACGCGCAAAAAATAAGCGGCAATGGATTGGGGCGCATCCGACGAAAAATCCGGCGGCGTGACGGAGGCTATGATGTAATCCGCCCCCATATTGCGCAGGGTTTCGGTGGGCAGATAATCCACCACGGCGCCGTCTACCAGTTGGCGGTGGCGGTATTCCACCGGGGCAAAAATGCCGGGCAGGTTCATACTGGCGCGCACGGCAATAGCCAAGGGCCCGGAATTGAATAAAACGCGCTCCCCGGTTTTGGCATCCATCGCCGCGCAGGAAAAGGGAATTTGCATATCTTCAAAGCGCATTTCGCCCAGTTGTTCGTTTAGGAAATTTTCCATATTGCTGGAAGACGGCAACTGCCGCGCCAGTAAAAAGCGCAAAAGCCCGCCCACGTTTAAGTCCGGCGTGATTTTTTGTAGCGTCATGTGGCGGCTGATTTCCCATAATTTGGAGGTAGGCACCCCGGCACTATACAGCGCCCCCACGACCGAGCCCATGGACGTACCGGCCATACTGTCTATGGGCAGGCCGGCGTTATCCAATACTTCCAGCACGCCCACATGGGCAAAGCCGCGCACGCCGCCGGCGGACAGGGCCACCCCAATTTGCGGGCGTTTGTTTTTAGGCAGTTGGATGAGTTTTTCCCATAAAAAATTGCGCAAAATTTCGTCATCCGTTTCCCGCCCGAGGGACAGGGCCGGTTGGGCGGAAACAAGCAGTAAAATAAACCCTAAAACGGATAGAAAAATGCGTTTTGCGTGCATTATAAATCCTTGCCGATAGCCCATTCCAGTTGGGCTTTGGCGGTTAAGTTATTGCGAATGGCCTGGTAATAATCCGTGCCGGTTTGCAAATACGCCTGTGCGGCGCGGAGGGGGGATAAGCCGGATAAGGGGGTCCGTTCCGCTTTGGTCAGTTGGGCGGAAACATCGTTAAAGGTTTCCTGCCGGGTAAGCACTTCCGTTTGCCAAAACGTCATGGCCGCGTGGGCCTGGGCCACTTGCACATGGATTTTATCTTCTATGGCGGAGCGGCGCAACGTGCTTTGGCGTTGTTCGGCTTTTTTTTGGGCGGATTGGTTGGCTATGTTGTACGAAAACGGCAACCGCACCGCTAAAGAAATTTGTTTGTTGACTGCATCCAAATTATCATAGCCCAGTTGTTCATAGCTGCCGGTTAAAATTACATCCGGGTAGCGGCGGGAAAGGGCTAAATCTATGGCCAGGTTATCCAATTCCAACGCATAAATGGCGGATTTTAATTCCGGGCGAAACTCCATAGACCATAAATTGAGGTGCGGCAAGTCCAAATCCACCTGTACGGGTTTGAACGCCCCCACCACTTTTACATGGGAGTTCAGCTCCTTATTTAAGGCTACCAACATGGCCAGTTCCGCTTGTTTGAGGTCGTGCAGGGCGGCGTGTTGCGCAACCGTAAAGCGGGCCCATTCGGCCCGGGCTTGCACCCGCTCCCAGGGGGAGAATACGGAATTTTTATAATACCGGGTGGCTTTTTGGGTGGCTTTTTCGGTCAAGAGGGCGTATTCCTGGGCGTATTGTAAATTGAAAAATGCCTTTTTGATGTTTAATACCACGGCGTTTTTAACGGTATCGTATTTGCTTTGGGCCTGTTTTAAGTTGGCGCGGGCCATTTTTAAGGCGCCGGACATCCGCCCGCCTGAATACAAATACTGGGTGGCGGTAATGCCCACCCCGTAAAACTGGTTTTTATAGGAGTCATCCGTTAAGCGGATGAGGTCATCACTTAAAATAAAGCGGTTGGCAACGGATTCCGGCAGTACCATCGGGTAGTCCAAATGAAACCAAGTGGCCGTGCCTTGCAGGGCCACTTGCGGGAAGAACATAAATTTAGCCTCGCTTACTTTTTGTTCGGCAATAATAATTTCTTGCCGGGCGGTTAAAAAATCCGTATTGTTTTCCAGCCCCAGGCGGATGGCGTTTTCCAGGGTGAGTTCATCATTAATTAAACTGGAAAATTTAATGCCGTATTCTTTTTGGGCGAATGCCGCCTGGGCGGCACAGAACACCAGTATTAAAAGCAGTAATTTTTTCATAATATCCCCTATTTCTTGTTTTGCATATCCGCCTGTATTTTATCCATCATTTGGTTGAAGGCATCCTGCAAATCCATAAATTGGTCCCCTTTGCGCAAATGCACGCGCTGGGAATAATCCCCTTTGGCAATTGCTTTGCACACTTGTTCAAAACGGTATACCGGCCCGGCCATTTTGTGCGATACCAGGGCGGAAATAACCACCACACATAAAATATAAAGCGCCAGTTTGTAGGCAAAAGAGGTCATAATAGGCAGTAAATTATCATACAGCGGTTGTATGAGTACGGGGTAGCGGTCAAAAATTTCATCCAGCGTGGCGGAAAGTTCAAAGGTCATAATCCCTAGGCCGATGAGTACGCTGAAAATAATAAGCATCATATAGCGCAACTGGAGCGATTTTTTAATAAAAATGGTGCGTCTTTTGAATTGCGGTGCGCCGGGTTTGGGCGTTAATTGTTGGTTCATAAGTCCTCGTATAAAAGCGGCTCCGCCGCCGCAGGGGCGCGGAGCCGGCTAAAAAAACAATGTCTGAATGTTAAAAATTGGTGACGTAGCGGATTTGCAAAATGCGTTCGCTTTCGTCCCCGCGGCCGATACGCCGTACGCCGGCATCCAACACCAGGGAGGGGTGTAAATAAAACCGCGCGGCAATATTCAAGCGGGAATCCCGCACGTTGCGGATGTTATCCCACTCGGCCACTAACCCCACCGTATCCTGAACGGTGTAAGACATACCGGTAAACATATATAATTCGTCAAAGTCAAAATCGGAAAAGTTCAGTCCGGCGGTGGCATCCAACCCCGGAATAATAATTTCCCGTGTGAGGGACAAATACCCGCCCTTGCGGTCGTCCATATATTCTTTATTTTTATTTACCGGGTAGGTATAAATGCGGTTTTGGTAGCCGTAGCCGTAGCGGCGGCCGTCAGCACGTTTGTGCGCAGACCGAT
>OQVL01001250.1_pt1 | contig 15005 bp, 21 predicted proteins | sample 1691501 | NCBI WGS metagenome assembly OQVL01 (sample SAMN03418253, study PRJEB22391) | human gut metagenome | biome: human-gut; feature: organic feature; material: feces | host: Homo sapiens | place: Tanzania | collected 2013-01
AGCCTGTTATTGTTAAATAGTTCAGCAGTTGCTCTGGACAAATCTCCTATCTTATCATCATACAAATCATCAATGTCTTTCATTGAATCTGAAATCCACTCACCTCCATCAAAAGGCTTCAGTTTTTCCTTCATTGCATCTACATCCTGACTCAATTCTTCATCTGAATAAGTACAGAACATCTTTGCAAATGATTCCGAATACTTTGCATCATAGCTTGACGAATCCATGCTAAATGAATTAATCAACTGGCACCATGATGCTCCATCCCAGTCAAGCACACCATTAAATATCTGAACCATATTGGCTGCAGTCCCCATTGCAAACATTGAACCTGGTGTCGCTCCGGCATCAGCTTCCCAATCAAACAAATAACGGTCATTATTTTTCAACACATCCATGTAGATATCAACTATATTCTTCTCCGGCATATCAACATGAATCTTTTTATCCAGTACAACATCTGAACTATTTAACAATAACAGGCTGAATTCAAAAGGAATCCACTCTCCATCAGCATTCTTTACTATCTTAAACGGAGCCTCATAATCTACCATTTTGTTGAATAACATATGTCCAACCTTTGTACTGTCATAGTAAAATGTTGTAATACCATACGGTACAGTATTGCTAAATTCTTTGTTGAAAATAGCCACATACTCATCGCCTGCTTTAACCTGATATCCAAGCCTTTCTCCAAGCTGTTTTGCATTTACATACAAATGGCCGTCATCTACCATTGCATCCAGATTTTCTGTTGTTCCTAAATTATCGGAGAACTCAACCGGAAGTGTATTGTACGAAATATCAGCACTCTTTGTTTCTGTCGCATACGCTGTGCCGGTTGTCAATAATATTATTGCGCTTAACAAAATACTAATTATTTTTTTCATCACCATTCTCCTCACTAAGTTCCTTTTGTACATCCTGCATCAGCTCCTGATAAGCAGTAACCAAATTGCCGGTCAATGCATTGACAAATTCCTCAGTATCGTATTCTGCTGACAGAATGTCCTGACAGCAAGGGTTTGATCGCAAAAATCACTGGAGCTTGTTACAAGTTTCAATATAATATCATCAAAAATGATCAGTTCGTATCCTATGAAGATGCAAGATTTTTCATGCGCACAGACCTTGAAGGCGAATTTGGCAATAACAACGCTTTTGAACAAGAAGTGCAAAAACTTCTCCCTGAAGGCGGTGAATGTCGATTAGTTCCAGTTCGTCGTAAGCGCATCCTTATTTTAGTAACTAGAGAATCTCACGTACTCGGCGATTTGCTCATGAAAAGTTACTCTGGCGCACTCCCTATCGATATCGTTGGGGTTATTGGCAATTACGATATTCTTGAAGACTTGACCCGTCGTTTCGATTTGCCTTATATCACTGTGAGCCACGAAGGTTTAACTCGTGAAGAACACGAAACAAAAATGCTCGAGGCCATGTCAAAGTTTGAATATGATTACGTCGTATTAGCAAAGTACATGCGCGTCTTAACACCAAACTTTGTAAATGCCTTCCCTAAAGGCACTCTTATCAATATCCACCACAACGGAGACATAAAACCGTCCAGCCACATAAGATACTGTACCATTGGTGACTTTAGCACCCACAGGCAAATAGCCAAACTCTTTAAGCCTGACTTGTTTTAGCGTAGGTATCATTAGTTTATGTCGCCATATTGTCCAGTCGCCATTATTATTCTTGGGAAAATACAGCTTTACGTCCTGATTCGCTTTCTTTTTGAAGTTCGGGAACCCAGACGTACCAGAGAAGAACCGTCGAAATGCCTGTTCAGCGTTTACCAAGGCTTTCTTACGTGCCTTAGAACCGCACTGGGCAATCCATGGCAGTTCCTTTTTCAGCTTATGATTAACATACTTGTCAAAATCGTTGGCAGTAACAAAACGTTTCTGTTTTTCGTCAAGCATGCCACGCTGATACATCTTATACAGACGGAGATTGTAGGCGATATATTGGTTATACAGAAATCTAGCCACACCGATAGAACGAATGATTTTGGTTTTCTGTCCTTCAGTTGGGGCTATCTCCGTTTTGAACGCCTTTAGCAATAGTCTCATCCCCCTCAATCTGTTTTTTGTATTTTCGTAAGCCATACAGCCTACATGAAAATACATGAAGAATACTTACTATATCCTGCACAAGCTCTTCGTGTGGAGACAGTTTCTCATTTTTGACGACTACTATCTCCACATTGAACTTGTTGCAGAATTTCTCAAACCAGTCAAAGCCGAAGCGGACAAATCTATCCTTGTGAGATACGAGAATCATCTTGATTTTGTTTTCCATAACTTCGCTTAGAAGCTGATTCCATTTCTTTCGGTTGTAGTTCAAACCACTGCCATAATCTCTGATAATATCATCAGCTATAAGACCTTTGGCGTTGACATACTGTTGAAGAAAATCCACTTGATTCTCAAGGTCATCTGTCTGATTTCTAGTTGACACCCGTGCGTAAATGACTACCTTTCGAGAATCAGCATCTTTGCCAATGCCTTTGAACTGTAGATACTGGTCGTAGGTGTAATATCTTCTATTTGTGGGGGTTCTGTTTGCTACAAGCGTTTTCTCCCTGTCCCAGCGTTGAAGTGTCTTGACTGTGACATTGAGAAGCTCTGCAAATTCTTTAGGCTTGTAATTAGTAATATTTGATGTGTTCATGGCTCTAACCTCCATAGACACATTATATCACCAATATACATATTTGTCTATAAAATCAGTTACTTAATATCTCCTCCTTTGTATTTATACTTGAATTATTTACTCTTGCAGTCAATTCCTGCATAATCTCATATCCTTCATCCGCATCGTAACCTGTATCATCAAAGAATGAGAGCCGTATGGTCACGACAAGGATGTTTTGCTGCTCTCCGGTACGCTCATCGTCAACTTCCAGCGGCATAAGATGCCTTCCTCCCGCCCAAAAGCCCTGGCCAAACATGGCGCGAATATCATCAGCAATATCCATAAAATCATCTTCCACATTCCCTTCATCCGAAGCAAAATAGTAAATCATGATACTTATGCGATTGCTATTGAAATTCTTGCCCATATTGTTCTGGGTGCGGATGACTTGGACGAAGAAACAAGGCTCGTCAAATCCATCTATGACCTCCCGCGCATATACTGGCAGGTCGTATTTCTTTCTAAGCCCTGCAATTATGGACTCTAAAACATCCGTTGTTCGCAGCATTATCCACCTCCTAGTTTCTTGGTGATACCTTTGGCGAATTTTTCCATTTCTTCAGGAATCAAATCCCCCTCTGCTGTCTGGGAAACTTTTTCCTTAAAAAATCGCCCTGCGATAAAACCTGCAGGTTTTCCGGAACGTGTCACCATCTTATGGCCACGCTCCACCAGATGAAAGTGCGGGGCCTTTGACCATACTTCCACTCGCATTTCCTCGCCGTAACCTGCCAGCTTGGATTTCCAGCGATTTTTCAGCTTGGATTTGATAGCCTTTTTGCGAGCCCGCTCACTTTTGTAATTTGCTTTTATTTTGCCGTCTGGCGAAGCATCCTTTAAACGCTTCTTCAGGTTGTTGCCTATCCTTTTCAAAGTCTTGCCTGCTTCATCTGGATAAGAACTTATTGCCTGTCTCATACGGTCTTGCAATTCCTTGGCTCCGAATATTTCAGCACTCATGTAACTACCTTCTTCCCTCGGTCAAGGCGCCTGCAGTATATTTCCAGCAATGCGTGACTCATGTAAGGATCTACAATACTCTGAATCTCAAAAATATACTGCTGGTAACGTATTTTCATATCGCTTGATATACCGTGCCGGAAGCGGATGGTTATTTTGTATGTATCCTCTTGGGATACTTTAAAAGCTTCCATCCGCTCCCTTCCTCTAGCAGGCTCTACCCTTGCCCAACAGGTGAACACATCACTTTCTACTTTCGTGGTTGCCCCGTGGTGTCCAACAGCGTCCATAAGAGCGATAAAAGTAACACGCCTATCCAATGTACCTATATCCATGTTTATCCCCCTTATTGGCCGTCCTGTGGCTCATAGGCGCCACAAAACTTTATGTGGTTCAGTAGTGCGTCTACACTATGGGGGTATTCTACTACGCCACCGCCAGTTCGCGGAGCAATATCGCGGTGTTCATACCAATGAGTTACAATAAGCCTGGCGCAAGTATCAAAAACGCCACCAGACTCGTACTTCTTACCTGTGGTATTCTCAATGTACTCCTTGGCTGTGCTGTATAATGCCAAGATCAACTGGTCATCCTCGGTTAGATCTGTATCCACCCTAAGATAACCTTTTAACTCGTCAAGTTCCATATAGTAAGACGCCCTCCCTTAATTAACTGTTTGCAGATTTCTTAAGCAGTACAAGGGAACCACTGTCCACCACCTTGCCGTCCACCAGCATAATAGCCTTGCGAACAATATCATCAGTTTCATTGTCTTCGTACTGCTTCATAGCAATATTGTAATTTGTATTGAGAACATAGTCCTCCATGCGGAATACAAAACCAAATACTGCACCTGCATCGGCGGCATCATAAGATGGCAGATAGTCACAGCAGATTACCGGACGCCCCAAAAGAGTGCGCTCCGTAGGATTGTTAATACCGTAGTTTACGCGGGCAATTGGCTGTTTGTTGCTATCTACCATGCCAGCAAACTTGCCGAATGTTTTTTTGCTCATGACATACACGCCACCGTTTTCGTAAGCTACCGGAATAGCATCCTCGATGCTCTGCAGTGTCTTATAATCAAATGCTCCGACCTCTAATTCCTGTCCTTCTGGTGCAGCGGTGGAAATGATACCTTTAGGCTGTCCGCTTCCGGTACCACTGATAATAGCCTGCTCAATTCCCTTAATCATTGCCTGGGTAATATTATTCACCAAGGCGGCTTCAAATGCAGACAGAGCCATTGTGTCAGCTTCCAGAGATACGGAAACCGCACAGCGCAGCTTGTAGTATGCAAACTCAACATAGCCTGTGGACTTTTTCTGCTTTGTGGAAGTCTCACCTTCACCCACCCAGGATGCTACTGGCTTTACAGTACTGGTAGGTATGCGCAGACCACCCTTATATGCAGTACGGGTGACACGGGACAAAATCATTCCTGTGGCTTCCAGCTTATCAATAACCTTATTCAGTGCTGTGGTAGGAATAACCGCACCAACATCTGTGGTCAGTGCACTATCACGAAATTCCTCCGGTATAGCCTTGCCCTGTGTCACATATTCCATGAACGCCTTTCTGTATTCCACAGAATCCAGCGGATCATCTGCAGCAGGTTCATTGCCATGCCGTTCTTCCGGCTTTTCAATAGGTTCGCCAAAGCCGGCTGCAATGCCATCGGCCAGTTCTTGACGAGCACGAATTTCCTTCTCCTCTGCTTCCAGATCTTCCAGCTCCTTCTTGACTGCATCCAAGTCAATTTTGTCCTCTCGTTCTTCCAGCTCCTTGCGGATAGCTGCACGGCGTTCGATAATTTCTCTAAGTCTCTTATCCATTTTTTACCTCCTGCTTAAAGCATAGTTCTTAATATCAATCGTTTGATTTCTTCCTTGCGGGCAAAAGCTCTGTCCTGCGCCGCAAAATAATCTCTGGCTTCGCCGATAGATGTATCATCGTAGGCAGGAAAGTCCACTGCTGATACATCCACCACACGGTCAACCTTCAAAATTCGTCTTGTGTGTGTCTTGGAATCATAGGAATCTTCCCTCACTGTAAAAGCAAAGGACATTTTAGACACATCGCCACGCTGGATGAGGGTGTAGAGGTCGCGGCCTAATGTAACATCGGCCAACTCCGCCCGGATATGCAGTCCCTTTTTATCCACAGCAAGGGAAAGTGTGTCATTGCATGTCCTAGCCAGCGTCACAATGTTACTGGCGTGGTTATAGCGAAAAACTACATCTGCCATATCGCATTCATCAAATGCGTGGCGGTCTATAACCTCTTTGTATTCTGTCTCACCATCCTTGAACAATACTGTGGGACTTTCCAGAATAGCGGCATAGCCTTCCACAATCATCTTGCCATCATCTCCACCCGCTGGAGCTGTAGCACTGCCTCCCGCCCGGTTCTCAATCTGGTTCGTTTTCATCATCATCACCTCCTTTCTTTGATTTTTTATTGTCTCCTACACCTTGGTAATCATTCTGTTTATCAGCGTCCACGAAGTTTAGCGATACCTGGCGCTTATCTCCTCCCTCTACACCAGCATAACCGAATAACTCTCTGGCTTCATTCAAAGTGATAATACCTGCAGGAAGCAGCTGCTTTGCCATAGCCGTCTTGCTCTGTAGACTTGCATACTGCAGTCTATCTGTTAGGAACAATATCTCATTGCCGTGAGCTTTTTCCCTCTCGGTAAATATCTTGCTGGTAAACTCCAAGGACAATTGCACGGCCAACGGCTCCAGAATGGACTCGTAAAAAGCCGTAAACTCTGCCTCTGTATATTTAGACTGCACAATATTTTCCGATATGCCAAAGTAACGATATATGTCCTCACGAATGAATTTCATCTGTTCATAGTCGGTGGTCTTGATATCCGTCTGCAAGGCTGTGTAGTCCATGGAGTTATCCACGGCACCCACACCGCCACTTGACTGCTCACTGGATAGGAAGGAGTCCACAAATGCCTGTGTCTGCTTCTTCATATCCTCTGGGCGGATTTTTGCATTGTATTTTAGTATTCCCCGCAGCTTACCAGAGTTCTTGACGGCATTCACCAGACCTTGCTTGACGGTCTCCATAATAGAGAGCGTCGGTGATAACGGCCTTTCACTGGATTCACCATAAAACTCACTGCGATTAAAATGTCTTCGCAGGTGAATAACTTCACTGTAAGGCACAGCAATGATACCCGCTCCCAAAAAATTGAATCTGAGAAACCTTCCCCCGCCTTTTTTTACCAGTTCCACGGAATCATAGTCTAAAGGGTAAAGTCCTATCACCTTTCCTGTGCTATTATCAAGGCGAATATAAACAAAGGCGTTATTAAATGCCATATACTGGGATGTTAGCTTGTACAGGAAATCATAGCTGGACATATATTCGTTGGGACGAGTGGACAGAAGAAAATCCAAATTTGATTTTGTTTCCATAACGCGCCCATCCGCACCTCGGCGAATATGCTTAAGTTTCATCTTGGCAGCGTGACGGGCTATGGCATCTACACATGAGCGTACAACTGCATCGTCATAAGCCTTACCCCGCCACGGAGTAAACACATTCTCGTAGCCGTTAAGCATCCGCATCTGCTGTGCGTTTACCGCGTCCTGTCCAGCACTTATTTCACCCTTGCCGAAGATACTCTGAAACATTGATGATATATTCACTGATTACACCTCCACGCCTTTGCCTTAGCGAATCCTAATCGTTTCACTCATGTCTACCTCCCTAAATCAAATTATTATAGTCTTCCAGATTCCGCTCATACACCACGAAGGCATCCAGCAGAGCAGCGAATCCATCTATTCGCATTTTCTTGTTGTGCTGCTTGGTTGGCTGGATATTGCCATTCTTGTCAACATCCACGGCCACATTAACCATGCACCACTTCAAAATCGGATTGTTGTTATAGTTTATATGCTTAGCTTCCAACTCTGCTGCCAATGTGTGCATTGGTGCAGATAGAGTTTTCTTCCCCTGGATAACAGGATCCAGCACTGACTCGCCAAACTGCTCCTTCATTTCCTGCACCAGATAGGTAGCCGACCATGAGTCATAGCCGATTTTGTAGAGCAGAATATCATATTCATCCTGCACATGGTTAAACCATGCTGTGATAAGACGATAATCGATTTTATTGCCGGGGCTTAGATCTAACAAGCCACGCTGGTGCCAAACATCATAGGGTATGTTATCCTCATGGATGCGCTTTTCAAACAAATCCTCTGGAATCCAATACTTCTGCAGCACGTAGATTATAGGATCTTCTGGCGATGTGCGGTAAATCACAGTTGCGCAGGTAAGGTCTGTGGTCGCCGAAAGGTCAAAACCGCCGAACCCATACCGTCCACGCGGTTCCTGCATCAGCGGGTTAAATTCCGCCTTGTTATTCAACTGCTCAAAAGACAGGAAAGCTTCTCCCGAAGTCTCTTGGATATTAAAATCTTTAGTCAGCAGGTTCTTCACAAGTAGTGGGTTAGCTTTCGCTCTGGCCACCTTGCGGGCCAGCTCCTCGCGGTCTTTGATTACACCTAGTGATGGATTTGCCTTGCTCCAGCAATTCGGCTGTGTCCACTCCTGTCTACTGTCCAGCTCATAGACAATAGGCAGGACTTTATCATCGTGATAACCTTCTGGATCATTCCACCCATTGATGATATCCTCGCATTCCTTGTATTTCTGGTCATAGATACCTTCCCTCACTGTTCCAGCCGTGGATGTGATGATAGTCATGGGCTGGGTGCGGGCAGTCTCACCATCTACGATAACATCATAAAGATTTTTATCTTTCCAAGCGTGTACCTCGTCCAAAAATGCCCCATGTACATTCAGACCATCCAGTGAACCGGAATCGCTGGCCAATGGCTTAAATATGCCCTCGTTAACGCTTGAACGAATCTCACTAACCAAGCACTTGGAACGCTTCCGCAGGGATGGCGACTTCTTGACCATCTTCACAGCTTCATTCCAGATGATTTTTGCCTGGTCTCTTTTGGTAGCTGCAGAATAGATTTCTGCACCTGGTTCACCGTCAGCAAATAACAGATACAAGGCAATAGCCGAACCTAACGCTGACTTGCCGTTTTTGCGGGCCACTATGAGAATGATTTCCCGAAAACGGCGCAGACCTGTTTTCTTATTGACAAAACCGAAGGCTGCTTCAATAAAAGCCTTCTCCCACAGCTCCAGCAGAAATGGCTTACCTCCAAATCTACCTTTGCTGTGACGGCAAAAGCTTTCGATGAAAAGAATGGCCTTGTCAGCCTTCCCCTGGTCGAATATGTATGTGCTGGTATCATGCAGCTGCACAACCAGATAGGCATACAACCTCCGTACCTTGTCCGATACTATGTATTTTCCGGAGACAATGCCCTGGTGATACTCTTCGATGAAGTTCATGTCACATATTCAAAAGCTTCGCAAAGGCGGCATCCTCCACGGTATCGGTCGCGGCGTTATCCGTCTTTGGTAAAAGGTCGATCAGCTGCTTAATGCAGGATGTGTAATTCTTAATCATGGAGTTATACACCTTGGATGCGGTGGACTCCTTAATGCCATGCTGATTCTGTCCATTCTGATATGCCTCCGTGCAACCTTTTTCGTTAATTTCTCCCTGGAGGTCTTCCAAGGTTATAGCCATAAAAGCGGCATTTTTCATCAAAATTTCGCTGATTTTCTTTTTATCTTCATCAAGATTTTTAAAGATTTTCTTGATTCTAGTCAGCTCTTTTTTTATGCGCTGTTCTTTGTTAGAAATTTTTTGCAAAATGCCCACCTCCTTTTGGTCTTGTACCTACACCCCTCTCGTACGCGACCTGTATTTTACAAAAAAGTTGGGCCCCGGTCTTGGGCGGGGGCCTTATTTTACTCCCTATACGGGGGGGTTATGCCAATAAGATTGCCGTTCTCATCAAAAACAGACTTGCGACTTTGCTCTTTGCCATGAATTACGTTGTGACATTCAGTACACAGGTACATAAAATTGTCAAATGACAAAGCAATATCAGAGTCATTGATATTGTCCGGTGTCAGATGCACCTTGTGATGAACTATATTGCCTTGTTTGCCACACTTCTCGCACAGAAAGAACTTGGATGCAGCATAAGCCTTGGCCGTCCGCTTCCATGCTGCCGAATTGTAAAATGCCTTTGCAAACTCCTTAGCCATCAGCCATTCCTCCTTTCTAGCAATGGAACAATGATATAAATAGCATAACAGTTTTACAAAGCAACGAACTCTATAGAGTTGTAAAAAATCTGCAAACAAAAGAGGGCAGAAGTACTATAACTTCTACCCTCATGTAATTTTGACCGCCCGGCCATACATAGTGCAATATATTTATCCCGCCCTATAGTCTGCCTGCTCATCATTTTCAACTGCAGTCTTTTTTTTATCAAAAAGTGACATCTGCGCACGATAACCGTCTGCATATAGCAGAATCTCGTCATGGAGCAGTTTAGCCATACCAGTGAACTTTTCGGCGATGCTTGTGGGATTATCTGTATTGGCATGGTCAAGGTCAACAGGCAACTCTGGCGTAGTGAACCCAAAGCAGTTATCAACACTCATCCCTGCCTTTACTCCAATGGCCACCTTCAAAGATAAGTATGCCATTCCAGTTGTTGGGCTGTAGTGGAATTTTGCCCCCGCGATTTCAGCCCATGCAATATTTTTCTCTGGTATGGTTGTTATCCACGGTATAAACGCTGCCATTGCTGAAAGATACGCTTCCAGCATAGGTCTAGATGGTTCACAGCTCTTTGTACGGCGTTCCTCTCCATTTGCTTCCTGCCAAGCCACCGTATAATGCTTAGTGCCCCTTTTGCCAGCTTTAATAATTATGCTCTTTGCTCTCTTTTTCATTTTTTCGTCCTCCTAGAATTTACACTGTTTCTTATACGCTATCAGACGAGTTTTCTCCACCATATCGCTCCACCACTTATACAGTGTCCCCTCACTCATCCAATAGCTTGCTTCGTTTTTGCCATACTTTTCTGCCATAATGCAGGCATACGCCTGCTGTACAAAAGGCACCCAGTTGATAATCTTCTTATCCCTGTTGGCTTGACGGCGAAGCCGTAGAAATAGCAAACGATTTTCTGATAAAGCACCCTGCACCAGCTCCACTGCCTTGAGCCAGCGACCAGCTTCCGCCATGCTCATGCCGAATGGGCTTTTGCTATTATTTTTCTGTGCTTCAAAATATTGCAGCCGGCAGCCGTCATAATTGAGCAACCAGCGTTTGGCCGTTTCTTTATCATGCGACAATATTTGCTTGATTTTCTCGTCATCTATCATGTCCCGCCTCCCAATAATCCCCGCCCAGGTATTTTTTTAACTCCTGGTCACGGTCATGACCATGGATATAGCGAGTGTCAAGCTTTAGTATTCTCCATGAAAACGCTATTTTCTCCTCCAGCCTACAAGCCCTACTACGGCACCAATAAGCTTTATAATGCAGTTCTCCTGCCACTTTGATTTTTCTTTTTTTGTCATCCTTGTCCGGTGTATAGAGTTTTATTACTTCGTTGTACATCCGGCCAAAGTCATGAGCCAGACACCGAAGCATACCGCATGTCTTGGCGTTTTCCCTCTCTCGTCGGCGAAGTTCCTTGGCCTTTCTCTTGTAGATTTCATAGTCGGCTACTGTATAGATACGATTATCCATTTTTCTCAACCTCCCATTATGCAATTATGATTTAAGCTTTCGCTTATTCACAGCCTTATACACATTTGCAACCTGTTTTCCACAGGTTGGCCGGATTCTTCTTTCCCGATAGTCACATTTATCAAAATCCCAGTAACGACGAACTGACTCACCAAACTGCTCCAGAACTATGTGCTGGCATGGATAACCATCACGAGTCCATCCTTGAAAAGTCAATTCCTTATTGACGAAATAGCCTGCTGGAACATCAATCTTGCTAGAGAAACACTCCGACCGTCTAACTTCGGTTTTCTTTTCTGTCGGAGCATCGCAGTTTCTAGAAAAATTCATCCGTGCACCACCATCCTTTTTGGCCTGCTTCAAAAAATATGCTGCCAATTTGGTGGCATCAGTCATTTCTCCGCCGTATTGTTGAACCTTAACATTTCCTTTTCCCCAGATGCTCTTGAATATTCTCTCATATTCCCGGTCTGTTTTTACTCCTGGTATTTCTGGCAGGAGCAGATGAGCATGAGCACGCCCACGCTTTCCTGGTTCAACATTCTCTACGGTAGCAGCGTATTTCAAGTTGACACCCTTTTTGGAATAAGCTCTTTTGAGCCTATCAAGAAAATTTCGCAAATCCTTCTTGACTCTATTGGACAGATCTTCGTAATCAGGAAGATTCTCACTGTCATATGTCACAGTCAGATAAGGACTCCCTTCGCTAAAGTTATTGGCTATCATAAGAGCTGTTCTCTCAGTAGCTCTCTTTTTATTTCTCCGCTTTAGATCTTCTGGAGACTCTTTTTCCTGTGGATTACGGATGGCTGCCAACTTCTTTCCCAACGGTCTAGCCATAAAGCTATAATATTTATCTATGACGATTATTTTCTTGTCTTTAGTCTCTCTCAATTTCTGCATATAGGGCATGACAGTCTCACCTCACCATAGATATTTGGAATTCATTAAATTATATTTATTTATAATACGCGAATTATTAACGCCTTTATCTAGTCATTAGCGGGACTTTCACCCGCGCCTTTATTTTGGTTATTATATTGTGGGAAACATTGTTTTTGTACTACCCTTATGCTATAATTAGAGGTGCATATAGGGCTGGTAACAGTCCAAAATTTAGGCGGATGGCTCTCTCAACCATCCGCTTTTTCTTATGTTTAATTTTGGTGGCAGACTGCTTTTAGTAAAACAGCCTAAAGGATCTTGTGACTACATCTGCCAGCATAGCGATGGCGCTATCAGCTTCAATACAAATTACCGTATCCGGCCGCTGGGTATTGCCTTGATAGTCCTGCCAGAACTTGACTACATCCTCGGCATGTTCTTTTTCGTGAAGTTTTAGCCTGGCATTAGGGTACCCAGCCGCCTTCATAGCAGCTTCAAGATACTTCAGTGTGCGAATACGTTTCTGTGTCTCTGCCGCTGGGTGTCTTTCCATAATCTTCATTGCGTTCATCCTCTCTTCGAATATGCTTTTAGCGATGATTTCGGCGAAGATATCCATAAAGGCTTCCTCACCGCCTGTATCATAGGTTTCAATAATTTGGCGCTCTTTTGCTTTAGGCATTTAACACGCCACGCTTTCACTGTGCGGATTTGTAGGCTTCTCTGTAGGTGGCTCCGGAGCAGGCGGCTGCAGATGATAGCCGTTCATCAATCCCTGGGTGTAAATCATAAGGCGCTCATCGTCCTCGACCTTTCCGGTACGGATTCTACTAAAGAACTCTCTGGCATCCATTTCGTTAGTGCTCATATTGGTGCTCATAGCTTTTTACCTCCTTGTAATTGTATAGACATTGCCAAAATATTGGCTCGAAATACTGGCATTCTGGGCAGTGAGCCATGTGTACCGTTCCCCTTTTCCAAGGACAATGAACGGCTGTAAATACAGGCTCGCCACAAAAATTGCAATAATCAATGCTGTTTGTTGTTTGGCTCATAATGCTCACCTGTGGTATAATGCTAATAGTTGAATATTTTTTTCTTGGCCGTTGCGTTCTGCAGCGGCTTCTTTTTTTGATACCCTACTTTTAATGGCCTTTTAGGCCGTAACGCCCTAAAATCTTATTACGGTCTTTCTGGGTTGTGTGGGGATTCGAAAAATGTTTTTCCAGAAAATGCTGCCACGCATCCCATTCTTTGACGACACGGTACCTTCTTCCGCCGTAATTGAGACGCCATGCGCGAATCCGCAACCTTTGTCTCCTTTTTTTGGGGTATTTTGTGATTCTTTCCAAACGAAGTAGTTTGCGTATCTTGGTTATATAAATATTATGCTTGCGCTTATGCCGAACCATGTTGCCCTCCTTTCTGGCACTCTATATAGAGTGTGCTATAATACCCCGCTAGGGGTATTATGCGATTCGTAAGAGATTTTATGCTTGAGGTTTATTTTTTATGCCTTTAGCATATTTATCCTCCCTTATTGTCTTTATTTTATGCTATAGTCATAAAATAGTCAAGATAATTTTTATTAAATATTGCATAAGCATATTTTTATGGTATAATCTAGCTAAAGGAGGTGATACCATGGATTACTCAATTCCCGATAGACTCCGAGTTGCCCGCAAGGCCCTCAAGCTTAATCAGACTGATTTTGCTAAAGCCATAGGTATGTCGCAGGGTGGGTATGCACGAATTGAAAATGGTGCTAATCCAGCCAACGAACGTATCATAAAGTCAGTTTGTAGTATTCATAACATAAGTGAAGAATATCTGCTGCATGGCACTGGGGAAATGTTCATTGACCATGCTCCGGAAATCGTACAGCGCATGACAGAGGAATTTTCTCTGGACGAACAGGAAAAGCGCCTGGTCTTGACCTTTCTGGAGTTTCCTCCAGAGAAGCGCAAGCAGATTATCCGTCTCATGGACGATTTTTCCCGGGGACTCCACCGACATGACGAGGAGCTTTCCACCGCCCAGAAGAAGAAACTTGTCTGTGATGAGCTGGATGCAGAGGATGCTAGTGGCAAGTTGTCAGCTTCCACTTCTTCAAATGGTACATACGCTATGTAAAATGAACACAACAAAAGCCCCGCCAGTGAGTACGCTGAAAACTCACCAGTGGGGCTTTTGCCGTAACAGTATTTTTTATATGGGGTAAGGAGGGATTTCGAAAAGGTGGCGCTCGCAACCACACATATATTATAACAGTTTTGCAAAGTCACGAACTCTATAGAGTTGTAATTTATACACGAAAAATCCCCTGCCACAGTTTCTACTGCAGCAGGGGATTTTGCTTATGCTATGAGCTCCCGGGAATATTCCCGTGTAAACTCTATTGTAGCTTTATTGGTGCGCTCGGCGGGAGTCGAACCCACGCTTTCAGCTCCGGAGGCTAACGTCCTATCCACTGGACTACGAGCGCACATTTTGAATCATCGCCACACAAGGATACATCCCTTTCATCAGCGACTCAAATAGTATAACACAATTTCTCCTTTATGGCAAGAATTAGTTATACCAATAGCCTATTTGGCCATTTTCCCCTTTAACAGCAGGGTGATAAAGAAAATACCTGCTGCAATCACCACAATGGTAGCACCGGCAGCCATATTGAAATAATAGGCCAGCACCAGGCCGCTTATACCAGCCGCCATAGCAAAGGCTACAGAAAACAGATGATATTGCTTCACGCTCTGAGCCACATTTCTCGCTGCCGCTC
>OQVL01001252.1_pt1 | contig 14989 bp, 14 predicted proteins | sample 1691501 | NCBI WGS metagenome assembly OQVL01 (sample SAMN03418253, study PRJEB22391) | human gut metagenome | biome: human-gut; feature: organic feature; material: feces | host: Homo sapiens | place: Tanzania | collected 2013-01
AATCCAACCACGAGCGGAAGGACCACTATGAGGGCGAACGTCGGCAACGGCATTTCAATCAGATATTTCATCATGGCACTGAAATTATAGCCGTGCGTTATCTGACGTCAACAAACGCATCATTTTCCGGCGTTGGACGACACCGCGTGGTACGCGCGCTCGACTATCGCCCGGCAAGTATGAAAGTCAAGACGGCGGCGCCGAACGCCGTTTTTCATGTTTCCCTTAAACGGGCTCAGAATGATGTCGTGCGACATGTCTCGAAGCTCCTTGAGAATCTCGTTGCACGAGTTGACGAATGCATTGCGTCTTCCTTCGGGAACGTCGATTGAAACGAGCGTAAACAGGCGGGATGAAGCCTTGACTCCCTTCTCCCAACCGTATTTCATGTTCTCCTTGAAGTCAAAGCGCAGCATGTCGTCCGGATTCCTCGAATCGACGCAACGAACTCCAAGCCACCCCGTCGGGTCGTTGAACTTCATGCGCACGGAATTGTCCGGTGCAAGGCGACATTCCTCTACGTCCTTCAACGTGCAGACGCTCCGGCAGGCGGGGCAGAATGTGCTGTTCTGCGATCTCCTCGTCGATGACGCCCCGGTCCAGCATGGTCCACTCCACCGAGCGGAACACCTCGTTGCGGATCAGCTTGCGGTCCTCGCCGGTGAGGGAATAGCGGTCCATAAACAGCTCCGGGTCAAACCGAACCAGAACGTTTCCCATATCAAATACGATATTTTTAATCATGTGGAACCTTCTTTCTGCACAAACCGCTTAGCGCAGTTCCTCGATGTGATAGATGTAATCCAGCGAACTCAGTGCCTGAATGATCTCCCGGTGGGTCTTGTACTTTTTCAGCTCTGCGCTGAAGATGGTGAAGGTGATGGTGTACACGCTCAGACCGGAACCCACATACGCCTGATTCGCCTCGATGTCGTCGATCCGCAGACCCAGCTGACGGCTGACGGTAACGAAATCGCGCAGATAGTTGCTGTTCTTCAGCTCCAGATGGATCTCGAAATGGTTGGAGCGATTGTTCAGGTACACCTCAATGGACGGGAACCATGTGAGGATGCACAGGAACAGCACATACACGATGATGCTCAGGGTGTACTGTCCGGCACCAATGACAAAGCCAAGGAAGCCGCAGAACCACAGAGCAGCGGAGGTGGTCAGACCCTTGATCTGGCTCCGGGAACTGAACACGATGGAGTTGCCGGAAAGCATGGCAGCGGAGATGATGGTGGCACTGGAAAGAAGCGGGAGACCGATGCGGTATTCCTGCATCAGATACAGGTCCAGGATCATGGCTACGCAGGAGGAGAAGGACACCAGCACAAAGGTACGCAGACCTGCGGAGTGCCGCTTGCTGGAACGCTCGCAGCCGATGATGGAGGTCAGGATGATGACGGTCACAAGGCGGAGCAGGATGGAATAGGTGGTAAGCTCCACCGACCAGCTGCCCAGCATTTTTGCAATGGGATCAGCCAGTGCAAACAAGGATAACTGTTTCAATATGCTCCCCTCTTTCTTCTGTACAGATTGGGATTGGGAATCCCTGTCATGGCATAGTGTTCTTCAGCGGCTTCGGAGAATGCCTTTTCGTCCTCATAGAAGGGGTCGTCGTGCTTCGGCAGCTCTTCCTGAATCGCTTGGATGCGCTGGATCAGCAGCTCCAGCTCAGTCTTCTGCTCTGCCCCTTCCTCCTCCGGGATCTCAACGATCTCCTCCAGCTTATTGGAGTAGGACTTGGACAGGTAGAGGGACAGCTTTGCACAGGCAGGACCGATCAACTCATACAGAACGCTGGAAGCCAGAATGACGGTCTCCAGAATATTGCCGGTCTCGCCGCCAAGGGTACGGGCACCCATTGCTGCCAGACCGATGGCAACACCAGCCTGCGGGATCAGGGCAAGACCCAGATAGTTGCGGACCAGCTTGTCCTTACCGGCAATGGCACAGCCGATAAAAGCGCCTGCATACTTGCCAATGATACGGACAAGGAAGTAGACCACGCCGATGTGCAGCAGGGACACCGAGCCGATGCTCTCGGAGCTGTTCACCAGTGCGCTGAGGTTGAAGTTGACACCGGAGCGGACAAAAAACAGCAGCAGGATGGGCGGGTTAAAGTAGTTCAGCTGCTTGAACAGCCGCTCGTCATCCGTCAGGTTGATGTAGACCATGCTCATGGACATACAGCCCAGCAGGGGGGACACATCAAACACGGCACAGATGCCGCAGAAGGCAAACAGCAGTGCCACAGAAACGATCAGGCGGTTATCGGTGGAACGCTTGTGCAGCAGCAGCTTGAGGAACACGCCGAACAGACCGCCCAGCAGGAACACGGCGATGTTCAGAACGATGGGCTTGACGATGTGACCGGCCTGAAAAGTGCCGGTCATGGAAGCCAGGGCCACCGAGATGGCAATGCTGTAAGCCAGCAGACCCACCACGTCATCCAGTGCCACCACCTGCAGCAGGGTCTCTACAAAGTCGCCCTTGGCATGGGTCTGCCGGATGGTCATCACGGTGGAGGCGGGTGCCGTAGCAGAAGCCAGTGCCGCCAGCACGATGGAGAAGTTCAGCTCCAGACCCAGAATAAAGTAGACCACGATGAACACCAGAATGGAAGCAAGGCAGGCTTCCATGACCGTGATGATCAGAACCTTGGGACCGCTTTTTTTCAGGGTAGAAAACTTGAAGAACTCGCCGGTGCTGAACGCGATGAATGCCAGTGCAATATCGGCAATAAAGCCCATGCCGCCCACGATCCGTGCAGGGATCAGGTTGAAGCAATAGGGGCCGATCAGAATACCGGCAACGATATAGGCGGTAACATTGGGCAGCCGCAGACGCTTTGTGATACGGGTCATGGCAAAACCTGAGATCAGCATCAGTGCCACCGATACCACGATAACGGATACGTCAGACGTAATATGAAGCGTCTCGAAAAGTGGTGTTGACACGAAATTTCTCCTTTCCTGTCAGAATATGTGTTTTCTTTCTTTCGCTTTGTTTCTTTTATTTCTCGTGTTTTCTCTCGTGTTTTTCGGATCGATCCGGATAGGGAACGATCTCAGAGCGCAGGTCGTTTTGGAGCAGTTCCGAAAAGAATCGTCGGACACCTGCGGCAAGGGCGGAACCCTTGGCGTTTTGTTCGTCCTTCAAATCGCCCTCCACCCAGTACCGCCCGGTCTGGGGGTCTACCGCAATGCTGTCCATGGGGAAGCCCTTCAACCGGGTGGGGTGGGGCGTTTCCACGATCCAGAACCAGTCTGTGGAAACCTGCGGCCCGGCGGCTTCTTTCCGCTGCCGGTCGTCCAGCACCACGCACAGCCCGTTGATGAACCGTGCCTTGAGCCTGCCGCCGTACTGGTGCGCCAGCTGCTGATAGTAGGCAATGAACTCCTCGTCGGAAAGCTCCCTGCCCTTTACCCGGCGGACGTAAGGCCCCGGCTGAAGCGCTGCCGGCACCCCTTCCAGATACAGCCCGGAATCCAGCGAGAAGCTGGGCAGGCCGGAGACAGCATGGTATGCCTCGGCTTTCAACGCTGCATTTTCCAGCGGCGTTGCGCCAGTCTCCTCCACCGCAGGGAGCCGGATGCCAAGGTCTGCCGGGGTGACAAGCTCGATGGGCATCCCGGCAAGGATGGCACGCATATTCCGCAGCTTGCTCTGGTTCCCAGTTCCATAGAACAGTTTCATGGTATCGTCTCCTATACAAAAAGGCAGAGACCCGTGCAGTCTCTGCCTTCAGGGGTTACACGCCGGGCTTTTTATCGGTTATACGCCGAATCTCTCATCCCGATAAGAAGCCAGCAGGGAAGGCCAGTCGGTCTGGATCACATTGTATCCGCGATCCATCAGAACGCCCCATGCGGCATCCGGTCCCTCGCTGAGAGCCACATCGTCGTTGTAGGTGCCGCTCAGTTCGTGACCTCTGCCCAGATTGATGCTGTTGACCCAGATGTACAGGCCCTGTTCCCGAATCCATTTCAGGTTCTCCGGGTCGATCATCTCGGAATCTGCGGTCTTAGCAATAGCCTCCACGCCAACAATGTTGATGTTGTCGTAGGTCAGAACCTTACGCAGCTCCTCCATGTTGTACACGATGGGCATATACATATACTTGACCGGGCAGTTCTGGAAGAACTCCAGATATTCGTCCTTCACCGGGGTCTTGATGATCGCCTGCTTGACCACATGGGGGTAATTCTTCAGCAACTCATGGGTCTCGGCAAGGATCGGCCAAGAACGGTCAATGTTGAACAGCTCGCCGTGGGTGAAATACTTCACCACTTCTTCAAAACGCTGGACGTGCTTTCCGCTGGGCTCGTCGATGCTGTTGTAGAACTCCAGTGCGTCGATCTCTGCGGAGGTCATGGTCTTGACGTTCTGCTCCGTTTTCAGCAGGCGAGGCTCCTGCGTATCGTGGAAGGCATAGATCACGCCGTCGGTGGACTTGGACAGGTCGCACTCGAACATATCCGCACCCATCTTCAGTGCCAGTTCAAGGGAGGGCACGGTGCCCTCGATGATGTTGCCGCCCCATGCGCCGCGATGCACCGCAATGAGAACCTTTTTGGCATCCAGACGCGCATTCAGCAGCTCGTTGATCTGTGCATATTCTTTTTTGCCGACCATATCAAATACCTCATTTCTGAATTATCAGCTTACGCTTTAGTCTTTGCTCTTGTCCACCTTGTTGCCGCGGCCATAGACCAGATACATAACGATGGCAGAAATAATCATCATCAGCACGGCGTACACGAAGGTCAGAGCAGCGTTGTCTGCGTTGGTCTCGGAGTCGGTCAGGGACTTGATGTACACGCCCAGAGGCTTGTTCAGGGGGTGATACATAAAGACAGACATATCGTAGTCGCCCAGTAAGCCGTTGAAATTCAGGGCAAAGATAGCCAGAACCGTAGGCAGGATGATGGGCAGCTGCACACGCATGAAGGTGTAGAAGGGCTTGGCACCCATATTCCGGGCTGCATCCTCCAGAGAATCATCCAGCGAGAAGAAAGCGGCCTTGGTCATACGCAGGGTGAAGGGGATCTTGATGATGATGTAGCCGATGAGCATGATGACGGAGGTGCCGGTCAGAACCTTGTTGAACATCCAGACGCGCGGGGTGTTGTAGGTGGTGATCAGACCCAGAGCCATCAGAGTGGTGGGCAGCAGCCAAGGGATCAGCAGACCGTATTCCAGTGCGCCGCTCAGACGGTCCTTGCGCTTCTGCAGGATGCGGCAGGCGATCAGAACGATGATTGCCACAAAGGAAGCAGCAATAGCGGAGTAGGCGATACTGACCACGAAGGGCTTGTAGGAGGAAGCCTTCTGGAAGATGGAGATGTAGTTCTCCAGAGTGAAGCTGGACAGGGTCAGGTGCTTGCTTGCGATGGTGGCAGAGTCGGTGAAGGAGAACAGGACGACCAGTGCCACGGGGATCACATAGATGAGGAACAGGAGGTAAGCGTACACATGAGCCAGAACGTTCAGGATGGGGTTGCGGATCTTCTGCTTGACGATGGTGGTCTTGACCTTGGAAACGGACATATAATGACCGCGCTTCTCGATCTGGATCATAATGGTCAGCAGGATGATGGTGGCAACGCCAAGGAACAGAGCCAGCAGTGCTGCCAGCGGGCGGGAGCTGACGTTATTGGCGAAGGTCAGGATCATGGGAGTGATGGTCTGGAAGTCCTGACCGCCAACCAGCAGAGGTGCGGAGGTAGCGGACAGACCGGTGATGAAGGTCAGGATGGTGACAGCCATCAGAGAGGGAGTCAGCACCGGCAGCACCACCTTGGTCAGGATGCGGAACTGGGAGGCGCCCATGTTCTGTGCAGCCTCGACGGTCTGGAAGTCCACCGAACGCATGGCGTTGCGGAGGAAGATCATGTGGTTGGAGGTGCAGGCGAAGGTCATAACGAACAGAACTGCCCAGTAGCCTTCAAACCAGTCAATGGGGAAGCTGGGGATGATCTTGGCGAACAGGGTGGTCAGGATACCGGTCTTGCCGTAGATGAACTTGTAGCCGGAGACCAGAATAATGCCGCCGTAGATCAGGGTGGTCATGTAGCCCAGACGGAGGATGTTGGCACCCTTGATGTCAAAATACTCGGTGATCAGCACCAGACTGATGCCGATAAAGCCGACCGTAATGGACAGGGTGGGTGCAAGGATCAAGCTGTTCCGCAGGCTTCGCATCGCCTTGGTGGAGTGGATCAGTTTTGTGAAGACCTCGGTGGTAAAGTGACCGTTCTGGTAGAACACGCTCACCACGGTGTTGAGGTTGGGGAATACCAGAAATGCGAAAATGAACCATGCGAAGAACACAAAAATTGCAATTCCCCACAGCTTTTCAGGCGTAAATGAGAATTTTTTCTTTTCTTTCATCTCAGAATCACCCCTCGTACTGCATGATGTCAGCAGGGTTGTAGCTCAGCGTCACCGTATCGCCCTTCTTGTACAGGGTCTTGCCGCTGTTCTTCTCGATGACCTTGATGGTCTGGCCGAAGGCACGGACGGTGTACTTGATGTACAGACCGTAGAACTCGTAATCCTCCACCACAGCTTCGGTCTTGAGGGTGTCGGAGGCCATCGCCTCGTTGACGTGCATACGCTGCTCGATCACGCCCTTGTTGAACACAGCGATGCGGTCAGAAAGGGTCAGAGCTTCTTCCTGATCGTGGGTGACGTAAACGGTAGTGATGCCGAAGCGCTTCTGCAGGTCCTTCAGCTCGTTGCGCAGCTGAACGCGCAGCTTTGCGTCAAGGTTGGACAGAGGCTCGTCCAAGCAGATGATCTCAGGGTTGGTGACCAGCGCACGGGCGATGGCGACACGCTGCTGCTGACCGCCGGACAGCTCGGAGACCTTCTTCTTCAGCTGCTCCTCGTTCAGATCTACCTTCTTGCCCATCTCAACGACCTTCTTGCGGATTTCCTCCTTGTCCATCTTCTGGACCTGCAGGCCGAAGGCGATGTTCTCGTACACGGTCATGGTGGGGAACAGAGCGTAGCTCTGGAACACCATGCCGATGTTGCGCTTTTCGATGGGGGTGTGGGTGATGTCCTTGCCGCGGACGCTGACAGTACCGGCACTGGGAGAAATGAAGCCGGTGATGGTACGCAGGGTAGTGGTCTTGCCACAGCCGGAGGGTCCAAGGAAGGTGAAAAACTCACCTTCGTGGATGTCAATGTTGATGTCTTTCAGGGCTTTGAAGGAGCCAAAAGTCACTTCGATATGTTCAAGTTTGATCATGCTCTGTACCTCGATGATGAGCAGCTGCGAAAAAAGGTCGGCTCGCTGTATGGTATCTGCAAACCGACCTTTCCGCATTATTGTAAACGAACGAACTTCAGAATGCCGGGATGATTACGGCATGTACTCGAGCATGATCTTCTCGCACCATGCGTCGATGTTCTGTGCAACCAGTGCCCAGTCGATCTGCTGTGCGGGCAGCTCTGCGATGGTCTGGTTGAACTCGTTGGCCTTGCCAACAGCATTGGTGTTTGCCGGCAGGGTGGAGAAGACCTCGGCCCACTCGCCCTGAACCTGTGCACTGCCGAACCAGTTGACGAAGCGCTGTGCCTCTTCCTCGTTCTTGGTGCCGTTCACGATGGCAACGCCCTCAACTGCATAGGGAACGCCGATGTCGGGGATCGCATAGCCGGTCTTGACACCGTACTGCTCGTCGCGGGTCTCAACGCCGGAGGACCACATCTGACCGCAGACAACGGTGCTGTTCTCGCTGGCGATCTGTGCGTACAGATCCACGCCGCTCTCATTGGGCACACCGTGCTTGTAGTACTCGGCAATGGCATCCCAGCCTTCCTGTGCAATGCCCAGATCACCGTTGGGGTCCGCATAGCGGGTCAGGATACCAGCGATGACGTTACGGACCGTGCCGCCGCCCAGACTGGTCAGGTACTCGTACTTCTTATCGAACTCCGGCTTGGTCCACAGGTCGGGCCAATCGGTGGGAGCCTGATCCTCGGTGAGCTGGTTCTGATCGTAGACCAGCAGAATAGCCTGCTTGACGATGGCGTGGTAGTAGCCCTCGTCGTCGTTCAGACCGGCGGGGATCTCGTCTGCCCACTCCGGCACGAAGGGGATCAGGATGTCCTCAGCCTTCAGGGACTCCCAGATGATAGCGTTCAGACCGAACACAACGTCAGCAATGGGAGAAGCCTTCTCAGCCAGCAGACGGTTCTGGGTATCAGCAGCACCTGCGCCGACCACCTGAACCTTGAAGCCGTCCTGTGCGGCACGCTCGATCAGCCACTCATCGCGGCCATCGGTATCGGAGTTGGTGTAGACATTCAGGGTAACGCCGGTGCCCTTGTTGGAGGGGGTGTTGTCAGCAGCGGCAGAAGCAGCAGTGCTGGAAGCAGTGGTGGTGCTGGAAGAAGATCCGCCGCAGGCGGTCAGTGCAGCAGCTGCTGCGGTAAAGGTTGCAGCCTTGATGAAGCTGCGGCGAGAAATCTTTCTCATGACTTTTCTCCTTTTTCTTTTTCCTCAGTCAATTTTGCAGGGAGCTGTCTGCTCCCCTCGTGTTGTGCTCAGTATACCGCCAAAATTGGAACGAGTCAATCAAATACAGGTAAAATTTCGGTCTGCAACGCGTAATTCTACCATATTCACAGGTTGGGTTTACTTTTTATGTGCAATATGACAATAATTCGCGGGCGTTTTTCGCTTTTTTGCCCGCGAAACTTTGTTAAAATAATGACTCGTTCCAATTTGAACGGCAGATTTTTACTTTTTTTCTTGTAATTTTTGACCGTTTAGGATATTATCATAGAAAAGACCGTCTGCAAAAAAGGGGGAAGATCCTGTGCCAACCATCAACGATATCGCCAAAGAAGCCGGCGTATCCCACGGCACCGTTTCCAATGTTCTGAACAAGACCGGAAAGGTCAGCATCGAAAAGATACAGCTGGTAGAAAATGCCATAAAGAAACTCGGCTACGTTCCCAATGTTCAGGCACAGCGGCTCCGTCAGGGCTCGCCCAACACCATCGCCGTCATCCTGCCATCCCTGAAGGAAGCCAAGTACATCGATTTTTTCACGGCGCTCCAGCTGAATTTTCCCAAAAGCCAGAAAAGCCTGCTGGTGTACCAGACCGAGGATATCCCTGCGGAGGAAGAGGTCATTCTGGACAATCTGCGGGCATCCGGGCTGGCGGCCCTGATCGTTATCTCTACTTTGAGTAAAGAATGTCTGGAAAAATACCGTTCTCTGCACTGCCCCATCGTATTTGTGGAGCGCAGGCCGAAAACGCTGCGGGCGGACGAATGGTTCCTTTCCTTTGACCCGCAGAAGATCGGTGCCGCAGTGACCGCGTTCTGTGCCCAAAAGCATTGGCGGTCAATCGCCTACTTCGGGGTGGAAAGACACGGCGAGGCCGAAAACCCCATTTTTTCCAGCCTGCAAAAGTGTGCGCAGGCACAGGGGCTGGCACTGGCACACATCCCCTCCGGGTACAAGCTGGCGCTGAATCAGGCCTTTGAGTTGGCGCAGAACGCCGCCCCCTACGACGTGATCCTGACCCAGAGCTCGGTCTGCACCGATGCGCTGCTCCGGGCGTTCCGGCTTTTGCACATTGAAAAGATCCCGCCCATCCTCACCATCGGTGCCTGCGCTGCCCTGCCGGAAAAGGCGGTGGAGCTGTATCATCTGGATTACGGCTTTCTGGGCATCCGCATCATCAAGCTGTTTTCCAAGCTCAGCCGGGACTCTGCCCCGGCGGAAAAAGAGCTTTTCTATGCGCCCAAGGGCTTTGCCGATTCCTTCCCCGGGCTGCAGCGGATGCCGGACACCCAGCTGACCATGCTCACGCTGGAAAACCCTTCCACCCAGGCACTCCGCAAGCTGCTGCCGGAATTTGAGCACCGCAGCGGCATCCGGGTCAAGCTGATCGGTGTCCCCTACGATGACCTGCTGGCGCAGCTGAACCTCATCGGGCCGCACTTCACCTATGATATGATCCGTATTGACGTGGCGCAGTTCGGGGACATCGGGCAAACGATCTATCGCCCGCTGGACGAGCTTTCCATCTCCCCGGAGGGGCTGTCTCCCCGGCTGATCAAAAACGGCTATGACAGCTACTCGATGCTGAACGGCCGGGTCTATGCCCTTCCCCTTGACCCCAGTGTGCAGATTTTCCTGTACCGCACCGACCTGTTCCACGATGCCAAGCTGTGCCGCGCCTACTATGAGCGTTTCCACGAAAATCTTGTGGTGCCCACCACCTACGAGCAGTATCTCCACGCTGCGGAGTTCTTCACCCGCAGCTGCAACCCGGACTCCCCCACCGAGTACGGCACCACCATGACCTGCGGCTCTGCCTCCGTTGCGGCAAGCGATTTTCTGCCCTTCTACCTTTCCCGCATCGACCGCTTCGGCTCCACGCCGGGCACTCTCCGGCTGGACAGCCCCGAAATGCAGGCGGCCATGCGCCAGTACCATGCGCTGGAAAAGTTCTCCTGCAAGCAGAACTGGTGGGGCGACAGCATCCAGAAATTTGCGGAGGGAAAGACCGCCATGACCGTCATCTACTCCAACTATGCAGCCGAGCTGATCAACTCCGGAAATTCGGTGGTCGTCGGACGGGTGGGCGCAGCCATCCTTCCGGGATGCAAGCCTCTGCTGGGCGGCGGCATCGTGGGCATCTCCCGATACAGCCAAAAAGCGGAAGCCTGCAAGCAGTTCTTCCGCTGGTACTACTCTGCGGATGTGGCTTCCCTGCTGGTTCGTCTGGGCGGCACCTCCCCCATCGTGGATGCCTATGAGGATTTCCAGAATTACAGCATCTTCCCGTGGATGAACACGTCCAAGAAGAGCTTCGGATTGGGACAGCGTGGCGTGAAAAACCAGACTCAGGAGCGGTTCTCCATCCCGAAATACGAATTTGCGGTGGGCACTGCCGTCCGCAACGTGGTGCAGGACCTGATGACCCCGGAGGATGCCAGCCGTATGGCGCAGGCCCTTTACGATGCCGCCGACCCGGTCTGCCGCTAAACCGGAACAGAACCTGCATGAATATGAAAAAGCCCACAGGCCGGATATAAAATCTGGCCTGTGGGCTTTGTTGTATCTGCTGGTTGATATAAGCTGATATCAATTAGTATCCGTTGCTTTTCCGATTCTCATGCATGATCCTTCTGGCTCGGCCGCGCGTGGTGTCCTCAAAGGTTTCATCTTCGCTGAATCGCAGCCAATAGGGATCTTCCATCAGGCAGGCGTTGGTGCGCTTGACGATCTCCCAAGCGTTGTAGTCCGGCAGACCCATCATTTTCAGAATTTCCTTGCAGTCCATCCGATTTTTCGGAAAGATTCGTTTCTTTGCCCAAACCACCACATCAACCAATGGAACTTCACGTTTGTCACCGATGAAAAGGTTCAGTGGGAGGCTGTACTGCGGCACGCCCTCATTTGCGCAAAGAGACTGCCCATCTTCGCTTAGGTGTGCAATTTCTTTTTCATCCATCATCAATTTCAGATAGGCCATTTTATCACCCCATGGCGGCTTTCAGGTAGTGCAGACGGTATTTCAGGTATTGACGGATCGCAGATGCTCTTTTTTCGCTCAACAATGCAAGAATAGGCGAGATGGACTGAATGATTTCACTATACAACTCGTCTAAGTCACGCGTTGGCAGCACAGGCTCATCGATCATCTTGATTTGCTGGGCATGGTGACTGCGGAACGGTTTGGCTTTGTCGAACTGATAACGGAGCTTCGTGTCAGTCAATTCTTCATCCGTTGCCCACGCAAGCAGACTACCGCCATTGTCATAAATAGGCGGAGCATAATTTTTTCCATCCCGGACGATCACATCAAAATTGTTTTCGTGGCGGTCTTCGTTGCCGATAAAGGCGTCAAATGCCAGCATTTGATAAAGCCACTTCTTACCATATAGTTCTATCGCATACTGGAACAATGCTTCCGGTGAAGCGGCTCGACCGCTGGCAAGGAAATGGGCATCAGCCAAGTCTGCAAAATGATACAGCTGTTCATCGTCCGTTGTGAACTTGGGGCAGACGCTGACCACATCGCAGGAATAGGTCTGAATGTCGGGAAAGAGTTTGGCAGGCATCAGGGCGTATTCCACATGAGGCAGACCCAGAACCTGCGCAATCAGCGATGCCATCACCTCAGAATATGGCTCATATCCAGCCGTTCCGGCCTCTGTGATGGAGTTGCCTTTGACCATAACAAGCTGATCATCTACATGATACCAGCCCTTTGAGAGCATTCCACGGCTCGTCCGTGTTTCACGCTTTTCGACCAACTGGATTTTTGCAGGGACTTCGATTGGGCTCATGGTATCACGCTCCTTTGCTCCATTATACCATGTTTGGATGGATAGACAAGGTAAACTATGGTCAATAGCAAAAATCAAAACATCAAATTGTTTTTGAAATTTGAAGTAGAAAAGTCAAATCAAATATGAAATTTCGATAGAAACATTAAATTTTTAGCTCAATAAGTGAAATGAACGCTCAAAAAAATGAAATCCAAACCCCAAAAGTGAAATTTGATGGTTGAATACTGAAAAAGTGTTAAAAAGATTTTGATATTCTAAATTCGACTTGAACTGTTTTTTGCATATCGTCCTTGCAGATAGCCCTTGGAGATATTCTCACCTTTCCGGGGAGAAAACTCGGTCAGGGCGTAAATATCGGTCTGCATGGTCTTTTCATTCTTCTCAGCAAACCAAATCTGATCGCGCCGCAGCAACGTCAGGTCGAGAAGTCCGGTATCGTGTGTTGTAAAGATGAGTTGTGCATGGTTTGTATTGATAGCGGCATCCTGCACCATCTCGATCAGATGCCTTGTCAGCAGCGGGTGCATACTGGATTCGATCTCGTCTACTACCAAAACAGAGCCTGCTTCTAGTGCCGCAAGCCACATACCGATGCGAGAGAAGAAACGCTGTGTCCCTACGGATTCCTGCCCCAACGGAAGCCAGAAACCCTTAGAAGTGCCATCCTCGGCATCGAGAATGTGCAGTGCGGAAATGATAGGCTCTTCCTTGGAGCCTGTAATGCGGATGTCCTTGATACCGAGGTCTGCATACAGCATTTCATGCAGGATACGGCTCTTTTCAGAGCCGCCCTGCCGGATGGCAGACAATGTAGCATCCAGCCGCATTTCGGTTCCCATAAAACCTGTCAGTTTTTCAAAAAACCACAGATACGCCTTTTCAGTCTGGGGGCAGTTCCACTCGTTCGAGCTGGACAGATAAAGGCGATTTTCGGCAGTTCGTCCAGAAAGCGTAAGCTGCTCTTGAATATTCTCGCGGAACTGATAGCCATTGTTTTCTCTTGAAAAAATCAAGGCTTCCCGGCCATTCGGCCAGTGGTAGAGATATTCGGTCAGGACTTTGGACTTGTCAAACGAGAACCCATAGGCATACTTGATGCCGCCATAAAAATAGATGGCTTCAAAGCTGGTCGGCTGTGTGGGCTGGTCAGTGAAAGCAAACGGCTCCTGCGGAAGGGACTCGCCCTTCAGCAGCTTGGCATATCGGCCACAGACCATTTCCCGCATGAGCAGGAGAGCATGGAGAACATTGCTCTTCCCGGCTGCATTTGCGCCGTACAGTGCCAGCACAGGCACAAGCTGTTTCTTCTCGTCCGGCGAAATCAGGCAATCAGACAGACTTTTATCCGTAGATGCTTTCAAGCTGATAATAGCCGTGTCCTTGATGGAGCGGTGGTTGGTGACTGAAAATTGAAGCAGCATCGCGATTCCTCCCAGATGATTTTCTGAATCTAGTGTACTCTATTCTGGGCAGAAAGTCAAATTTTGATTTTGAAATTTGCAAATATTCCGCAAAAATCAAGAATAAAATCTAAAATATCGGCTTTTGATACCGTTCAGATGCTATCAGGAATCATTCTGCATACACGACTTCCCTCACCACTACCTCTTCAGCCTGCGCTTTCAGCCCGTTCATGTGCGCCACCCAGAGAAGCTGTGCGCGCTCTTTGTCCGGCGCGGGGTACTTGTCTAACAGAGTGTTCATCGTGCGTTCCAGCCACGCGCAGGCCGTTTTCTGGACATCCTGCAAATGCGGCCAGAGCGTACCGTTCAGCAACATCCGGTTGTACAGCACAGGACGCTGATTCTTGAGATAGGCCAGCCGCATCCGGCCATACTTGCCCAGCGGTTCGGTATCATCGGTCTGCGGCAGGGTGAGCAGAGGTAGCTGATACTCCCCGACCTGCGCATAGTGGATCTCGTTGCGGACGGTGTTCGTGTTCTTCATGGGAATTCTCCTTTGCATTTTCAACGTGTTTTATGGCCTTTGTGGAAAACAGCGCTTACTTCTTCCGATTCTGTGCGGTCAGCCAGTTGCCCTGCGCCTGATAGTAGTGCTCCATCGTGGTGGGGGCGTTCAGGATGGTGGTGCGCAGATAGGCCATGATGTTCTTGATGGGCTGGGTGGTGTTGGACATCACATCGAAGATGTACTCAACGTGCTGGCTGGTCAGCTTGTCCAGCCGCAGCCGGATGGCTTTGGTGGTCTGCGGCTGCTTGCCGACGTACTGGGTCTGCCGAGGACAGCAGTACATCTCCACAATGTTGTCCAGCAGTTCCTCCAGCTTGTCGGGGTCGTACCGCTGGGCAAGGGTGTCAATTTCCAGCCGTTCCCGAAACTCCTCCCGCACCTGTGCTTCCGTCTGGTCAAAATCTGCGGATTCGCCTGTCGGCCCTGATAGATTAGTACTTTGTCTTTTAGTATTTTGTTTATTAGTATTTTGTTGCGTTGCCTTTTCCAAATTGGGCTCAGCCAAATTTGGAAAATCCAAAAACGGTAAAGAACAAGGCTTCATGCAGCTTTTCGGGCTTTTGGTTGCGGACGGGTTCGATGGCCCGCCTTCCTTGCCGGGAACGGCAGGAGCGTCCTCAACAGGCGATTCATAAACCTGATAATCGTAGTCAATGATCTGCCCTTTGGCATTGCGGACTT
>OQVL01001254.1_pt1 | contig 14971 bp, 28 predicted proteins | sample 1691501 | NCBI WGS metagenome assembly OQVL01 (sample SAMN03418253, study PRJEB22391) | human gut metagenome | biome: human-gut; feature: organic feature; material: feces | host: Homo sapiens | place: Tanzania | collected 2013-01
GTCAAACATAAAAAATCCGTCCAATATTGGACGGATTTTCTGGTTTTGTTCACGGGTTTGTTATTTTAATGGCAGAATTTCGCGGATTTTTGCCAAGGCGGCGTTTTGTTCCTTGATTGTTTTCTTGGCTTGTTCCAGTTCGGCGGTCAGTTCGCGGAACCAGCGCTGTTTGATTGACGCGCAACCGCCCAGCATCAGCGCGGCAAGGTCGCGCGCCAGCGTTTCTTCTTCGGTTCGGGCGGTCAGCGGCAAAGCCGTTTGTCCGTTCGCCGACGCGCCGTCAACGTGTTCCGCAAGGGCGGTGATCACCCATTTGCGAAACGCCGCGGCTTTGGGCGTGCGCGCGAACATTCCGATCAGCCACGCGCCCTCCCGGTTGAAGACGCGGACGCGCGTCCGCCCTTGTTTGATGATCCTCGTCATTTCCGGTGTGAACTCGTCGGCATTTCGCCGATAGATTTTAGCGACATCGCACGCACCGACATTTTGTCGGTCTGACGGACGGACATTTTGTCCGTCTGTTCCCCCTAACGCTGCTCCAATTTGCGCCGCCGTCATCATCGGCTGACCGTCCACGGTGATCAGTTCGATGTCTTGATTTTCAAATTTTACGATTGAGTTTGTCATCTGATTTTCTCCGTTTCAATGGAACGCCCGAAACCGTCAGGCGCGGGAGGTTGAAACCCACGAATCAGATACGTGTGGTCGTCCTTACGGATAGACCCCTCCCGCATAAAAGCGGGCATAAAAAAGGCGCATTACGGAGCGTTTGCCGTCTGATTTGAGGGGTTTCAAGCCTCGTACAAACGGTAGCGCGCCGCGGAGTCGGTGTCAAGCGTTTTTATTCGTTTGGAACTTTCAAAACGCAGCTTTCATATTCTTTCTGATTTTCTGGATAGATGGTTACGCATTCAATATCCCTATAAGCGTCATTCCCTTTAAATAATGCAGGAGCGGCTACTTCTGTAAATTTTTCCAAATTTCCATATCCGTAATTACTGCTTAGAATAACTCTGGCTTCATAAACATTTTCTTTTGTTACCGTATTTTGGATTCTGAAAAAAACAATAGGAAAATATACACCTCGTTGCGTTAAATACGTCGCGTTTCCGATGTTGCTAATTTGGTTTTGAATATATTCTTTTTCATAGGTTATAATAGAATAGGAATAATTAACAGATTTAGGATTTACATAAATTGTCCAACCAGTTTCTTGAAGTCTTCTACGGATTATTCTATTTATGCGGGCGGCAACAATAGAGGAATCTTTGAGATCGTAAAAAATGTCTTTGTTTTTTTTTGAGACGAAATCCAAATCGCTACGGATAGAAATATTAGAATAAATCGGTGTACAACCAGATAAAACAAAAGCGAACATTGTCAAAATTTTTTTCATATCAATTCCTTTCTGTGGCGTTCACGTTGATTCTGTCCGTATCGTTCGAAGTGTCAACAAAAAAAGCGTCGCCGAAGACATCAAATCCTGTCGATGATTGTTTTGCCGTCGTGAAATCCTTTTTGCCAAACGAACCACGCGTAGCAGGTCGGCGACGATTTGACAGCTGAAAAGTCGCCGTTTTTCGCGCATTTTATTCGTTTGCGGCAGACGTGAATCCGTGCGGGCGGGTAGCGGTCGAACAAATCGTCGCGGGCGACGGACTCTAAGAACTGTATTTTCAAAAACAGACAAAGCAGGTGTCCGGGGGACAAGATGTCGCACCCGTGCGCGACGAACCGTTCCGCATCTTTGTAAGGTGGATTTGTGACGATGTCATGATTGCCCTCCAAGAACGATTTGAAAAAATCGAATTGATAACCGTATCCGCGATTGATCAAATCGGACGCGCGGACATCGTAGCCGCGTTCGACAAAACGCTTGGCGAGGTGTCCCTCGCCGCACGCCGGTTCCCAAATATTTTTCGATAGTCCCCGTTCGGCGGCGATCAGCAGATCAGCCGCCGCGGGTTCCGTCGCATAGTAGTCTTCGGTCTGGCGGTCGTTCGTTTTATTTCCGCCGATTGCCGTTAAGAAAAAAGAGGTCATGCGATTCTGTCCCCCAGTTCGATGTCGAAAACGTCGCCGTCTGTGTGTAAATCGGTATGAAGACCGTTCACGATGCCGATTGATTTGATGCTAAACAGCATTCTTTCCGCGTCTTTCGCGTATCCGCGGCGGAAACGCACGGCTTTATAATCAGTGCTTTTAAAACGCACGCCGTTTTTCCACTCAATCGGATAAAGAGACTTCTCAAGCCGCTGTTCCCAGTAGCCGTTTATTTCCCTAAATTCGTGCGTTTTTTCGCCAGATTTGATTTTGTCGAACCATTCGCCCTTGACGACAAGGTCAAGGATTCCGTCCTGTTTGCTCATTTTTCGCCCTCTTTTTCCAAAACTTTTGAAAGACTGATTGACCATCCTTTTTTTGTGATGTCCAACCAATAATAAGTGGCAATTTCACAACGGGTTTCACGAACCGATTTATCGCTGACAACCGCGTCAAAAATTTCGTCATCAATCAGAATTTGAATTTTTTCGCCGACGTTAAAATCTTTCATTTTTTATTTTCTCCATTCGTTTCTTCGTTTGCACTCCTCTTGCGCGGCTTCCAATGTCGGAAAAACGTCCTTTTCATAGGTCATATAGTGCGAACGGTAGCCTTCAAACGTATAGAGGATTTCGCGCTGTCCGATTTTGGGAATGGTAAAGCGAATGTAGTTGATGACGAACCCTTTTTTCTTTCTGAGCCGCCAATTACATGAGCGATCCTGCAACAACAGCCAGACCGTTTGCCCCATCGCGTACTTGTGTTCTATTTCGGTTTTCATTTTTTTCCTCCGTTCAATGTCTGCCCGCTTCCAAAATCGGCAATCCGGCTTCGGTGGGGATATAGATTACTTTATTGCCTTTCGTTTCGGATTCGCTGAGGCTTTGGATGTAGAGGTAGCGCAGATAGCTTTCGTTTTGTTTCAAGCTGTCGCCGATGATTTTGTTCGCTTCGGCAACACCGCGGGCGCGAATGACTTCGGCTTCGGATAGAGCTTGCGCCGATTGTTTTTTGGCTTCTGCCTCTTCAATGGCGATTTTCCGATTGCTTTCGGCTTCCGCCAGTTGCGCTTGTCCCGACAATCTGCCGGCGTACACTTCGTATTGCGGGCAGCCGTATAACAGACCGCAAAGAAGTATGATGATAATAAGCGAAACAAAAGAAGCGCCGATAAAATTTTCCATATTTTGTCCTTTCAGTTAATTGTTGATGGGGTGTTATTCGCGTCTTTGTCGTCGTCTTTAAGTACGGACTGGATGAGCAACAAAGCACCTAGCGGCATTTTTCTGAGAGCCGCGATCAGTGACACGGCGCACGAATAAGCCGATGCGGGATCGTTCTTTGACGGCAAGCCGACCGAGGCGAATCCAATCATGCCGTCGCCAGTGGCGACGACAAAGGATTTCGCCGTTTTCAGCATTTTCAATGCATTGTCCCGCGATATTTCATATTCTTTCTGATTTTCTGTCATCTTATTCCCTTTCAGTTAATTGTCGCGGGGTTGCCGTTCGCGTCCGCCGAAACGATTTTGTCGGACGCGGCGAAGATGACTTGGATTTTGAGCGCTCCGGGCATTTGGCTGATTGCGGAAAGCAAAGCTTCCCACGCGGGTTTTGCGTCTTCGTTTGTTTTCGCGTCCATCAAAAAGCAGGGCTTGCCGTCGATGGTCGCCGCTATGATGTAAGTGTCCGCCCGTTCCAAAGCCTTTACGGCTTTGGCGCGGTCGGTGTTGTATTGTTTTGTCGAGTATTTTTCAGCCATTTCAGTCTCCGATCATTGCGCAGGCGGTGATCGCCGCGACGGTTAAAATCAGCGCAAAGCGTTTCAGCAGGCGCGCGCGGCGCATTTTCTTGATGCGGCGCGGCGTCATCGGGTTTGACAATGCGAAAAGCAGTTGCGCGGGTGGGATTTGTCGTGTTATCATTTCTTTTGTTCCTATTTTGGGGGCGTGTCCTTTCCGACAAGGCGCGCCCTTTTTTGTTAAAGGGGACGGAACGGTGCATAAGATGCCTTTCCAAAAGCGGTTTTTTCACCGTTCCGCCGTGGTTAAGAGGGGGCTGTACCATGAGGCTTTCTGACGACCCTGCAGCGTATTCGGACTTATTCGATGCCTATTCCGCCGCCGCCCCCTCTGTTCGGCTTTGTCAGCCGAATTTCTGTTTCAATTTTTCAATCGCGTTGTGCGCCATGGCGTCCGAACGCGGGCAATAGACTTCCAAAATCTTCTGCGATTTCGTGATGTTGTGTCCCGTCACCGCCGACAGTTCAAACGCGGTGCAGCCGCTTTCCGCCATTCTGACCGCCGCCGTGCGCCGCAGGTCGATGAATTTCAAGTCCGAAAAGTCGATGTGCGGATTCTGCGCCTGCGCTTTGGCTTTCAAGCGCGCGAAAACGTGTTTGAAATTGTCGCGTTTGTAGGGAAAGCCCGTTTCTTCGGACGTGATGACGAACAGCGATTTTTTCGGCGCGGTGTCCAGCATTTCCTTTGTTTTGCCGTACACCTCCACGCAAACGGACGCTTTCGTTTTGTTCTGCACCAGACGGATTTTGCCGTCCCGGTAATCCGACCATTTCAGCGTCAGAATGTCACCCTGCCGCTGTCCGATCGCAATCGCCAGCCGGAACGCAAGCGCCATTGACGGACGTTCGGCTTCGGCGACGCGCAGAAAAGCTTCGGCGGCTTCGGGCGTCCAGACGGACGTGCGGGACGGGGCTTTGACCTTGTTCACTTTTTTGAACAAAAACGCCGCGTCGTCGCGCGCCTGCGACATCAAAATCGAAAAGACTTTCAGGATTTCGTTCGCCGTGAAAACGCCGAACCGGTTCAGCAAGGCGTCGTAAAACGCCGCGACGTGTTCGGGGCGAATATGGTTGACTTGTTCGCCGCCGAACGCTTCGACGATGTATTTGAACCGCAGTTCATAGTTCGCGCGCGTCGTCGGCGCGATGATTTCGCGGAATTTGCGGGACGAGCGGTATTCGTCGATGACCGCGTCGATCGTTCCCTGCCGCGCCGGAGCGGGACGGACGTTCTGCGCCGGTTTGACGTCGGGGTTTCTGATTTTCCACGCGTCCAATTCGGCGTTCAGGCGAATCGCCTGTTCCATGGCGGATTCCCTGTCATCCGGCAGGGCTTCGGTTTTCCAACCAAAAGCCTTTAAATACGCGGGAACCTGCCAATAATAGCGCTCCCCTTTTTTGTCGCGTTTGGTGATGAAAAAGCGTATAGCCATTTCGTTTCTCCTTAATTTGCGCGGGAAAATGCGGCAATTCGTTTAAGGATGCGGTCGTCCGCGGCGATTTGTTCGTGTTTGTCCGACTGTTCCGAACCGGACAAACCGCTTTGCGCGTCGATCCACAAATCGACCGCCAGTTCGTCGTAGCACCCCGTCGCCGCCAAAGGACGCGGGAAACCGAATTTCGCGACCAGTTCGCCGCGGTGACGGTAAAGCCAGTTTACCGTCTTGCCCAGTTTCGCCGCCGTTTCCGATGTCGTAATGCAGGTGCGCATGATGACCTCCCTTTGTTTTCTTTAAAAGTACAAAAAGTACATTTTAAAGTCAAGGCAAAAAATGTACAAAAAGTATATTTTTAAAAAAGGGCAAGAAAAATCCCCGCCGCCGCGGGGATTGGAGAGAGGAACGGGGGCGGTCGGTCAGTCGTCGCAGGGGGTCAGCATTTCCATCGTGACGTTCAAGAACTTCGCGATTTTTTTCAGGGTCGCGACGGATCCGACGGCGACGCCCTTTTCCAGTTTTTTCCAGTAGTCCTTGGAAATGCCAGTCGCGGCGCATGCTTCGTCAACTGATTTGCCGCGGTATTCGCGATAGACTTTGACGGGATTCGCGCCGTCCAACAGTATGCTTTCGACGATTTCGGCGGGGAAAAATTCCTCTTCGTCTTTCGATGTACTGTCCATGGCTTGTCCCTCCTATTGTTCCGATTCCAGAATAGGAATTTGCTTCGTAAATGACAAGAATAATTCTTACTTTCCCGCGGCGGAAAGAAAGGCGGACAGGGTCGATTTGATGACGTTTTTCTGGTCGGCGGACAGCTGTTTATACATATCCAAAATTTCGCGCTCTTCTTCGGAAATGCCTTCTTCGCCCAAAAGCTCCCCTTTAGAGCAGTTCAAAACTTTTGACAGGCGGTCTATCCACTCCGGGGACAGTTTTCTATCCCCGTTTTCTAATTTTGAGATATGATCGGGTTCAACGCCAACAGCCTCGGCGATTTGCCGTTGCGTCATCCCTCGCGCTCTGCGGATTTCGTATAATGCCGTTTTTTCCGATAATTTTTTCATAGTGACCATCTTATTTTCTGCCTTTTTTTATTCAATGTACATTTTGTACAAACATTTTCATTGACAGCGTTTTTCAAATAGGTACAAGATGTACCTATGAAGCTGATTGAATTTCTGGCGTTGAAAGCCGTCAAACAAAATGAATTCGCCGCTCACATCGGCGAAAAAACGTCGCGCGTGAACAAGTATTGCCTTGGGCAGCGGATTCCGCGTCCCGACGTGATGCGGAAGATTTTCGACGCGACGAACGGCGCGGTTACGCCCAACGATTTTTTCGATTTGCCTGTCAATGCCGCCTCCGACGTTGTGTCCGCAGCCGCGGAGCCGGCTGCGGACGGTGTGGAGGAAGGCGTCGCCGCTTTTCCCGCAGATGATGATGCCGAGCCTTCCTTTTTCGACAATCTCAAAATCGGAGTGCAAAGCCAATGACGAAAAAGGGAATCGCTTTGCCGGATGTCGGGGCGCGCTGGGCGGAGGCTTTGCGGCGCCGATACCTGTTTTGCGCCGCAAAACGCATCGCCGCCGATTTCGGCGTTGACGTCCGCACCGCCAAAAACTGGCTGGGCGGGCAAGCGCCCCTTGCCGCCTACTACCAAATCGCTTGGCGGCTGTTCGGCATCGATTTCATCGTCGAAACCCTGTCCCCGTTCCCGAACGTCGATCGGCAAAATCTTGACGCCGAGTTTGACGCTTGCCGTCGGCACATCGCCGCTTTGCGCGAATACGCGCTGAAAGGACTGTTGAAATGAAAAAAATCAGGTTGAAGATGTCGCTCTTTTTCTTGTTCCTTGCCGACCTTTGCGCCGGAAAGGACGGCGCCGCTTATGTCGAAGAAAGGCTGAAGAATGGCTGAGTTCAAAGGATACCGCGCCGGCCATCGCGTTTCCGCCGCTCAGCTGGCGGCGGGGCTGGCGGATCATATCGACGATTTGCTGCGCTATCTGAACCTGCGCGGCGAAATCGTCGGCGACAATCTGGTCTGCCGAAATCCGACCAGACCGGACCGGCACGCCGGATCGTTCAACGTCTGCGTCAAAGGTCCTGCGGCGTTTGAGGGCGGAAAATGCGGGCTTTGGCATGACTACGCCACCGGCGACGGTGGCGACGCGCTGGATTTGATTGGCTATGTCGCAAACTGCGATTTCAAGCGGTCGTGCGATATTGCCAAACAAATCCTTGGCTGGGGGGACGGCGAAAATCTGCCGCCCCTGCCGCAGATCAAGACACGACCGAAAGAGGAACACGCGAACGTCGAACCGGAAGAAAACCGCTGGGCGCGCGCCGTGTTCCTGTCCAGCGTCAAGGACGTGTTGGACACGCCCGTCGATCTGTACCTACGCGGTCGCGGCATCGATCTGCGGCGGTTCCGGTTGAAGGACAAGCCTTATAGCCAATCAAATCCAGCGCGTCGCGACCGTCGCCGGTCGAACGGCGCCCGCCATGGTCTGCCCGCGTATTACCTGCAAGGGGACGTATACAGGCCTGCACCTGACGTTTCTGAAACAGGACGGCGACCGATGGGTTAAGAACAAAGAACTGTACGGCAACGGCAAGAAAATGGTCGGGCGCGCGCCCGGTTCCGTGATCGGAATCTGGAAAGGCGCGACCGGCGACAGCCTGCCGAACGCCAGCGGCGAAATTCTGATCGCCGAAGGCATCGAAACGGCGCTGTCCGTCGCGGTCGAAAACCAAGATAAACGCGTGATCGCTTCGACCAGCGTCGGAAACATGACAAACATCGTTTTGCCCGACGCCGTCAAGCGCGTGGTGCTCTGCGTCGATTACGACGGCGAACGCGCGCCGTCGGCGCGGGCGTACAATGCCGCCGCCAAGCTGTTCCGCGACCAGGGACGCGAAGTCTTTGCCGCTCTGCCGCCGTTGAACGACGACGGGGAGCGGTTTGACGACTTCAACGACGCCTTGGCGGTCTCCGTTCAAACGGCGAAGGGAGGGTGCGATGCTCCGTTCTAAGAACCCGGCGCCCGATTTGGCGACGACAAATAGCTTCGCGTCATGGGGCGCGGGTGCGGCGTGCTACGCCTTTTCTGAACAAAATCAACGTGTTGTCGGTTCGTGCTACACGAACTACAATGTAGCACTACGCTTTTTTCTTTATATTTCAACAGGTTATCGCTCCCTGCTACAAAATCGCGTCCCTCACGCGCATATATGCGCCCGTGTGCGTACCCGCGCTCACGCGTGCGCGCCTGTGCGTGATGCTATGTGCTACATAGCTACAATGAGAATTAACATATTGAGATATATAGATAAAAACGTAGTTCGACCGTGTAGCGCGGGCGTAGTTTGCGCCAGCTACAATAAAATATTGCCCTTTTATTGCATGGCGGGGACGGACGGCGCGGCGGCGGAACGAAAAACGGCGGCGCGGGGCGTCCGGCGTGTGCCGGAGGCGGGTCTGCGCGGGAGTGTGGCGCATGCCGGGGCGATCGCGCCGGTGGTCGATGGCATATCCGAAAAATGGCGGATTTCCGCCGTTTTTCAAAACGCCGTCGGGGCTATGTTTGACGGATTGATGTTTGACGGATTGAAAAAATGGCGGGTTTTCGCCGTTTTTCAGCTGGGTGACACTACCTTGAAAAGGAAGTGTTCGGGTGCGGTCGCGGCAGGTTTCCGCCGTTCGCCGGAGGGGCTCCCCCCCCCAACGCCCGCACGCCCCGTTCGATATATCCGGAAAATGTTTTTTTTCGGATTTCAAACCGTTTTTTTCCGTTTTGCCCGTGTTCAGCGGGTCGGTTCGTCAACCGCGGGCCGTCAGGGTTCAAGGGATTTTAGTTTATCGGAGTAATCATGAGCAAAATCAGAGAAAGTATTGAAAACGCCCAGCCGTGGCAGGATTTGCCCGAACCGGAGCGCGTTTCTCAAAATAAGACGCGGCGGGTTTCGGGGAAAAAGAAAAACGCCGAAGCCGAGGAAATGGAAACCGTCAGCGTCAAATCCAGAGCGCAAGAAGAAGCCGAAACGCTGGAAATGTACGAAGAACTGACCAGCGGAAAATTCGAACTGCTGCCCGAAGACGCGCCGTGCTACCACCCCGATCGCTGGGGCGTTCCCCAAGGGTTTCCTACCCAGTGTATAGGGCGGAACGGTCGGAATTTTTTCGTTCTTGATCCGAACGGAACGTGCGTCGCCTATACCGACCGCGAAATCACCAACACCGGAATTCTGAAAACGTTGGCGGGCGATCAGATCGACAAGCTGGCGCTGTACTGGCCGAAATGGAACGTCAAAAAGACGAATGACCGGAATGAATATCCGTGGTTGCGAAACGATTTCGACGCCACGAAAATGGCGGTTTCCCTGTTGAAGGCGTTTGCTCTGCGCGCGCAGCAAGAAGGCGTGTTCAATCCGGCGGAACGATTGCGCGGGCGCGGCGCGTGGACGGACGGCGACGGGAATCTGGTCTATCATTTCGGCGACGAAATCCGCGTCTACGCCCATGGCGATGAAATCGACCGTTTTCCCGCCGGAGAGCACGGACACTACATCTACACGAAAAAGGAATCGCTGGAAAAACCGAGCGACCGAAAGGAAGCGGACGCCGGATACGTCGCCGATTTGGAAGAATTGCTGGCGTCGTGGAACTGGCGCGACCCGTTCGGCGCGGTTCTGTATATCGGCTGGATCGCCGCGGCGTTCGTCGGCGGCGCGCTGCCGTGGCGTCCGCATATCTGGCTGGTCGGCGACGGTTCGTGCGGCAAGTCGAAGCTGAACGAGCTTGCCAAAGGTCTGATGGGCGCGAATTTCATTTACAACACCGACTACACCGAAGCGTCGATCCGTCTGCAAATCGCGGATCAGCATCTGCCGGTTTTGATGGACGAATGCGAATCCCGCGCTGACGACAGTCCCAAAATGCGCGCGCTGATGAATTTAGCGCGTTCGACGGCGACCGGCGGCGTCGCGTCGCGCGGATCTGCCGACCAGAAATCGATTCAGTACGAAATCAAAAGCTCGTTTTATTTTTCATCGATCTACCACCCGCCTCTGCGAAGCGAGGAACTGCAACGCATCTGCGTTTTGCCGCTGTCGCCCCTGACGATGCAGCGTCCGTCCGATTTTCTGCGCGAATACGATTTGGAAAAAATCGGGCAGATCGTCCGCGCCCGCATTTTGTACGGTTTCGATCGGTTCAAATCCCTGTTTGACGGGTATTCCGCCAAAATTCTGGAACTGACCGGCGGCAGCCGAAACTGCGACGTGTACGGCACGCTGTTGGCGTGCGCGCATATCGTCAGAACCGACGAAGGATTGACGGACGGCGATCTGGCTTTGGTCGACGAAATTTTCAAATCCGGAAAAATGGTCGCCGGCACCGCGTCCAAGGGTGAAAACCAGTCCGCGATGATCCAGTATCTGATGGGATCGGAGGTCAACAAATGGAAAGGCGGCGACACGACCACCGTCGGAGATCTGGTGTATCAGGCGGCTAACAGAAAACTGCCCGAAGCGACGCGCAAGGATTTCAACGACATTCTGAAAATGCGCGGCATGAAAGTGAAAATCGACGAGGCGAACGGAAACGACGAACTGTTCGTCGCCAATTCGCACCCGCAGCTGATCAAAATATTCAAAGAAACGGAATGGTACGGGGAGCCGCGCACGACCGGCAAATGGGTGCAGGTGCTGTTGCAGTATCCGCGCGCACACGCCAGTCAAAAATCCGTGCGTTTAAGCGGCGGGTGTGTCACCCGCGGCGTATGGGTGCCGATCGCCGATCTGGGAATCTGCGACGGCGTTGAAGAGGAGGAATGATGCTGTATATCGAAAAATTGTACGACAAGGGAAAATTGGGGCGCGGCGCGCGCGCCGCGCGCCGTCTGAACGCCGCCCTGCGATTGTTGCGGGATTACGAATTTTCGGGTTTCGTCCCGTCGATCCGGTGCCCGTTGGCATACGCCGACTGCCGCGCCAAAGGCGTTAAAAACGACGACGCCGTCGACAGAATCGAAGCCGTCGACCGATATCTGGCGGGTGTGCGCGCCTGCGGTCCGGAGTGTTTTTCCGTCGTGGAGCATTTTGTTTTGAACGATTCGACGATGGCGGCGTATCTGCGCCGCAACCTGTTGCCCGACGGCGGACGCGTCGCGGCGATGATTTACGGTCTGCTGGGACGCGGACTGGATTTGATTTCCGAAACTTACGAGAAAGGAAAAGAAAATGGCTGAACAAAAAGAACTTTGCGGCGTTTTGTTCCGCAATCACCGGAAAGAGCGCGACGCACAACCCGATTACACCGGAAACTGCAAAGTCAGGGGTGAAGTTTATTATTTGTCCGCGTGGATCAAGGAAAGCCCGAACGGAAAGTATTTTTCGCTGGCGCTGACGGAGCGGGTGACGAACGCCCGAAACGAACCGGTGACGTGTCCGAAAGAAAGAGAATGAGGGAGGTCGAAATGGAAAGAGGAAGTTACGTTTGCCGCGCGTGCATGGCGGCGCGGGAATCGAGCGGAGCGACGGCGGCGCAAAAGGTCGCCGCATTTGAAAACGAACTGCGTGAAATCAAAAACGACGCCCTGCGTTCGTTCGTCGCGCGGTGTCTGGAAGCCGCGCCCGATTATTTTTTTGAAATGCCCGCGTCCACGACGGGACGGTATCACCCGAATTACGCGCTGGGGCGAGGCGGTTTGGTTCGCCACGTCAAAGCCGCCGTGCGCGTCGCGGTCGATTTGATGGCGTTGGAATGCGGCATCGTTGTATTTTCCGACGACGAAAAAGACGAAATCGTCGCCGCGCTGATTCTGCACGACTGCGTCAAAAAGGAAAATCCGTCCGACAAATACGCGTCGGCGCGCCACCCGATTTTCGCCGCCCGTCTGATTTTGAAAACGCAAGAGGAAACGGGGTTTGATTATTGGCGCGCGTGCCGGATCGCCGACATGGTCGAGCGCCATATGGGGCAATGGACGACGGATTGGCGCGGGGGCGGCGTCATTCTGAAAGAGCCGGCGACCGCCGCCGAACGGTTCGTTCACACCTGCGATTTCATCGCCAGTCGAAAATACATCGAAATATCGTGGGGGTAAAATGGGGTACGTCGTTAAAATCACGCGAGAACCCGGAAAAGGCGCAGCAACAAAAGCGGACGCGATCGCTGACGCGTTGTTGGAAAACGGAAAAATCGCCGAAAAGATCATCGACGCGATGCGAAAAAAAACGCAAAGCGAAACGGCAAAAGAGGATATGCCGAAAAACGGAAATAAAAAAAAGCACCCGCGGCAGGTCGTGATCCCGTCGCGAGTGCCGGGGCCGTTACCTGTTGACGATTTCAAGCAGGAATGCTATAAAAAGTAACAGATACGCGGCCGCTTTAAAGTATATGGAGGTCAATGCATTCACCCCCTTTCAACCGTAAAGGTACGGTGGAACGAATATAGCAGACGAAAACATCTTGTAAAACAAAATCAGCCGTGCTTATAATAAACCCATAAGAGGTATGTGGAGGTCAATACTCATCACCTTCTTTCAGCCCGCGGCGTCGTGAACCGCGGGCGATCTTTTTTTTGTTGACAACGGAATCGGGGCGGGCGTATGGTGGTTGTCGAGGTTAAGAACTCAAACAAGTAACGGTCAACGTCCCGTCAGACGCCTTTTTTATGCCCGAATATGCGGGGGGGCGGCGGATATATCGAAGAAGCCCACGTGATTACTTGCACGTTCTTAACCCCCCGCGCCTGACGGGGTCAGGCAACCTTTGTAAGAAAAGGGCAAGTAAATGAGCAAAATCAAGCAATTCGAGTTATACCGCGCGGTTTGCGCGGCGGTCGGCGTCAAAAAGCCAATGAGCAGACGCGCCGTTGAACGCGGCGAAGCGGACGCGTTCGCCGAAGACAAAATCATCATCGACACCATCCGCGCGCTGGACGCGATGGGAAAATTGAAAGGATAAAATCATGAACGATATTCAAGTATTCGATTTTGAAGACAACGCCGTGCGCGTCGTGGACATCGACGGCGAACCGTGGTTCGTCGCCGCGGACGTGTGCAGGGTTTTGGATTTGAGCAATCCGTCCAAAGCGTGCGCTGATTTGGACGACGATGAAGCTGCTCTAACTAGTAGTTATAGCAGGTCATCAAACGGAACAGAACAAAAGAGAGATATGCTTATCATCAGCGAAAGCGGGTTGTACAATCTGATTTTCCGTTCGCGCAAGCCCGAAGCGAAAAAGTTTCGCAAGTGGGTGACGGCGGAGGTGCTGCCGTCGATCCGCAAGACGGGAATGTACGTCGCGCCGGAAATGGATTGCCGCGCCCCTGACGGGGCTCGCAATGACGGGGACGGGTTCGCCGATCTGCCCGACCGCACGTTCCAGCAATGGATCAATCTGGTGCGCGAAACGCGTCTGCTGTTCGGACGGGACGCGGCGCGCCGCGTGTGGAACCAATCGCCCCTGCCGTCCGTCGGCGGCGCCGATCCGGTCGGCGCGTTCACGCCGGAACAGGTGAAGGGCGCGCTGGATTTGGTGTTGCGGACGCAAACCGCCGACGGCGTCGTCGCCGATCTGGTCAAAGAACGGCGCGAAAAGGCGATGAAGCGCGCCGGTGTCCGGTTCTATGTTCAAAACGGCGTCGAATACCTGTCGATCGCGACCGCGTTTTTCCGCCGCGCCTGCGCCGGAACGATTTACGACAACGGCGGTTTGGCGCGCGCCCTGCTGAAAATCGACGGCGCGTTCGTCCTGCGGTGCAGCGTCCGGTTCGGTTCGTCCGTCGTGCGTCCCGTCGCCGTTCCGTTTCCCCGCGAAAACGAAAACGTCGCGCGCGCCGGTTGACAACAAAAACGGTTGACGGCGCGGCGGAAATCGTGATACGATTGGGCATAATCGAATTTTAGCGTTTGCGAAAGTTCGGTTTTCCGATAAACGGGCGGGATCGAAAGATGCCGCCTTTTCGTTTGCGGATTTATCTGATTGACGAACGGCGTCCCGCCGCGAGGTTCGAACCACCTCCGGCGGGCGCGCGTTTTTAAAGGATCGGCGCGTGATGAAGAGCGGAGCTAAAAAAGTGGTCGGCGATCTGGTCAAGGGCGAAGCTTTGCCCGTGCGCCCCGACGACGAAATCGAACAGCTCCGTCTGTTTGACGATTTCGACGCCAAGACGGTCGATCCGTTCGAGTTCGCCAAGGCGGTCAGAAAAGCCGGTCGTCCCAAAGGATCGTTGAACAAGGCGACGTTGGCGAATAAGGAATATTGTCAAAAGCGCGGGTACGCGTGCGCGCTGGACCTGATCGCCGTCGAAGCGATGCAGGATCCCCGCGAAGTGCAAAAGCGTTTTGCCTGCACCATCGAAGCGGCGATGCAGTGGGTGCGCGATATGCGGTTCGAGCTGGCGGAATACACGGAAAAGAAAATGCCCCGCGCGGTCGAGTTGGATTCCGACGGTCCCCTGTCCGTCGTCGTCGCGAATTTCCAGATGCCTCGCAACGGAGCGTCCGCGCCCGCGGCGGAAGCGAAAGTCATAGACGCGCAGGCGTCGGAGGTGAAACGATGAGCCGCGTCGTTTTGCCGAACCATTGGGCTCCCCGCTGTTACCAGTTCGATTTGTGGGACGCGTTTATGAACCGAAACATCAAGCGATGCGTCGCCGTGTGGCACCGCCGCGCCGGAA
>OQVL01001255.1_pt1 | contig 14961 bp, 12 predicted proteins | sample 1691501 | NCBI WGS metagenome assembly OQVL01 (sample SAMN03418253, study PRJEB22391) | human gut metagenome | biome: human-gut; feature: organic feature; material: feces | host: Homo sapiens | place: Tanzania | collected 2013-01
AAAAGAGCCTGGCGGGATGTCATCTGCCTGCATTCTTTTTACCTTTTTACCTTTAAATATCCTTTTTACCTTTCTAAAAATCTTTCCACATCCCTCTGAATCTTCTGGAATTCCGGAGAGAACTGGTAGAAGGTGTTCTTCTTCATCATCATTTTCACCTTTCCCAGACTGTTCTCATAGCATGCCATCTCGGTGCGTGCCTGCTCGGAATGAACCGCCCTATCACGGATTTCATTCTCCCTTACATTGCGCAGGGTATCGCAGACACTCTGAACCAGCGGACTCACCACCAGGTCGAAAAGATGATGACCTTGTATATACAGATAGGCATTATGCTCGTTCACCCCCAAGGCATTCAGATACTGAATCATATCCGGCAGTTCATCCTTGAACTTCTTGAAGCGGCGCTCCAGCTGGAAAAGCTTCGCCCTCACCTTCTTGGCAAGATAATTGATAGCCTGCTGAGGGTCCTGGATTCTGACTGATGGCAAAACGATGACCTTGTCGAACTCTGCCATATCAAAATGCATCGACATCTTGCGATGACGGATATAGAAGAGAAGATGCCACACGAAGAGCGGCCATATCGTACGGGAATATGCCTCCATGAATCTTTCGAAATCGAAGATATGGGTATCGTTCAGCGTCACCATCACGCAGGTTTCGTGCAACCCCTTGGCGTAACACTGGAAATTCTCGATGGCATAAGCGTAGGTATGGAAGATATAAGGATTCTCCAGCATCTGCTGGGAAGCCTCGGTGGTACCCTGACGCAGATAGTCATAGTCGGCATCCACACAGGCTATCATATCCTTGCCCACCCCCTTGAGCATATTTCCGATAGCCGCCTTCTTGCCGCGGTCGAGATGATTATCGCGGGTAGGCAACATGATTTCGAAATAGCGCGTGTCATCCTCATACTTTCCCAGCACCGACCGCCAGAAGAAGACATCATCGTAGCTCTCGACGTAAGCCACAATCTTGCGCCGAGCCTTCTTCGAAGTCATCTTATTGGCTGCCTCGAAGAACTGGGAATTGATATTATCAGTTAAACGTTTAGCCATAATACTTCTTTTTCACTTATATCGTGATGTCGCTCACATCCGTCACCCTATCGGTCCATCCATCCATGACCACAGCAGGACTGTGGGTGGTCATGATAATCTGGATATTCGGATTAAGCTGCAGCACCAGACCGATGAGCTGCTTCTGCCATTCGAAATGAAGGCTGATTTCCGGCTCATCCATAAAGAGGACGTATGACTGGTTGTCCTCCACCAGCACGGTGAGGAGGATGGCAAGAATCTGCTTCTCACCAGCCGAGAGCTGATAAGGCGAGAGCTGCTCACCTATCTGGTTGAAGCGGATTTCGTTGGCAGTACGGATGATGGTCTTGCCGGTATCCTTGAAAAGATTATCTACCATATCCTGGAACAGTTTCTTCGGTTCACTCAGTTTCTGAGCCTTGAAGGCTGCATCCGGTTCGCCACTCTGCAAAACGGCGATGATGCGGTTGCCGATGTTCACCTGATAATCCAGATACTTGCGCTGCAGCTGGAAGAGCTGCCAGTCGAGTTCGGTAACCAGAGTGAGGTCTATCTTGTTGATCATCTCGGCATTCATCAATGGTCTATCTACCGAGCGGATTACATCATATCTAATCCACTTTGCCTCCTCCGGCTCCACCTTCAGATGCACACCTTTGATCATGTGACTAGGGAATTCACCGCCAGCCGCCAGACCCTTTACCACCTTATTTAATATAGTACTCTTGCCCACGCCGTTTACACCACTCAGGATATTGACACGGCGGTCGAGGTTCCAAAGAATATGTTTGGTACCGCTCCAGAGAGATTCAATCTCTATCTGTTTGATATAATCAGCATATTTCTGCATAAGAATAATCTCCTATCTTTAATAGTCAAGAACGGAAAAAGACTATGGTCTTAACTTCTTAACTCCTTTAAGTTTCAAAAAATATACCGCAAATATAGCAAAATTCCTCGAATTTTTGTACCTTTGCACTCGATTTTATTCAAAAATAGGAAGATTTAAATAGAAATAAGGAAAAAATGGATAACAAACGACCTCTTATCGCCCACCTGTGCCTCTTCTGTTCAGGCGCATTCTGGGGACTGATGGCTCCTGTAGGTAAAGATGCGATGCAACATGGCATCGACGGCATCGACCTTGTGAGCTTCCGTGTCTTAGGTGGTGCCATCCTCTTCTGGATAGCCTCATTCTTTGCTAAAAGAGAACATATCCCTGCCAAAGACATCATCAAGATGGCGGGGGCGGGCATCTTCGGACTGGTATGCAACCAATGCTGCTACACCATCGGTCTGAGTCTTACCTCGCCCAGCAACTCCAGCATCATGACCACCTCGATGCCTATCTTTGCAATGATTCTCTCATTCCTGATTCTGAAAGAACCCATTACCTGGAAGAAGGCGCTCGGTGTTCTGATGGGATGCAGCGGTGCCTGTATCATCATCCTGACAAGTGCTACGGCTGGCAATGCCAAGGTGGGAAACATCTGGGGCGACCTGCTCTGCATCTCGGCACAGCTTTCGTTCGCTCTCTATCTGGCGCTCTTCAAGCCGCTGGTTCAGAAGTATTCGCTCTTCACGGTTAACAAGTGGATGTTTACCTGGGCAACCCTCTTCATCTGGCCTTTCACGTTAGGACATGTATCGGACATTCCTTTCGCCCAGGTTCCGATGAGCACCTGGTGGGAAACGGGCTACGTCATCTTCTTCGGCACCTTCCTGGGTTACATCTGCATGATGATTGGTCAGAAGACGTTGCGCCCTACCGTGGTGAGTGTATATAATTATGTGCAGCCGCTGGTATCGGTTACCGTGAGTGTTATCGTGGGTTTCGCCGTATTCAAAGGCATACAGGCAATAGCCGCCGCCCTCATCTTCTCCGGTGTATGGCTCGTGGTAAAGAGCAAATCAAAAAATGATATCGACAAGCACGACCACAGTCTGGCTTACGAGAAAAGACATGCTTAAAAGATATAATGTCGATTGATAAAACAGGAACTGTCCCCATCTGAAATAACAGATGAGGACAGTTTCTGTTTTATAAGAAAAGATATCAGCAACCGAAATAAACCATCAATCCGCCCAAAACGATATAAAGCAGGGCGTATGGGATAGCCGAACGGAGAATCTCTCCATCCTTCCCCTCCATATCGCAGGCTGCAGTAGCGATGGCGATGCTCTGCGGACTGATCATCTTGCCACCCGTGGCTCCCGTGGTATTGGCAGCAACCAGCCAGTTCTCCTGACCGCCCTCCATTCCAAAGAATGTGCTCTGCCCTGTCATACCCAACTGGTTGGCAACATGAGCCTGAAGCTTGGCAAAGAGAATATTCGAAGAGGTATCAGAACCCGTTACGAAAGTTCCGATGGCACCAATCATCGGAGCAACCAAAGGATAGAAATCACCCGTCACAGCTACCAGTCCAGAGGCGATGGAAGTAATCATTCCCGAATAGTTCATCACGCTCGCCAGGGCTATCAGCGAACAAATGGTCACCACCGTCTTGCGCAGATTCACCGTGGTACGGGCAAGAATCACCATCAGTCTCTTGAGGCTCAACCCTTGTATCAATCCACCGATCGTAGCACCCAGGAAGAGCATCAAGCCCGCATTGGAAATCCAACCAAACTTAAAGGTGCTGTCGAGTACAGGCAGATGAACCGCACTCACCAGATGACTCTTGAGGAAAGCATTGACCGGAGGACAGAGTGCTCCGGAAACCAGGATGAATATCAATATAAAGAGGTAAACACTCCATGCCTTCAGGCTCTCGGCAAGCGTAAAAGTTTCCTTATCCTGCACCTTGCTCTTTCTGGCAAACACCTTGGCGTATGCGATGATGGCAATAATGGCAGCCAGCGAACCGATGATGGCAGGAGTCTCTGAACCGAGATAATAGCCGCAGACAAACTGCACTACCACGGAAATCACTCCCACCCAGAGGGCGATGATGAGATTCTTGATAAGATTGTGCTTATCGGTAAGCGTCAGGATGATGAAAGGCAGGATGATAAAAAGAGGTGCCAGTTGGATAATGGCGAATGCCGAAGTCTCGCAAATCTGTGCCGCCGAAGCCGATCCGCTTTCCGCCACCTCGTTACAGAGCGTAGTAACCGGTACACCCACGGCACCAAATCCCGTAGCCACGGTATTACCAATCAAGGAAACCAGAGCCGAGAACATCGGTTTGAAGCCGAGTCCGATGAGGATGGCAGCAGGTATCGCCACCGCCGTTCCGAAGCCCGCCATACCTTCGAGCAGTCCGCCGAATCCCCATACGAGGAGCAGCACGAGCAGTCCCTTATCATCGGTAATCGATGTAAACTGTTTCTTGATCACCTCAATCTGCTTGCTTTCCACAAGGATATTATAGCTATAAATAGCCATCAGGATGATGATGAGAATCGGGAACACCGCCTTCAAGACACCTTCCACCACTGCCCATCCCGTCAGGGCGATAACGCTATCCTCCGCATGTGCCTGGGCAATCATACCTAACGGCGAAGCAGCAAAAAGAGCGAGCAACACGGTAACTATGAGCGTCAGCAAGGCACTCTTATGACCTGCCATCTTGAAGCCGAGCATCAAGACGAACAGCAATACGATAGGAATAATAGAAACAACGGATGCCATAAGCCATTCAGTTTTTTAAGTTTTCGATTGCAAAATTTTATGTTTACGTTTGCAAAAATAATAATTTTCTTCGAAAAAGAAAGCATTTTTCGGATTTTTTAAGATATCCGATTTTATAATTTCATACGTTTATAGAGTGTAAGGTTATGAGAACAGAAGGATTCAACCTTAGGTTTTAGACTGTAATGTTGCAAAACATAACTGAAACTATCCCCATCTGATACCCTCCTCCAGATGAGTACAGTTTTTGTATCCGGGCAAATGTCTAAAATATCGCCGATCACCGTATCTTTTGTAATTTCCGTCATTTTGTTGTCCTCCGGTACTACTAAATCTGTTATACAATATATAGTATAACCTACTTTGACATAATAGCACAAATGAATTGCAAGTTCAAGCCGATTGTGGTAAAATAGTCACCGGTTCAAGTTATGGCCTTATTTCTATGGATAAATCAGGTGATTTTATGCAAAATCTAAATCCAAAAGACGGCGCTTACAATCCCGGGCTGCAATTCGACGCCTTTACAGCAGGCATTGAGGACGGCGGCCTGCGTGCAAAAAGCTCCATTTCTGCTATGGTGTGCTACATTCTTGCCAATATTGAAAAGCCCCTGAGCATTAAGAATATTACCGACGCGCTGACTGCCGGTTGCATTGCCAATTATTTTGAGATCTGCGACTCCATTGACCGGCTGAAAGCCGCCGGTCAAATTGTAGAAAAAGACGATCGGCTGTACGCTACGCCCCAGTGCAAAGCGGCGGTGGAACTGATCGAGAACGACCTGCCTCTGACCATACGGGAAAAGAGCATTGCCTGTTGCCAACGAGCGCTGGCCAAAGAGACATATCAGCGAGAGAATCGGGTGGATATTGAGCCGGACGGCAACGCCTTCCAGGTGACGCTGCATGTGAGCGATATTGACCGGGACTTTATGGCGCTCAAGCTCTATATGCCCACCAAGGCACAGGCCCAGGCAGTTAAAGAGAAGTTCCAGGCCAATCCGGTGCGCGTCTATGAAGCGGTAATAAACACACTTTTTAGCGAGGAACAGGATCCGCCCATTGACTGAGGCGAAAAGAGCCGCTGACATCAGCGGCTCTTTTTTTATAAATACAAGCACAAAAAATCCCGCCTGCAACCGCAAGCGGGATCTTTTTTTAATCCATTAGTCCTGGGCGGACAGAGCGGGAATGCCCTCTTCCGGCTTGGGCAGCAAAGTCTTCATGGACAGGCTGACACGCTTCTTGTCAAAGTCAATGTCCGTGATCTCGCACTTCACTTCATCGCCCACCTTCAGCACATCGCCGGGGGTCTTTACACGATCCCAGCTGATCTGGCTGATATGGATCAGGCCATCAATACCGGGGATTACATTGGCAAAGGCGCCAAAGGCAGCCAGACCAACGATCTTAGCATCCACAACGGTGCCCACAGGATAATCGCGCTTGAGAATCTCCCACGGGTTGTCCTCCAGCTTCTTGAAGCCAAGAGAGATCTTCTTGTTCTCGTCATCCAGCTTCTTGATGGTCACCTCTACGGTGTCACCAACCTTAACCACCTCACTGGGGTGCTTAATGCGGTTCCAACTCAGCTCGCTGATATGAATCATACCGTCAATACCGCCGATATCTACGAACGCGCCGTAGCTGGTCAGGGACTTCACGGTACCGGTCAACTTCTGACCCTCGGACAGGGTAGCCCACAGAGCCTCCTGCTGGGCTTTCTTCTCCTCATTGGCTACCACCTTAATGGAGCCAACGGCACGGCGGCGAGCCGGGTTCAGGTCAATAACCTTGAAGCGAACGGTTGTGCCCTTGAGCACATCCAGTTCCTGCCCACGGGGTACGCCGGTAAGAGAAGCGGGCACAAACACGCGGGTGCCCTTGGCGGTTACCAGAACGCCGCCCTTTACGATAGCAACAACGGTGCCTTCCAGCACTTCATCGTTCTCATGCGCTGCAACGATTTCGTCCCAGCCTTTGAATGCGTCCACCAGCTTCTTGGAAAGCTTCAGAACGCCCTCTTCATCGGATGTTTTCATGATGACGAGGTCCAGTACATCGCCGATTTTGACAACATCCTCTGCTTTATCCACCGGCTCTGCGGAAAGATCAGCCAGTGCGATCACACCGGTCTGCTTTCTGCCGGTCACATCAACGAAAACCTCGGTGGGTGTGATGTTTACAACAGTGCCCTTTACGACCTTGCTGTTATCATCTTCGCTAAAGGATTCTTCCAGCATTTCTGCGAATGAGGATGCCTCACCATCAGCAGATGTGTTGACAGCAGCCTCAGCGGCCTGATTCGCATCTGCTGTCTCCACAACTTCTTCAGTAGCGGCTGAAGTTGTTTCAACTTCCTTTTCTTTAATTTCTTCGGACATGGATTTGAGTACCTCCTTGATTATTACCGAGGGTGTCGACGCCCCCGCAGTTACACCAATCACATTGTAGGTGCTCAAATCAAGGGAGGAAAGCTCATCCGCCGTTTCGATAAGAAAGGTGGGACAATTCGCCTCGCCTGTATCTCGCAATTTACATGTGTTTGATGAATGACGCCCGCCGACAACAATCATAGCGTCGGATTTTTTTGATAATTCCTCAGCCTCATTTTGCCTATCGGACGTTGCATTACATATTGTATCAAATATTTTACAGTTTGTACATAGTTTTTTGAATATTTTTTTGCATTTTTTTTGCTCGTTTAGCGAAAATGTCGTTTGAGCGACACAAATCACGCTGTTTTTTTGTCCAATATCGTTATCTTGTATAATTTTTTCAAGTTCCTTTTCATCTTTAAACACGAATGACGGACCTTTACAATATGACTTTATGCCCAAAACCTCGGGATGATTTTTATCTCCCGCTATCAAAACGACAGTGTTTTCGTCCTGTTTTTTAACGATATTGTGTATTTTAGTAACAAACGGACAGGTTGCGTTTACAAAATCTATATTCTTATTTTCAAGTTCGTCAAGAACATTTTTTTCAACTCCGTGGGTGCGAACAACAACCGTATAGCCTTGCGGTGCTTCTGAAATGTCATCAATAATCTTTACACCCTTGCTCTCCAAATCTGCAACAAGCTGGGCATTATGAATAATCGGACCGAGAGTGCAGACCTTTTTGCCCTCGTTCACAAGGTCATAAACAAGATTAACCGCTCTGTCCACGCCAAAGCAAAAGCCTGCTGTTTTTGCAAGTATAATTTGCTTACTCACTTTTGTTCTGCCTCCCAAAGTTCGGTTATTCTGTCCATAACCATATTGGCAGCGTTTGAAATATCACTTCTGCCAAAATCTTCCTTGTCAAAATTCATATCTTCCGGAGTGATGAGTTTGCCGTAAGAAACAGTAACTTTTTTACCTGCTTTAATTTCGCCGTCACAGCAAATAGCAACAGGAAGAACGCCGGCATTGGTAGCCTTTGCGATAATGGCAACGCCTGCCTTTGCTCTTTGCGGTCTGCCACCCTTGCCTCTGATTCTCTTACCCTCGGGACAGATAGCCATTACATGACCCTCTTGAATAATCTTTTCGCCATATTCAATAGCAGAAGTGTCGCCCTTGCCTCTGTGAACAGGAAATGTCTGCATATGAGTCATAAACCATGCGGCAATCGAATTTTTAAAAAGCTCCGCCTTGCCCATAAAATGAAGTGTCGGCACTTCCTTTGGTGCGCCAACAAACACAGGGTCGAGTGCGTGTGTGTGATTGATTGCCAAAATATACTTTGTGCCCTTTGGAGGGATATTTTCAAGTCCCTTATATTCGGTGTGGAACACCATCTTGATAATAGGCTTGAACACATTTTTTACAAAATTATAAAGTTTGTAATCTTTTACGGTTGAGTAATCAAATTCTTTCACTGAATTTTCTCCTTAATTGTATTAACTATTAAATTAATTGACTCCTGCAAAGTAAGTTCGGAAGTGTCTGCCATAATTGAGTCGTCACTCGGTTTAAGCGGTGCAATTTCTCTGTGAGAGTCCTGATAGTCACGCTGATTGACATCTTTGAGGACATCATCAAAGCTGACGCTTTCGCCTTTTTCGATGAGTTCCTTATATCTTCTTTCTGCTCTGCATTCGGGAGAAGCAAAAAGAAAAATTTTCACATCGGCATTCGGAAGAACAACCGTTGCAATATCTCTGCCGTCCATAATGACATTATTTGTACTTGCAATTTCTCTTTGCAAATTAAGAAGAAAGGCTCTGACCTGCGGTATTGCCGAAACCTTGCTTGCTCCCATAGAAATCTCAGGTGTACGGATAAACGCCGAGACATTTTCACCGTTGAGATACACTGCCTGAACGCCGTTTACATATTTAAGTTCTACCTTTGTTGAATCAAGCATATTGATGATTTTTTGTTCATCATCAACAGCACCCGTTTTAACGGCATTGTAAGCAACAGCACGATAAAGAGCACCCGTATCTACATAAATAAAGCCGAGTTCCTTGGCGGCAGCCTTTGCAATAGTGCTTTTACCTGCTCCGGCAGGTCCGTCAATAGCCACATTAATCATAAAAAATACCTCTCTGCATTTATATATTCATTCCGCACAGATAGCCTGTTGAAAAAGCCACCTGCAAATTAAATCCGCCTGTATAAGCGTCAACATCGATAACCTCCCCGGCGAAGAAAAGATTATCAATAATTTTTGAACCCATGGTTTTGGGGTTAATCTCTTTTACATCAACACCGCCCGAAGTAATAATTGCCTCGTTAATCGGTCTGAAATCGCTGATGTTAACAGTAAAGTTCTTTAAAAGGTGCACAAGATTTTGACGCTGTGCTTTTGTAATTTGATTTACCTTTTCTGACGGTTCGATACCCGACAGCTTTACTATAACAGGAATAAGCTTGTTTGGTAAGAGCTTTGACAAAGAATTAATAAAATCTTTATTTGTATTCTCGGCAAAATCACGCTGTATGCGTTTATCAAGCGTTTGTTCGTCAAGTGCCGGCTTCAAATCAATAACGATTTTGTAGTTATGCTCTTTTGGGTGAGTCATATGCGATGAAGCGGACAAAATCACAGGTCCGCTGACACCGTAATGAGTGAACAGCATTTCGCCGAAATCGGAATAAATTTCCTTTTCGCCGTCAAGCAATTTGATTGAAATATTGCGAAGCGACAAACCTTGAAGTTTTGGAACAAAGCCGTTTGAAGCAACAAGCGATATAAGTGCCGGCTCAATGTCTGTAATGCTGTGTCCGACACTTTCGGCAAGTCTGTATCCGTCACCCGTTGAGCCTGTTGACTGATAGCTCAAACCACCTGTACAAATTGCAAACGCATCACCGTCAACAACAGTTCCGTCGGCAAGATTAACCGACTTGATAACATTATTTTCTGTATTAAATGAAGTGACAGTGCCCTCAACAAACTTAACTCCGCTTTGCTTTGCATTTTTTACAAGAGCGTCAACAATATCAACCGCTTTATCCGACTCCGGAAACACACGGTTGCCTCGTTCAATTTTTGTAGGCACGCCCATTTCTTCTATCAAAGCAATGGTATCGTAAGGCATAAAAGATGAAAATGCCGAATACATAAACCTTTTGTTAGTAACAACGCTATTGATTAAGTCATCCAAATCAAAGCAAGCATTTGTTACATTACATCTGCCCTTACCGGTTATCATAACCTTGCGTGCCGGGCGTGAATTCTTTTCTATAACCGTGACATCTTCGCCACGCTTTGCGGCTGTTGCCGAGGCAATAAGGCCTGCCGCACCGCCGCCTATAATTATAATTTTTCTCATAAAGTGATTATAAATTATTCCTCTGCTTCTGTCAATCTTTCGGACAGTTCTTCCCACTCGGTGTAAAGAATGTCACGGTACTGTGTTTTGCGGTCGAGTTTTGCCGTGAGATCCATAAGTTCTTCGTAATCCGATGTGGTGAGTTTTGAATTAATCTCATCAATTTCGAGTTCGGTATTTTCTATTTCTTTCTCAACCTTTGCAAGTCGGTTTTTCATTTTAAGGAGCTGAGAACGGCGTTCCTTTTTAAGTAGGTAATCGTTAACCTTTTTTACGGTTTCTTTTTTCTCAATAACTTCTTGCGAAGCAACTCTGTTTTTTCTGTCTATGTATTCGTCATAATTGCCGAGATATTCATTCACCCCTGTCGGAGTGAGTTCGAGAATACGGGAGGCAAGTTTGTTGATGAAATATCTGTCGTGCGACACAATGAGCATAGTGCCCGAATAATCAAGAAGCGTATTTTCGAGTTCTTCTCTTGAAAAAGCGTCAAGATGATTTGTAGGTTCGTCAAGAAGCAAAAAATTAAATTTGCCGAGCATTAATTTAAGAAGTGCAATTCGTGCTCTTTCACCGCCGGAGCAATCGGAAAGATTTTTGTAAACCTCATCACCTTTGAACAAGAAAGCCGCAAGTGCCGATCTAACCGAAGTTTCGCTCATGGACGGGAACGACGACCACACCTCTTCTATTGCGGTTTTGGTTAAATCAAGCTTTGCCTGAACCTGATCAAAATAACCGGTAAACACATTTGAGCCGAACTTGAATGTGCCGCCATCGGGAATATAGTCTTTCATCAAAACTTTTAAGAGCGTTGTTTTTCCGCAGCCTGTCGGGCCGACAATTGCAACTCGCTGACCTGCCTTGACGTTAAGATTGAAGTTTTCAATGAGTTTTCTGTCGCGGCTGTAGCTGAAGCAGACGTTTTGGAAGGAAACGTTCCCGTTTGCAGGAGGAAAAAGCGGATTTTCGCTTTCAGCGGTCTGGTCGTCCTCTTCAAGAATATCAAAAATCCTCTGAGCGCAGGTGAGTGCGTTCTGAAACTCGGTGACGACCGAGCTTATGTCATTGAACGGCTTCATGTATTGGTTGGCGTATGCAAGCAGCACGGAAAGGCCTCCGACAGTCAGGCCGCCTCCTGGAACGAGCAGTATTCCAACAAGGGCCACGCAGGCATAGACTAGGCTGTTGACAAAGCGTGTCGATGGATTTGTGAGGCTGCTGTAGAAGACCGCCTGCTGGCTGCAGTCCACAAGCTCGTCGTTTATCTCTCTGAAGCGGGAGGAGGCCCTGTCTTCGTATCCAAACGCCTTTACGACCTTTTGGTTGCCTACGATTTCGTCTATGAAACCGGTCTGTCTGCCGCGGACTTCGCTCTGTTTCTTGAAAAGGTTGAACGAGCGGCTTGAGATGAATCTTGCCACCACGAAGCTTAGCGGAGTAAGGACGACTACAAGAAGCGACACCGTTACGTTCTTTGAAAACATGAAGAACAATGTCACGATTACGGTAATGATACCTGAAAAAAGTTGGGTGAAGCCTAGAAGTAGGCCATCTGAAAGGACATCGGTGTCTGTGGTTATCCTGCTTACTATGTCGCCTGTGCTGTGACTGTCAAGATACGACAATGGAACTCGCTGGACATGCTCTATGGCTTTTGAACGTATCTCTCTGACGATTCCAAACGCAATGCGGTTGTTTATGAGGTTCATGAAATACGTGCACACGGCGGAGATGCAGACTATGATGACTATACGGCTGATATACGATGCTATGTCCTCGAAACTGACACGACCTTCTCCAACCATGAGGTCTATCGCATCGCCGAACAGAATGGGAACATACAGCTGAAGCACCACCATTGCACCTGCAAGGACTATGCTCGCAACCAAACCTATCCAATGCCGGCCTATGAACGGAGAAAGCCTTTTCAAGACCGATGTCGTTGAAGCTGTTTTTTTCCCTTTCACATTCTTCATGCCATGGCCCCCTTTGCGTTAGCGTTCCGCTCCTCTGGGAACTGCGAATAGTAGATGTCCTGATACAACGGACACGAGGTCATGAGCTCGCTATGGACTCCCTTTCCTGCAAGAACCCCGTCGTCAAGGACAAGTATGAGGTCAGCCTGCATGACGCAGGCGATTCTCTGAGACACTATGAAGGTCGTGACAGGAAGGGCGTGGATCGCCTTTCTAAGGGCAGCATCAGTTGCAAAGTCCAGTGCACTTGAACTGTCGTCCAAGATTAGGATTCGTGGTTTCTTGACAAGGGCCCTTGCTATCGTGAGCCTCTGCTTTTGACCTCCGGATAGGTTCTTTCCCCCTTGTTCCACTTCAAAATCGAGCATTCCAGGCTTCTTTTCCACAATCTCCTTCGCCCATGCCGCAAGGTACGTTCCCCGCCGGTTCTCAATCGCATCAATGACCAGTCCCGGCAGGAAAAAGTCATAGGTTGCATAGCCTTTTTCTGCAAGTGTCTCATATATTTTTTCATCATACGCTGCGTGGATCTCCGGCAAAAGCGTAAGTCCCAAAGGTTCTGCCAGCACATGGATCTTCTGTAAAAGTTCCCACGTTTCCGGATCATTGAGAAAGTTTTTCTTTCCCGGTGCTTTCGGCGCATAGGCAAAAGCATCCAGCCGCACGATTGCTGCACCGTAAGAGGCTATTTTTTCCAGTGTTTCACGATAAAACTCCCACACTTTTGGTGACTGGATGTTTACATCCATCTGTCCGAGATACTGCCTGCCATGCACTTCCTGATAAAAGGTATTCCAGTACGGCACTTTTTTTCCATCCGGAAATTCCACCATCAGGATCGGCAGCCCGGGTTTGCGGAAAAACATCTGCTTCAGGCAGCTTTCATCCGGCTGAATATAGCCTTCCTCCGTCATGGTTCCATGCCCTTCCCAGAAATGGTTCCAGTCGATGAAAAAATTGCGGTACGCAGAATCCTCCCCTTTTTCCACAAGATCCCGAAACTGCGGGGACTGTGCGGAAGCATGGTTTAAAATAAAATCCAGTTTCAGGTCAATCCCCATATTCTTTAACTGGTCAAGGTCTTCCCGGTTGGCAAGCTGCTCATTCAGGTCATAGTCGATCACGGAAAATCCCCGGTCGAGATCGGAATGGTACAGGCTCGGCAGAATGTAAAAAGAAGAAAATACATTCTGCAAAGCCTCCGTTTTCAGCAATGTTACGATATCCCCAAGATTTCCTCCAAGACTGTCTGGATATGCATTGAGCATCGGTTTACTGTTCATAAACACTTCCGTCCTTTCCCACGATCAATCCTGCATTTTTGCGCTGCACTTCGAGTTTTTCCTGTTCCAGTTCCACCACACGGCAGATAAACGGGCTTGCGGCATTCTCGTCGCGGTTTCTGCGGATGCGCCGCTCCTTTGTCTCCTCCGGGGAACTTTCCAGAAAGACGGATAGATCCACACCATGTAAATCGTCACTGCCTCCGTGCGTCCACTCCAGAAGCAATACAGATATTCCTGAAAAATCGGTTTCTTCTGATGAAATCTCACCATCTTCCCGTCCCAAATGCCGCAATGTGATCGTATCTTTTCCCTCATGAAATGCCGCAAGCACTTCATTGATCCGGTCGAAGTCAATCTCTTTCTTTGTTCCGAGATATCCACGCAGTCCGTCTTCCCCGGCTTCTTTATACACACGCAGCCGTTCTTCGTCGTTGCGTTTTGGAATCCGGTGTGGATAATCATCGCCCGAGAGCAGATAACATCCGGTTCCGTCATTTAAAAAGTACTGCTGCAATGCCGTTGCAAGTGTTGTTTTTCCGGAACCGGAGCCACCGTAAATGCTGATGACCACCCGTTTTTCGGCATTCCCGTCACACAATTTCTGCACTTTTTCATATAATCTTCCCGCCTCTTTCAGTTCTGTAAAAGCAAACTGATACGCCTCATATTCCCCGGTAAACGGCGGAAGCGGAATTCCCGCATGCATCAGTGCCGCACCGGTATACTGTCTGCCGCTCTGTTCTTCCAGATACACGGCATCCGGTTTTAACCCACGCAGGCGGACATAAACGGCTGCCTGATTTGCCTCTGCCCTAAGACGCACTGCGCTGACTAATGCATGATCCTGTTCCTCTGATACCGACATCCATGCCGCAATTTCATCCATAAACGGATCGGACAGCCGCCAGTAGGTTCCCTCGTTAATGAGTGTTTCATACTTCTTGTATGTTTTAATCTGCTCCCGGATCTGCTGTTTTTCCTCATCGGATAAAAGCGCCGGGTTTAATTCGTAACCGAAGGTTCCAGCCATCGCCGTCACCCCTCGGGTGTGGAAACTTGTTATCCGTCCGGTCTGGTGGTTCGGCACCGCTGAAACGTGCGCCCCCATTACGGAAACCGGATAGAAAAACGACGTTCCGTACTGGATCCTTGTGCGGTTGATTGCATCGGTATTGTCACTACACCAGATCTGTGGGGAATAATAAAGCATTCCTGCGTCAAATCTGCCGCCGCCACCGCTG
>OQVL01001256.1_pt1 | contig 14959 bp, 12 predicted proteins | sample 1691501 | NCBI WGS metagenome assembly OQVL01 (sample SAMN03418253, study PRJEB22391) | human gut metagenome | biome: human-gut; feature: organic feature; material: feces | host: Homo sapiens | place: Tanzania | collected 2013-01
GGTACATGGCGAGTTCGGTAATCGCCTCCGGGAACAACATCTCGGCACCCGCTTCTTCATAGGTCTCTCCGCACGCCGCTGCCCGCGCCAATCCCGCAGGCAATTTGAGCGCTGCGCTGCTTCCCAGCGTAAAATCATTGGAAATCTTATCGACGACAGTTTGTTCGATTTGCGTCTGTGCGCTGCCGGATGGCTCCGGAACCGCACCGCAGCCTGTCAGCACGGCACAGCACAGCGCCGCGGCAAGGAGTTGTTTTTTCATGTTTTTTCCTCCCCTTTTACACGCCGGCCAGTTGTGTCCGCAGCATCCATGTTCCGTGCGAGTCTATGATTCCTGTCCAGCCGTTTTGTACGGCGGTAAAATATCCGCCACCGACACTTTCCATGCTGTCATAACCCGCGCGCAGCACCGTCTTGGCCTTTGTATTGCCGATTCCCTGTAATCCGGTCACCGGATTGACAATCGTGAAGTAACCGTCTTTCTCTGCGGCTTCCGTGTCGCATGCCATGTATTCATACGCCCGCAGGCCACTGAGCGTTTCCTCATCCAAATCAAAAATCTGGTAGCCTTCGCTCATCGCGCCAATCAGCTTGCCATTTTGTTGATAAAACACCGCTTCGCCTTCCAATTCGATGCTTTTGAGATCATCAAAAATCACGGTATGTCCCGCCGCATTGGTGTACGCGAAATAATCATCCGGAAGCGGCGTCAGCTCTTGTCCCTTGACATCGCTCGGCAAAACCAATTTTTTGTTTTTCCAGCCCACGCTGACCACTTCGCAGCTGTCCTGTGCCGTCCACAGCTGATACAGCGCATCGCTGTCACTGCAGTGCTTGCCGTTGCTGTATGTAAAATCCAAAACGACTTTTCCCGCCGCATCGACAACGCCGAATTTGCCGTTTGTGTCTTTCGCCAGCGCATAGCCGCCGCGCATGTCATCCGCCCAAACGACGCGGTTGAACAGGGTGATGACGCCCTTCTTGTTTACGGCTCCCCACTGTCCTTCCGAGACCTGTACGGTTGCACTGCCGCCGGAAAACGCACCGACCTGCACGGCATCAATCTGCGTCAGTGCCGCCAGCGTCGACGCATCATAAAAATACCATGTTTTTTTGCCTTCCAGCTCCTGCTCACTGACCAGAACGCCGTCTGCGCAGGATTGCATGGAACCCATCACGCTGCCCAGACTTTTGCCGTCGCCGTTGTACACCGTCGTGACGCTTTCACCGGATAATTGCTGCAAAATGCAGCTGTCTTTTACCGCAATCGTGCCTGTAATCGGTCCGATGACCCAGCTGCCATCGTCTGCCGCACAGGTCATCTGTGTGCTGCCGTCCGCTGCGGCGGATGTGAGCAGCCACACCTGTTTGCTGCCGCACAGCGCGCGCTGCGCCTGCGTATACACTGCCCGCGTCAGCTGTTCGCCGTCTGCATCTGCTATGGCATACCGATACACCGGCGTGCCGTCATCCTTCCAGCCGACGATGCTTGCCGCATAGGGGAAAATTTTTTTATACGCCGCAGCAGGATGCAGGACGTCCTGCGCACCGCCCGCCAAGTCTGCCGAAATCCGCTCCGGAATGGTATAGGCAACCTGTTGTGCAGCGGGCTGCAAAGTCATCTGCGGCTCGACGTTTTCGTCCGATTGTGTCTGCCGCGTGGTGAGCGCCGGCGCGTACAGCGCAATGGCGCCGCTCAGCACGACCGATACCGCCACCATGCCTGCGATGCGTTTTATCATCTTGTCTCCTCCTGCTATCATCTAAACTTATTCTATTTTATCATATGTACCTGCCCTGTCAAGACATGGCATGTTAACAATTTTTCTGTCGAATCAATCTTCAGAATTTCTTAAGAAACAAAAAACACAGCCGGTTTTTGATGCCGGCTGTGCTGTCTATGCGGTTTATTCTTCGTGTTTGTTCCCGAACAGCGCATACCAAATGCGTTTGAACAAACTCGGTTTTTCGGTTTCCTGCTTGTGTTCTTTGGCGCGCAGCTGTTCCATGGTTCGCTCTACCGTTTCTTTTTCCTGTTGTATTTTCTGGTTTTCCGGCGTTTGCTGCGGCAAAACGGGATTTGCATGTATCGTAAAATAATCGTACAGCTCCATCTGGCTGTTGACGCACGGTTCTCCCTCTGCCCGCTGTACGCGCTGATAGGTTCCGTTCGGCTGCATGAGCCACGACTGGCAGTTGTCCGCCTCCGTCATGGCAAGGATGTGCAGCAGCTGCCCGCGCACAGCCTGTGATTTCGGCTCCGCAAAAATTTCAACGCGCCGTCTGGTATTGCGGTTGAGCAAATCGCCGGAGCCGAGAAAAATGCGCTGCCGTTCGCCCTCTCCAAATACAAAAATACGGGAATGCTCCAAATATCGGCCGAGCAGCGCGCGAACCGTGATGGTCTCTGTATACCCCTTGATGCCCGGACGCAGACAGCAGATGCCGCGCACATACAGATGAATTTCTACACCTGCCTGCGACGCCTCCACCATCTTCTCCATAACGCCGACATCGTTGAACGAGTTGATTTTGATGGCAACATAGCCATGCCCGCCGTTTTTCTGGATGTCAATTTCTCGATCCAGCAGCTCCAGCACACGGGAACGATAGCAATGCGGCGCCACCCACAGCGCCTCGGTCTCCGGTGTTGTCTCTCCGAGGGACAGATGATTAAAGATGTTGACGGCATCACGTCCCACGTCGCTGTCATTTGTGATAAAGCATAAATCCGTATACTGCTCAGAGGTATTTTCGTTGTAATTTCCCGTGCCGACCTGTGTTGTATAGCTGATTTCTCCCGCAGCATTTTTGCGTGTAATCACACACAGCTTCGCATGCACTTTATAGTCGCTCAAGCCATAAATCACACGGCAGCCCGCCTCTTCCAAGATAGCGGAATAGTCAATGTTGCTCTGTTCGTCAAAGCGGGCGCGCAGTTCCAGCATGCACAGCACATCTTTTCCCCGATCCGCCGCATGACACAGTGCGGATACCACCTTGCTGTGTCCCGCCAGACGATACAGAGAAATTTTGATGGATACAACCTCCGGATCATCCGCCGCTTCGTACAGCATATTCAAAAACGGCTTGCAGCTGTGAAACGGATATGCCAGCAGCAATTCCTGCTGCGCCAGCTGCCGCATCGGGATGTTCTGATGATACATATCCGGCTCCTGCGGCTTGCGCGGCGGATAAAACAGAGCAGGATCCTGTATCTCAGCTTTTCCCGCCAGAGAAAATCCGAATCCGAAATCCAGCGGAATTTTCTGAACAAAAACGCCGCTCTGTGCAAGCTCCAAATGCTCACGCAAATACTTTTGTATGCGCGCCGCCTTGCTCGACAACTGCAGGCGAACTGCATACAGACGCCGGCGCTTTTTGAGCAGCTCCTGCATCACGCCGCGAAAGTCCATGTCATAGTCAAGCAATGCTTCATCTATGGCGATGTCCGCATTGCGCGTGACGCGTACGGTGGTATGTTCCACAATTTTTTGCTTGAGGAACAGCTGATATAAATTGTGCTCTACCATGTCACTGGTAAAAAATACTTTTGTGCGCCCGTCAAATCGAATGGTAAAATAATCCGGCAAATGACCAATCGGCACGATGCCAAAGCGTTCGCCGCCGTTTTTGGTGATATGGCAGGAAAATACGTATTTTTCTTTGTTGCGCAAAAACGGAAACGGATGGTGGCGGTCTACAATCTGCGGCGAGAGCAGCGGTTTGACTTCCTCCGCAAAATACTTGCGCGAGATGACTTCATCCATCTGGCTCAGCTTGCGGAAGTCAATAAAATCAATGCCATGCTGTTTGAACTCCGCCTGCAGCGACTGATACGCTTGTTCTGTCATCGGTTCAAACGAATGAATCATATCCAGCATGTGGTTCACCTGCTGGGCGGCATTCCATCCGGTCTTATCATCCAGCTTATCCGGCTCTATCATGCTCTGATCGGTCAGCGAGCCGACACGAACCATGAAAAATTCATCCAGATTGGAAAAATAAATGGCGGCAAATTTCAGACGCTCAAACAGCGGCACATCCTGCCGCAATGCCTCCGACAGACAGCGCTTGTTAAACTCCAGCCAACTCAATTCTCGGTTTACCATCAAATGCATAGGCAGCATGGCAACCGCCTCCTTCCGGTCTTGTCTACTTGTTATTATACCGCAGTGCCGGACAAATTTCGACCCTTAATTTTCTGCGTGGTATACAATGCACGGCCGGCCGCCGGTGTTGTAATCCATATCGCTGCTGATGATGGATTGTTCTACCAGATAATTTACATAGCGCCGCACCGTGACAACCGACAAGTCCACATGCCCCGCGATATCATCACAGGTGTGCCCGCCGGGATTTTGCTGCAAATACAGCTTGATGCGCTCCAACGTTTTTGCCTGCAATCCTTTGGGCGGCGCGCTTTTGGTCTGCGACACCGGCGCCGAAATATGAAGCAGCGCACGATCCAGCTTATTCTGCGTGAAGGCGCCCTGTGCGCTGTCATGAATCGCATTTTTTCGATTGCAAAATGTATCCAATGCGAGCCGAAAGCGCTCCAGTCCAAACGGCTTGATGAGATAGTCCGTGACGCCGAGACGCATCAGCGCTTCAATGGTCTCTGCGTCATTCGCGGACGTCACCATAATGACATCCGAATCCACGCCCTCTGCCCGCAGCATGCGCAGCAGCTCCAAGCCATTCATCTGCGGCATGTAGACATCTAAAATAATGAGATCTACCGGATTGCTGCGCAGCCAGAACAGCGCCGGATGTGCGGCGGAAAACGTCTGCACCACGCAAAAACGCTCATCTTTTTCAATATACCGGCGGTTGAGCAGCGTAATCACCGGATCATCTTCTACAATAACGGTACGATACAATAGTCTCTCTCCTATCTGTCAGGATTGTTCGGTCAGTGTAATAATAAAGGATGTGCCCACACCAAGCTCCGATTCTACACGGATGGTTCCATGATACGCCTCTATCGTTTCCTGTACAAGGGCAAGACCTGTGCCGCGTCCCTCGCCCTTTGTGGAAAAGCCGCGCTCAAACAGGCGCTGTTTGACTTCTTCCGTCATGCCGGGGCCGGTATCATCGACACTGAGCAGCAGACCGCGTGCTCCCTCTCGAATGCTGACGGTGACTTCACTCGGCACATCCGCCGGCGCGCCGCGCATGGCATCAAACGCGTTTTCTATCAAATTGCCGAGCACGGTAATCATCGCCGTAACCGGCATAAACTGTCCGTTTCCATACAATATGCTGGCGGGATCCAGAGAAAATCGGATGTCCAGCTCCGCAGCGCGGTACGCTTTGCCGATAAGCAGCGCCGCAATGGTCGGGTCGTGAATGCGGTCCCGAATATAATCAATCGACTGCGCGCGTGTCTGTGTGATGCGCAGCACATATTCCTCTGCCCGATCGTATTCCTTGAGCTGCATCAGCCCCAAAATGACATGCAGCTTATTGGTGAATTCATGTGTATACGCCCGCAGCGCCTCCAAAATATGCTGTACGCCGGTCAAATCCTGCGCCAGCCGCGTAACTTCGGTTCGATTGCGGAAAATCGCAACGGCGCCTTCGATTTGATTGTCCCGCCGCAACGGAATGCGGTCAGAAATCACAGAGACGTGTGTGATGGATTCCAAGCTGATGTTGTATTCGGGCTTTCCCGTGCGCATGACGCGAGCTATCGTAGAGCGCGGATAAATCACCTTGAGCGGCTGTCCAATCGCCTCGTCAACACCGATGCGCAGCATGTCTGATGCCGCGCGGTTCAAGTACACCACCGTGCTGTTTTTGTCAATTGCAAGAATGCCCTCGTCCAGTCCGTCCAAAATATCCATCTGCTGCAGAAACAGACGGCGGAAGTCGTTCGGCTCATAGCCGAGCAAATCGTCCTTGATGCGGCGCGACAGGCGCAGGCTGAGCATGCTGCCGAAAAACAGCGCCGCAACACCGACCAGCACATGTGACAGCAGCGTGAGAAAAATCATCTTGCGAATGGAGCGCATATAGATACCCGCCATCGTAAACCCGCTGATTTTCCCATCCGTCGAATAAATCGCAGTATACGCACAGCGATCCGTGCCGGACGGCGCATCGCTGTTGTGCAGCAGCGTGGAATCATCCTGCGTCAGGTTATCTATAATGTCCTTGTTGAGCGGCGCGAGCTGCGATACATCGTGTGAGCCGGAAGCAAGATCGTAGAAGGCAATCGGTTCGCCCGTGGCATCATAGACCGCCAGCACGTCAATGCTCGACACGCTCTTGACGGTTCGCTTAATATAGGCATTCGCTTGGTTTGCATCAATTGCATCCATAAAAACCGGCGCGTTCGCCATGACCTGCGCTGCGCTGATTAACGACTGATCGCGCGCTTCATTTTCCTGTCTGAAGCTCAAAATCAAATTCGCGCCGAGCGAAAGTAACAGTGCAACGACGATTCCTTGCACAAGAATGGTGCGAACCTGATTATATATCGTTGAATTTGCAATTTTTTCCTTTTCCATATGCAAAACCTCTCCGCACAGTTTTCCTTTCTATCATACCACATTCCCTAAATTCCGGCAAACCCCCAAAATTCTGGTGAAATGTCATCAAATCTGCTTTTGATATTTTATGAGAAATAGGCAATATGTGCATTTTTTATTTTTTTTAGTTTTTTAAGCTTGTTTTACCGGTTTTCGGTGACTAAAATAGGGGGCAGATTGAAAAGCAAGAAAGTGGTGATGCATCATTGGAAGAAATCAAAGCGGAACTCAATGCGCAGCTGCAAAGTAAGATTGCATTTGACATTCCGCTGTTCGGCGGGATTCCGGTACCGCAGTCGACCGTCATTACCTGGGTCATCATGGCCATTCTGACGGCGCTCGCCATCTGGCTGACACGCGGGTTGAACCGCAAGCCTGGCCGCCGCCAAGTCGCGGCTGAAACCTTTGTCGGCTTCATCAACGGATTCTGCAAGAACACACTCGGCGAGAAATACTGGCGCACCTTCGCTCCGTACCTCGGAACAGTCGGCCTGTACTTGGGTCTTGCCAATATCTCCGGTCTGTTCGGCGTCACGCCTCCAACCAAGGATTTGAACGTCACAGCCGGTCTGGCAGTCATGAGTGCAATCCTCATCTATGGTGCACAGTTCCGGTATCACGGTCTGGGCGGCGGACTGAAAAAGTTCGGTCAGCCAGTCGCTATCGTCGCACCGCTCAATGTCATGGAAATCGGCATTCGCCCGCTGTCGCTGTGTATGCGACTGTTCGGCAATATCTTTGCAGGCTTCGTCATCATGGAACTGCTCAAAATGCTGATGCCTGTCGTTTTACCTATTCCGTTCAGCCTCTATTTTGATGTGTTTGACGGCATGCTGCAGGCAATCGTATTTGTGTTCCTGACGACCCTATTCCTTTCGGAATCTTTGGATTAAGTAAACAACCTATCGTATTTGAAATTTAGGAGGAAATTAAAATGAACGTAGCAATTGGCGCAGGTTTGGCAGTACCAGCATATGTGCTGCATTGCTTCATGATGTGGTAGAGGATACCGACTACACGGTGGAGGATATCGAGAATATATTCGGTCCCAAGATAGCACAGATTACCGACGGACTCACCAAGATATCGGGTGGAATCTTCGGAGACAAGGCATCGGCACAGGCAGAGAGCTTCAAGAAACTGCTCCTCACCATGAGTGACGACATCCGCGTGATACTTATCAAGATATCCGACCGCCTGCACAACATGCGCACGCTGGGCAGTCAGTTGCCCAACAAGCAGTACAAAATAGCAGGAGAGACTCTGTATATCTATGCACCTCTGGCCAACCGACTTGGCCTGAACAAGATAAAGGAAGAGCTTGAGGACCTGAGTTTCAGCTATGAGCATCCCGAGGAATATCGTGATATCAAGCAGAAGCTGGCCGACATGCAGGACCATCTGAACACCATCTTTGCGCAGTTCACCGCCCCCATCAGAGAGCGTCTCGACGCTACGGGACTCAAATATGAGATAAAGGCACGCATCAAGTCGCCCTACAGCATCTGGACGAAGATGCAGAACAAGCACATCTCCTTTGAGGAGATATACGACATTCTGGCCGTGCGCATCATCTTCCAGAACGAAGGGGTGCAGGATGAGATAGCTGAGTGCTTCCAGATATATGCCATCGCCAGCAGCATCTACAAGCCACATCCAGAGCGCTTCCGCGACTGGCTCTCGCATCCGAAAGCCAATGGCTACCAGGCTCTGCACACCACTCTGATGAGCCACACCGGCCAGTGGATAGAGGTGCAGATACGCAGTCAGCGCATGGACGAGATGGCCGAACAGGGCTTCGCCGCACACTGGAAGTACAAGGAGGGCGGCAAGACAAGCGAAGACAGCGAGAATGAACTGGACAAGTGGCTGCACACCATCAAGGAGATACTGGACGACCCACAGCCTAACGCCATCGACTTTCTGGACACCATCAAGCTCAACTTATACGCGAGTGAGATCTTCGTGGTCACTCCTAAGGGCGAGTTCAAGACTATGCCGGCCGACAGCACCGTGCTGGACTTTGCCTTCACCATCCATACCTTCCTGGGCACACACTGCATCGGTGCCAAGGTCAACCACAAGCTGGAGCCCATCAGCTACGTGTTGCAGAGCGGCGACCAGGTGGAGATACTCACCTCAAAGAGCCAGAAGGTGGCACCGGAGTGGATGAACTTTGCCACCACCGCCAAGGCAAAGGGAAAGATACAGGCTGTGCTGCGCCGCGAAGAACGCGAGAAGCAGAAACAGGGCGAGGAGTTGCTCAATGCCTTCCTGCGTGAGCATGACATGGAGGCCAGTAGCGTGAGCATCGACAGGCTGCGCTGTTTCCATAACCTCTCCACCCGCGATGAACTCTTGCTGGCATTGGGAGGCGGAGTCATCACGCTGGGTGATGCCGACGTGGCTGTTCTCAAGGGCAAGAACCCCGACCGCACGGGCTGGAGCAAGTACCTCACCTTCTTCATGCGCCATCATGATGACAATGAGGAAGCCAAGCCTCAGGAGGAACCTGTGCCTCTGGTCATCGACAAGAAGAAGCCCTTGATACTCAACGAAGAGACTATCGGGCGCTATACCATCTGCGACTGTTGTCATCCCATCCCCGGTGACGATGTGCTGGGATACTTTGACGGGAAGACCAACATCACCATCCACAAGCGCCAGTGCGAGATAGCGGCCAAACTGAAAGCCAGCGACGGCAACCACATCTTGGCGGCCAATTGGGATACGCACAAGAAGCTCTTCTTCCCTGCAACCATCCACGTCAATGGCATCGACCACGTGGGCGTGCTGCACCAAATCACCGGAGTGCTCTCGCAACAGCTCAATGTGAACATCCAACAGCTGAAGGTGGATACTCACGACGGCATCTTCGACTGCGAGATACGCCTGGGCGTGCATGATGTGAGCGATGTGCAGGACGTCTGCCGCGACCTCAAACGCATCCCCGAGATAGAGGATGTGGTGCGATTCTAAGAACCAAGACGAAGCCCCCTCCCGACTTCACATAGGTCAGGAGGGGGCTTCTCTTGCCTTCATATCTACTGAATACGATGTTGCGAGCCGCAATCTTAAGGCCTTTCTCCGTTGTGAGGCGGGGCAGATGACGGACTATCTTCGGTAAGTCGGTACTGTTGTGGCAATGCCGCTGTGCAGTCGGGCTGTGCACTGGTGTGCTTTTCGTGGATGGAAAATGTGTGGGGGAAATCTTCTCGTAAAGTCTTCCTTTTCCCTTTAGAGGCGGGCAGATTTTCTTCTTGGGCTGGTTCGCCGGCAGGCGGATGTGCTTTCCTGTCCCTTACAGTTCCGCCAGCTCACGGCTGATATCCAGCAATTCGGCCTTGATGGACTCCAGCTTGTTGAGCACCACAGTCATGTCGGTGGCACCCTTCTTGTTCTTGGACAGCATCTCCCTGGCGGCTGCTATCTTCATGCCCCGCACCTTGAGCAGGGTATATACGGTGCGCACCTCCTCGATGTCCTCGCGAGTGTATTGTCTCACGTTGCGCTGAGTCTTGCGTGGCTTGATGTTTGGGAACTCCTTCTCCCAGAATCTCAGCACCGACTCAGCCACGCCAAATTGCGTCGCCACCTCGCTGATGGAGAAATACTTCTTGAGATCCTTGTCTTTGTTAAGTGCCATATTCGGTGGGGAAGCCCTTTTATATCCAAATTCCTTTGCAAAAATACGTAAAACAAATTACCTTTGCAACTGTTTTTCAAAGAGATTATTCGAATAAACTATATTCATGATGACAGCAAACGAAATACGTGACTCGTTTCTCCGATACTTCGAGTCCAAAGGACACACCATTGTGCCCTCAGCCCCTATGGTGATTAAGGACGACCCTACACTGATGTTCACCAACGCTGGCATGAACCAGTGGAAGGATATCATACTGGGTACACGCAATCCCGAACCCCGCCGACGTGCCGACAGCCAGAAGTGTCTGCGCGTGAGCGGAAAGCATAACGACCTGGAGGAGGTGGGCCATGATACCTACCACCATACCATGTTTGAGATGCTGGGCAACTGGTCGTTCGGCGACTACTTCAAGGAAGGAGCCATCGACATGGCGTGGGAGTATCTGGTGGGCGTGCTCAAGCTCAACCCCGAGGATCTCTATGTGACCGTCTTCGAAGGAAGTGAGGAGGAAGGTCTCGAGCGCGACAACGAGGCAGCCAAGTACTGGCTCAAGCACGTGCCTGCCGACCATATCATCAACGGCAACAAGCACGACAACTTCTGGGAGATGGGTGATACGGGTCCATGTGGCCCCTGCTCCGAGATTCACATCGACAACCGTCTGCCCGAGGAGCGTGGTAACGTATCCGGCCGCGACCTGGTGAACAAGGACGACCCACAGGTCATCGAGATATGGAACATCGTGTTCATGCAGTATGAGCGCAAGGCCGACGGACATCTGGAACCCCTCTCGATGAACGTCATCGATACCGGCATGGGCTTCGAGCGACTGGTGCGCGTCATCCAGGGCAAGCACTCCAACTATGACACCGATGTGTTCCAGCCCATCATCCAGGCCATCTGCGACATGAGCGGATTCCGCTATGGCGAGAAGGAGGAGACTGATGTGGCCATGCGCGTATTGGCCGACCACCTGCGCACCATCGCCTTCAGCATTGCCGACGGCCAGTTGCCCAGCAATGCCAAGGCCGGTTACGTCATCCGCCGCATCCTGCGCCGTGCCGTGCGTTACGCCTACACCTTCCTGGGTCAGAAGCAGGCATTCATGTACCGCTTGCTGCCTGTGCTCATCCACGAGATGGGTGCCACCTATCCCGAACTGCAGGCACAGAAGGAACTCATCTCCAAGGTGATGAAGGAGGAGGAGGATAGCTTCCTGCGCACACTGGAGACCGGCATCCGTCTCCTCGACGGTGTGATGCAGGAGACCAAGGCTGCCCAGAGCAACGTAATCTCAGGCGAGAAGGCATTCACCCTCTTCGATACCTACGGCTTCCCCCTTGACCTCACCGAGCTTATCTGCCAGGAGAACGGACTCACCGTGGATGAGGACGGCTTCAATGCCGAGATGCAGAAGCAGAAGGAGCGCGCACGCAATGCCGCTGCCGTGGAGAATGATGACTGGGTGGAGGTTCAGCCCGGCGACACTACCTTTGTCGGTTGGGACCACACCGAGTATGAGTGCCGCATCCTGCGCTATCGCCGTGTGACACAGAAGAAGCAGACATTCTATCAGATAGTGCTCGACAAGACTCCCTTCTATGCAGAGATGGGTGGCCAGGTGGGCGACCGTGGTGTGCTCGTGAGCGAGACAGAGAGCATCGAGGTCATCGACACCAAGCGCGAGAACAACTTGCCCGTGCACATCACCAAGCAGATCCCCCAGAATCCTCAGGCTCCCTTCATGGCCTGTGTGGATATCGACCTGCGTCACGCCAGCGAGGCCAACCACACCTGCACGCATCTGCTCGACCAGGCTCTGCGCGAGGTGCTGGGCGAGCACGTGGAGCAGAAGGGTTCGCTGGTCACTCCCGAGGGTCTGCGGTTTGACTTCTCACACTTCCAGAAGGTGACAGCCGAGGAGCTGCGCCGCGTGGAGCAGATAGTCAATGCACGCATCCGCGAGGATATCCCCCTGCAGGACCACCGCGATATGCCCATCGATGAGGCCCGCAAACTGGGTGCCATCGCTCTCTTCGGAGAGAAGTATGGCGACAAGGTGCGCGTTGTACAGTTCGGCAAGAGCGTAGAGCTCTGTGGCGGTTCACCACCTTGAGCCTCGCGCTTGGTGTCGATGACGGCTGCCGGCGTGCGCCGTGTGGAGGCCATCACCGGCGCCCAGGTGGAGAATCTGCTCTATAGCCTTATCGACACAGCCGCCGAGCTGCGCTCTATCTTCAATAACGCACCCGACCTGAAGGCCGCTGTGCAGAAGACCATAGACGAGAACAGCGAGCTTCACAGCGAACTGAGCGGACTCATGAGGGACAAGGCGGCACAGCTGAAGCAGCAGTTCATGAGCCAGGCCAAGGAGGTGAACGGGCTCAAGGTGGTGAAGGGCATCGCTCCCCTGCCTGCTGAGTTTGTCAAGGATATGGCCTTCCAGATCCGTGCCGAACTGCCTGGAAGCATCGTGGTGCTGGGCAGCATCAACGACGAGAAGCCTCTGCTCACCGCAGCAGCATCTGATGAGGCTGTGGCAGCTGGCGTTCACGTGGGCAAGAACATCCGCGAGGCAGCCAAGCTCATCCAGGGTGGCGGCGGCGGTCAGCCTCACTTCGCTACCGCTGGCGGCCGCAATCCCGAGGGACTGCTGGCAGCCATCGACAAGCTGGTGGAGCTGCTCACAGCATAGCATAATGCGTCTCTCACCAGGGACGCAGCCGATATTCACAGAGCGTGGAGCGAGGGTCTGGTACCTTCGCTCCACGCTCCGTTTTATTCAGGAATGCAGATTCCTGAGTGAGGGACTCCGTTTCTGTCTTAATCCACAATCGGTCATTGGGGATGTCCTGTTGAGGCGAAAAGCCTGTGCCAACTCCAATATTATCCACTTACAGAGTGCTTCTGCTGACTATACAGTCTGTTCCAAGCTTGTTCTATGACAAATAGCAGGCGGGTTCCTTTGATGCTTGATAGGGGTTTGGGGCTCCCTCCTCCTCCCGTGCTGTTGGGATGCGGCCTGAGGTCTGGCTGGTCGTATTCTTTACTTTTCCCCCTTGGGATAGGGTAGGGGAATACTTCGCTCTGTGTCCAGCAGGTGGACTATGGCGATGACCAGACAGCCCGCCAGAACCGATGCCAGCACGGTGCAGACCAGTCTTGTGACCTCCTGTGACAGTACTGCCGCCAGGCCAGGCAGAACCAGACTGCTTACAGGTATATCATGGGGAAGCAACAGCAAGGTGGCCATGAGCATGCCGCCCAGTACCAGGCCTGCCAGCAGTGCCGCCAGCGTCATCCGTCGGCAGTGCCGTCGCTCGGCCTCACGCATCGCGCGCAGGTAGTCTGCGGCTTCCAGTTTGTGCTGCAGTGTGGCCATGAACTCAGTGCCATCGTCCAGGTCGGGGCGGTAGGCATCAAAAATGTCTTCCAGTCTAAAGTCCTTTTCCATCTTTCCCCAGTTTGTTTCTCAGGTGCTCGCGTCCCCTTTGCAGTTGCTTCTTCACAGCGTCCTCGCCACATTCCATGATGTCGCTGATTTCCTTCACCGCATATCCCTTCAGGTAAAACAGCAGCAGGGCGGTGCGCTCCCTCTCGGGCAGGGTGGCCAGTGCCGCATAGAGAGCTTCGTAGCGGAAAGTCCCGTCCGAAGCTTCCTGCGAGGCTACCTCGCGTGCTGTGTCCAGCCGGTCAGTGGGGTGCAGGTTGCGCCTGTGGTCGAGAAAGGTGCGGTAGGCGATGCGGTAAATCCAGGCGGTGAAGTGGCCCTGGTCCTGGTAGGCATCACATGAGAGGTAGGCTTTCACCAGCGTCTCCTGTGCCAGGTCATCCGCCAGCATGCGGTCCCCCAGGCACATGGCGAGCAGGAGCCGCCTGAGCTGTTCCTGCTCATGGCGCACCAGCAGGGTAAACTCGTTCTTGTCCATCCTTCGGTCCAGGTGCGTGTGCGGTCTTACTCTCCCGCCTCCAGTTCCTTGCGGAACATGCGCTTGCCTATCCAGTAAGTGATGCTGAAGCCCAGACCAAACAGGCCGATGACACAGCCGAAGAGTGCCATGCCCCTTACATCCCCCGTTGCCCATGAGTGTGTCAGTCCGCGGTAGAGCACATACATCAGCAGTCCGAGACCAATCCCGAGGAGTGACAGTCCCACGGTGAGGCGCGTATAGAGCCTCTCCTTGATGGTCTTCTGCCGTGGCTGCAGACTCTTCATGAAGTTCTCCACGTTCATGCCTGGGTTCTTCTCGATGGCTGCCAGTGCAATCTCTGTGCGCTTGTCAGTATTGTGCATCCGGTTTCTCACTATCAGGAACACTACCGTCACGGGCAGTACCACACAACATCCGAGGGTGATAATTACTTCTTCTGTCATTTTGACTATATTCTTCTATGTTTAAGTTTCCGTAATCTGTTTCATTTAGTGCAGCAGGATAAAAATCCCAAAATTCTTTCTTTTCGTTATCTAATGCCCAAAGAGCTGTGCCAAGCAAGTTATACTCATTTACCATTTTTAATTTTTCTCTAATACTATTTTCGTTTTCATACCATATGTTATATTTTCCTTCTTCTAAGTATCTGCCATTAACATATGCATTTTTCATTCCATCAATTGTTACTGTTAATTTTGGTGTTTTACTATTGGTGTCATATTCAGGAACAAGACGATATTTTTTTATTAGATTTTCTACTGCTCCAATTACTATCGCTTCTCCACCAGTTTCGGCACCCTCTTTCCAAAATCTACCGCATAAAGCATTTTAAAATAATTATC
>OQVL01001261.1_pt1 | contig 14949 bp, 13 predicted proteins | sample 1691501 | NCBI WGS metagenome assembly OQVL01 (sample SAMN03418253, study PRJEB22391) | human gut metagenome | biome: human-gut; feature: organic feature; material: feces | host: Homo sapiens | place: Tanzania | collected 2013-01
ATACATATATTCCGCTTCCCGATAATCAAAAAATGACCGAGGTCTACAAGTACGACCCCGCCACGCTCGAAGGCACCTATGCCAAAACAAAGGCTGAGGCGACTCAGTTCGTTCTCGACGAAAACGGCAAGGCCGCAGGCGCGGTGCTTATGAATATGGAAACAAAAGAGCTTATGGTTGCAAAGGCAAAGACCGTAATCATAGCAACGGGCGGTGCGGGACGTATGCATTATCACGTGCATTCTCTTGCGCGATGTGCCGCCACCGTGCGTGGTAATCATCGTTCCGTCCTCTGCCTTATCAAACTCAACGCCCAGATTATTGAGCCATTGAATTGCCTCGGGGGCATCGCATACCAATTTTGCCAACAGCTCTTTCTTTGCCGCGAAATGTCCGCCGCCGAAAGCGTCAACAAAGTGAATTGCCGGCGAATCGTTTTCTTTATCCGCCGCCTGGATTCCGCCCTCTGCCATCATTGTGTTTGCATCGCCGAGACGCAGCTTTGTGACAATCATTGTGTTTGCGCCCGCAGCCTGAGCTTCAATTGCTGCCGAAGCACCTGCTCCGCCGCCGCCGATGATGAGAACGTCAACGTCATAGTCGATTTTTGAAAGGTCGATTGCCTTTCCGCTGATTCTGCTCTGACCCTGAAGAAGGTGGCAAAGCTGCTTGGGAACCTTTTCGCCCTTGTTGGGACCGACCTTAAGAATTTCAAAGCCGTCGTCTCTGAAGTCGGGGTGATATTGCTTGAGCAGCTCCGACTTTTCTTCGGCAGACATCTTCGGCAAATCCATGCCGAGTCTTTCCTGTCTTGTTGCTTCAACCTTTTTGATTGATTCTATCATTTCATGTGTCAGCATTGTCCTGCCCCCTTATTCTTCAATGTCTCTGTGGTTATATAATTCCTTGAGCTCTTCAATAGGCTTTTGCATAACCTGTTCGATGAGCTCTTCATATTCGCCCTTATTGATTTCTTCAACTCTCTTGGTCAGGTGCTTTGACTCCGGAGCGATATACTTTCCGGTAAGTCTTCTTGCAAGAACGGCAACCTGCGGATGGGAGATGCCGGCGGGGCAGCGGGAGGAGCAGATGCCGCACATCACGCAGTCAAAGGACAGCTCGGCGCACCTTTTGAAACACCGCAGGCAACGCAGTCAAAGGATTCCTCGGCGCATTTTTCATATTCGCCGCGCTGAGCATAGGCAATGTACTGCATAACAGAAAGACCCTGTGTGCAGGACTTTGTGCAGGCGTTGCAGCCGATGCAGCTGTAAATCTCGGGATAAAGCTCCATCATGATCTGCTCGGTGGGCTTGATTTTATTGATGTCATACTCGGCCTTTTTGGTCGGGAAGAACGGCAGGGTTGAAACATACATTCCGTCCTGAACCTGTGTCTGGCAGGCAAGGCCGGTCTTGACGTCAAACTCGCCCTTGATTCTGTATATAGTTGCACAGGCTCCGCAGAAACCGTTACGGCAGCCGCAGCCGCGCACATACTTATATCCTGCATATTCCATTGCCGTCATGATAGTCAGCGTTGCAGGCACCTCATACTTTTTACCCATGAGGTAAATGTTAACCATATCATTCATGTTTTTTTCCTCCCTTAATATTCATCGGGCAACTCGTCGATTTCATCAAAGCGGAAAACCGGGCCGTCTTTGCAGACATACTTTTTGCCGATGTTGCATCTTCCGCATTTGCCGATTCCGCATTTCATCTTGAGCTCAAGCGTTGTGTAGACCTGAGTCTTGTCAAAGCCCATTTCAAGCAAAGCCGCAAGAACAAACTTGATCATTATCGGCGGTCCGCAGATAATGACGGTGCTGTCCTTTGCAACCTCAAGCTCCTTGAGGTATGACGGAACGAAGCCGACGTGGCCGTCCCAGCCCTCCTGCTCGCGGTCGATTGTGAGATAGACGTTGATTCCGTCCTCTTTGCACCATTCGTTGATGATTTCATCGTAGTCAACAAGGTCATCCTTGCTTCTTGAGCCGTAAAGAATGTCGATCTTTCCGTAGTCTTTTCTGAAATGTCTGACATAGTTAATTACCGAATGGAGCGGCGCAAGACCGATTCCGCCGGCAACAAAAAGCAAATTTTTGCCCTTGAACTCGCTGTCAACCGGGAACGGACGGCCGAAGGGCCCTCTGATTCCTATTTCCATGCCCGGCTCAAGCTGATGGAGCTGTTCGGTCAAGGTTCCGCAGCGTTTAATGCTGAAATCCTTATATCCCTTCTCCGTCGGGGAGGAGGTGATTGAAAACATCGCTTCTCCGATTCCGGGGAGAGACAGCATTGCGCACTGACCGGGCATATGGTCAAAAAGCGTTTCGCCCTCCTTCGGAACAACACGGAAGGTTTTGACATCGGGGGTATCCTCTCTGACAGAAGCCACGACCGCAATTTTCGGTATAAGCTTATCGTTTGAAATATCTATACTCATTTTTCACTGCCTCCGAAGGTTCTGATTACTTTGACTATATTCAGCTTTGACGGACACTTTTTGATGCATCTGCCGCAGCCGACACAGGAAAACTCACCGCCGTTGTTCGCCGGGAAATAGGCAAGCTTGTGCATAAATCTCTGTCTGAAGCGCTGCATCTGAGTCGGTCTGGGTGTTCCGTGAGCCATCATTGTGAAGTCGTTATACATGCAGGAATCCCAGCACCGGAAGCGCTTGATCCCGTGCCCGGTGTCAAAATCCCGGATGTCATAGCACTGGCAGGTGGGGCAAACGAATGTGCAGGTTCCGCAGCCAAGGCAGGACTCGGAAAGCTTTGCCCACTTATCGGAATTGAAGATATCGAGAAGAGTGTTCTTTCTGAAATAATCGGTGGAAACATTTGCGAAGGGGAGCTTTTCGAGGATCTTCTTTGTCTCAGCCTTCTGAGCGTCAACAGCCTCGCTGCCGCACTCGGTAAGGAGGGACTTTACGGACTCGATGAACTTCTCGCCCTTTTCGGTGTTTGCCTGAATGTAAACAGCGTCCTCAGTGGTCCAGCAGGCAGCGTCTCCCTCGGGAGCAGCAGCGTCGATGCCGAACACGCCGCAGAAGCAGTTTTCCTCGGGCTCGGTACAAGCCATTGTAACAATGGTTCCGTGCTCACGGCGGGTAGCATAGTAGCTGTCAACAGGGTCTGCAAGGAAAACCTTGTCCAGAATGGTGAAGCTTCTTGCATCGCAGGCACGAACGCCGAATACTACGAAATCCTCGCTCTCGGTTCTGTTGTCGATGATCTCGATGTTCTGACCCTTGACATTGAAGTCGCAGAGGTTCTGGGTCTGGGGGAAGAAGAAGTCCTTGGCGCTTCTTACTGTGTTGAGAGCCTTGCTCATCTTTGTGCCCTCGGACCATTTCTTGTAGCTTGCCCTGCCGTCATTGCCGTCAACGGGGAGATAAAGTGTGCTTGCGGAAGCCACAGCCGCAAAAAGTGCGTCAAGTTTATCTATAGGAAGCTTGAACATTATTCGTTACCTCCTCTTTTATATACAATGTTGGGTTCGCAGTCGCCGAATGTGTAAGCGTTAAGAGGAGCACGGGTCTCAAGATCCGAACCTGCCTGATAATCGCCGTAGAATTCGTTGATATCCTTGATGTACTTGCGGTTGATGAGGTGCAGGGGAATGTTCTGAGGACAAACTCTTGTACATTCGCCGCAGTCTGTGCATCTGCCCGCAACGTGGAAGGAACGGATAAGGTGGAACATATTCTCCTCGAAGGAGTCGGTAGCGGCTCTCTGAGCGATACCGGAGTTGGGATTATCGAATACACAGTTTTCACAGGTGCAGGCAGGACATACATTTCTGCATGCGTTGCAGCGGATGCACTTGGAAAGCTCGCCTCTCCAGAAGTTGTAGCGCTCGTCGGGAGTCATTGCTTCCAGCTTTTCAACAAGCTCAAAGCGTGCGCCGTCGGTATTTACTTCGCCGTCGTTGCCGATCATCTCATCGAAGATAACGTGCTTCTTGCTCTTGCAGGTCTTGCACTTGTCGCCGAGAGTTTCGGTCTTGGGCATTGTCTTGTCGCCGTAAAGAGTGTGGATAGTAACGGTCTCGCCGTCGCTCTCCATGCCTGTGATACCCTTGATACCCTTGGACTTAACGGTATCAGCGTCAACCTTGCCTGTGCACTCAACGCCGATGATATAAACGTTGTCACGGAGGATCCTGTGCTCCTTAAGGAGCTGATTGAAGCTGTATGTATCGCAGGGCTTGAGGAATACCAGGAGCTTGCCCTCCTTGCGGGATTCCTTTACCAGGTACTTAGAAAGGTTAGGCGCACAGAAATCGTTGTAAATGAAGCCTGCGTCCAGCTCCTCAGCCGATGTGAAAACGGCAGGGGTGGTATCGTAAGCAAATTCGCCTGCTTTCCAGCCTACAACACGGTTAACAGTGCCGTCTGCCAGAAGCTCTTTAGCGCGCTTGATTACTGCTTCTTGCATCTCAGATCCTCCAATCTCTTGTTTTCGCCGAGCTTGGTAACAGTCTCAACGAACTCGTTCATTGTAGCGGCGAACTTTGCACCCTCTGCAGCGGATACCCATTCAACACGGGTCCTTTCCTTCTCGATGCCCATGAAGTCGAGCATGGAGAACAGAAGGGTCATTCTTCTTCTTGCAAAGTAGTTGCCGGAAGTGTAGTGGCAGTCTCCGGGGTGGCAGCCGCACATGATAACGCCGTCAGCGCCTCTCTGGAAGGCACGGAGGATAAACATGGGGTTTACACGGCAGGAGCAGGGAACACGTATGATCTTGACATCGGCAGGGTAGTTGAGTCTGTTGGTACCTGCGAGGTCAGCGCCCGCATATGAGCACCAGTTGCAGCAGAAAGCCACGATCAGAGGCTTGAATTCTTTGTTTTCATTTACTTGCATATTGCATCTACCTCCGCCATAATCTGTTTATTGGAGAAGCCCTTAAGATCCATAGCTCCGGACGGGCAGGCAACTGTACAAGCGCCGCAGCCCTGGCATACAGCCTCGTTTACGGAAGCTACACGGCGGATAGCCGTTGTTCTGTCAGGCTGTCTGAATTCCTTGTCGGAATATGTGATAGCACCGTAAGGACAAACCTTCTCGCAGGAAGAGCAGCCGTTGCACATAAGCTCGTCGGAGTGAGCAACGCAGGGGTTGCCTGTGAGCTTGTCCTTTGCAAGGAGTCCGATTACCTTGGCAGCAGCAGCGCTGGCCTGAGAAACGGTCTCGGGGATATCCTTGGGGCCCTGGCATACGCCTGAGAGGAATACGCCTGCTGTAGGGCTTTCTACGGGACGAAGCTTTGCATGAGCCTCGGTGAAGAAGTCGTTGGTATCCATACTTGCTCTGAGCATTGTAGCTACGGAACGGGCGGACTTGTCAGGCTCGATAGCGGTTGCGAGAACTACAAGATCAGCGTTGATATGGAGCTGCTCGTTAGCGATAAGGTCAGATGCCTGAACATCAAGATTTCCGTCAGGTCTGGGGGAAACCTTTCCGACCATACCCTTTATGTAGTGAACGCCGTACTGTTCAACAGCTCTGCGGTAGAACTCATCGAAGAGCTTACCGGGAGTACGGACATCAATGTAGAATACATAAACGTTTGTATCGGGATATTTTTCTCTGATAAGCATTGCGTGCTTAGCGGTGTACATACAGCAGATCTTGGAGCAGTAGGGCTTTCCGCAGCCGTCGTCCGATCTGGAGCCTACGCACTGAACGAAAACGATGGTCTTGGGGTGAGCTCTGTGGTCGTCCTGCTTGTCGAGGTAAGAAGGTCTTACGAGAGTACCGTTGGAAGGACCTGCGGCATTCATAAGTCTTTCAAGCTCGAGAGAAGTGATAACGTCCTTGCTCTGGGAGTATGCGAATTCATCGTACTTGTCGATATTGATGGGGTTGTAACCGGTAGCGGCAACGATTGCGCCGTACTTTTCCTCAATGATCTCGTCCTTCTGAGTGTAGTCGATAGCGCCAGCGGAGCATACCTTGGAGCAAACGCCGCACTTGCCTGTCTTGAGCATTGTGCAGTAGTTGGGGTCAATGGTAGCTACCTTGGGAACTGCCTGAGCAAAAGGAATGTAGATAGCACGTCTGTTATTGAAGCCCATGTTGAACTCGTTGGGTACCTTCTTCTGAGGGCACTTTTCTGTGCAGACGCCGCAGCCTGTGCACTTGGTAGCATCAACGAAACGGGCTTTCTTTCTGATCTTGGCGGTGAAGTTTCCTACGAAGCCTGAAACCTCAGCAACCTCGCTGTATGCGTAGATGTGGATCTTCTCATTCTGTGAGCAGTCAACCATCTTAGGAGTAAGGATACAGGATGCGCAGTCGAGGGTAGGGAAGGTCTTGTCGATCTGGGTCATCTTTCCGCCGATAGTGGGCTGCTTCTCAACGATATCAACATCGAAGCCTGCTTCAGCGATATCAAGAGCAGTCTGCATACCTGCGATACCGCCGCCGATAACGAGGGCACGCTTGGTAACAGGGCTTTCGCCTGCGATGAGGGGAGCGTTGAGCTGAACCTTTGCAACTGCTGTACGTGCAAGGATTATAGCCTTTTCTGTAGCGGACATGATATCCTTGTGTATCCAGGAGCACTGCTCACGGATATTGGCAATTTCTACCATGTAAGAGTTAAGACCTGCTTTAGCGGCAGCCTTTCTGAATGTAGCCTCGTGCATACGGGGTGAACATGAGCAGACAACAACGCCTGTGAGCTTCTGATCCCTGATAGTATCCTGGATCATTGTCTGACCGCCTTCGGAACACATATACTGATAATCTGTGGAGAAGACTACGCCGGGCTCCTGCTTCATGGCTTCAGCAACCTGCTTGACGTCAACGGTAGCAGCGATGTTGGTACCGCAGTGGCATACAAATACGCCTATTCTATGCATTGATTTTTCTCCTCCTTATTTACTGTATTTACGGAATGCGCTGACAAGGAGCTGCTGAGGAGTATCCTCGTCAATAAGTTCCGGAACCTGATTTGCCTTGAGATGGTTGCAGCCCTTCTGTCTGATAGCCGCAAGTCTTACAGCCTCTACTACCTTTGCGGGCTCAACGCCTCTGGGACATCTTTCGACACACGCAAAGCATGAAAGGCACATATAAAGTGACTCGCTCTTGAGAAGAGGCTCGATATTGCCGGACTCAACCATATATACGAACTGGTGAGGATGATATTCCATCTTGTCGTAGGAGGGGCAGGTGCCTGAGCATTTGCCGCAGCGCATACATTTACGGACATTAACGCCGCTTATGCGGAGGATTTCTTCTTTTTTATCCATCGTCGTGCCTCCTTAGTCCTTTACGCCGAGAGCCTCAGCGAGAAGCTCGGTGAAATAGTAAACGGGAACGTTGCTGTCGTTCTTCTTGAGGTTGTACATACAAAGAGGACAAGCAGTTATCATCATCTCAGCCTCAAAGCCTGCTGCGCTTGCAGCAACGATGTTTCTTCTGCTTTCGGCAGCAGCCTTGTCCTCGATGGAAACGTAACCGCCGCAGCACTCGTTTCTCATGGGGTAGATAACGGGTTCAGCGCCCAGAGCACGGATAAAGTCCTCCATGATCTTGGGATTTTCGGGGTCGTCCATCTGAAGAACCTTGCCGGGGCGGAGAAGCAGGCAGCCGTAGTAAGCGCCTATCTTCTTGCCTGTAAGGGGATTTACCACCTTGGACTTCAGGGTATCGAAGCCTACAACATCACGGAGCATTTCAAGGTAATGAACTACCTTGGTCTCGCCGTGATATTCTTCATCGAGCTTCAGATAATTGTTTGCTCTTGTGCAGATGTCCTCATCGGTGAGCATATCATTGTTGACCTGCTTGAGAACGTTATGACAGGCAGAGCAGAGAGTTATTAAGTCTCTGCCGTGTGCTTTGGCGTCGGCAAGTGCTCTGACGGAGGAAAGCTTGGTAGCGATCTCGTCCTTTGCCATCGGATAAACGCCGCCGCAGCACTGCCAGTTTTCGATTTCCTCAAGCGTGATTCCCAGCGCCTGTGCGGAAAGACGGGCATATCTGTCAAGGTCCTGTGCCTTGTTTTTCAGAGTGCAGCCCGGATAGTAACTGTAAACCATAGCTTTTATCCTTTCGTTTTTTATATCATCTGTTCGGGGTGGAATACCTCGTCAAACTTTTCAGCGGTGAGGAAACCAAGCTCTACGCAGGCTTCCTTAAGGGAGATGTTGTCCTTGAATGCCTTCTTTGCGGTCTTAGCTGCGTTCTCGTATCCGATGTAGGGGTTGAGAGCTGTTACCAGCATAAGAGAGTTGTGCAGGTTGTGGTGCATCTTATCCTTGTTTGCCTTGATTCCGACAGCGCAGTTCTTGTTGAAGGAAGTGATGGATTCAGCAAGAAGTCTTGCGGACTGGAGGAAGTTGTAAGCGCATACGGGCATGAAAACATTCAGCTCGAAGTTGCCCTGGCTTGCTGCCATACCAACAGCTACGTCGTTGCCCATTACCTGAACTGCGACCATTGTTACCTGCTCGCACTGAGTGGGGTTGACCTTGCCGGGCATGATGGAGGAACCGGGCTCGTTTTCGGGAATGGTTATCTCGCCGAGACCGTCTCTGGGTCCGCTTGCCAGCCATCTTACATCGTTGGCGATCTTCATCATATCAGCGGCGAGAGCCTTGAGAGCACCGTGAGCGAATACGATCTCGTCCTTGCTTGTAAGAGCGTGGAACTTGTTGGGAGCAGTCTTGAAATCCTTGCCTGTAAGCTCGGAAACAGCCTCTGCGACCTTTACGTCAAAGCCCTTGGGGGTGTTAAGACCTGTACCAACGGCAGTACCGCCGAGAGCAAGCTCTTTAAGCTCGGGAAGAGCGATTTCAAGGAGCTTCTTATCCTTTTCGAGAGAGGAGCGCCAGCCGCTGATCTCCTGAGAGAAAGCGATGGGGGTAGCGTCCTGAAGGTGAGTTCTGCCGCTCTTAACGATGCCCTCGTTTTCCTTTTCAAGTCTCTTGAAAGTTTCGATGAGAGTATCCACAGCGGGGATAACCTTATCCTCAATAGCAATAACAGCGGAAATGTGCATTGCTGTGGGGAAGGTATCGTTGGAGGACTGGCTCATGTTGATATCATCATTGGGGTGAAGAAGCTTCTTGCCTGCGATCTCGTTTCCACGGTTGGCAATAACTTCGTTAGCGTTCATGTTGGACTGAGTGCCGCTTCCTGTCTGCCATACAACGAGAGGGAAGTGGTCGTTCAGGCTTCCGCTGATAACTTCGTCGCAAGCCTCGGAAATAGCAGCCAGCTTTTCATCGGTCATTTTCTCAGGCTTGAGAGCGTGGTTTGCCATTGTAGCAGCCTTTTTGAGATAACCGAATGCCTTGGTGATCTCTCTGGGCATTGTCTCGATGCCGACGCCGATGAGGAAGTTCTCGTGGCTTCTCTCGGTCTGAGCAGCCCAGTACTTGTCTGCTGGAACCTTTACCTCGCCCATTGAATCGTGTTCAATACGGTATTCCATTGGGTATGTACTCCTTTATAAAGATTTTATAAATACTTAAATATGCACACATGACTATGGGCGGCAGTGAAAAAACACTCTGCCGCCTGTCATGAATATGTCCTTTAAATTAAAGATTGATGTTGTGGATAACGTCCTTCAGGCAGTCAGCGCTGTGTCTGAGCTTAACGATCTCATCATCGGTAAGGGGAACCATGAGCTTGCCCTCAACGCCCTTGCGGCCAACTGTTGCCAGTGTGCTGAGACATACATCGTTGATGCCGTACTCGCCGTTCATCATTGTGGAAACGGTAAGAGTGGTGTCGATGCCGCTGAACAGGCACTTGCAGATGTGGCATACGGAGATAGCGATCGCATAGAATGTAGCGCCCTTGCTTGCGATGATCTTAGCGCCGGACTTTCTTGTGTATTCCTCGATCTCAGCGTAATCAACAACGGGACGCTTGCCCTCGGGGAGGCAGTTGATGTACTGGTTGATGGGGATACCGGAAATATTTGCGATGGACCAGGGAACGAAAGAGGAATCGCCGTGCTCACCGAATACGTAAGCGTGAACGTTCTGCTGGCTGATATTGAAGGTCTCGGAAAGACGGGAACGCAGACGAGCGGTATCGAGGGTTGTGCCGGAACCGATGATCTGGTTGGAGGGGAGGCCCGAGTACTTGTGGAATACGTAGGTGAGGATATCTATAGGATTGCTTACTACGATATAAACAGCCTCAGGAGCGTACTTGACGATCTCGGGGATTATGGACTTGGTGATGTCAACGTTTACCTGAGCAAGTTCAAGACGAGACTGACCTGCTTTTCTGGGCATACCTGATGTAAGGATAACGATGTCGGAACCCTTTGCATCGGCATATGTGCCTGCGTAGATGGATACGGGGGAACAGAAAGGAACACCCTGGAGGATATCCATTGCTTCGCCCTCAGCCTTTTTTGCGTTGATATCGATCAGAACGATCTCAGATGCGATACCGGTTACTACCATGTTATAAGCGATGGTAGATCCGACGCTGCCAGCGCCGATAATAGTGACTTTGTTGCTCATAAATCATTTCCCGCTTTCTGTAGATATTTTTCTCGGTAAAGCCGCCGTTTTCAGGCGTGCGATCATACAGTTGAAAACCGTGCCGACGGGGATATTTCACCCTCAAAACGACAGGATTTTCTCGTTGATATTATTCTAACATAACTTGAAATAAAAATCAAGAGAAAAAATTCATAAAAACCGAATTTGTCAAAAATTTAACAAACAGACTGGGATAGTGTAACATCTTTGACAGCCTGCTTAGCCTTTGCTAATCGTATTTTGGCACAAAAGCATAATTTTTCAGCGATTTTTATGCTTCAAAAGGGATATATGCCGTCGGCAACGGATAAATATAACAATTCCTATTTGAATAAAGCAGATTAAATCGCCTGAAAATGATATTCTTGTCTGCACAAAATTCACAAAAAGCGGCTTTAAAATTCGTTGACAATATATAATCGGTGTGGTATAATAAATACTAATTGACCGCAGCCCCTGCCTGATGTCGGGCTGAGTGTCAGATAAATCCCCGATTTCAGAAAGGAACTATATGCTTTTTAACGAACTTAATTTACCCGAGGAAATTCTCAGAGCCGTTGAGGATATGGGATTTTCCGAAGCTACCGAGATTCAGTCCAAGGCTATCCCCGTAATGCTGGAGGGAAAGGATCTTGTAGGAAAGTCAAACACAGGTACGGGAAAGACCGCCGCTTTCGGTATCCCCGCCGCAGTCAGCGTTACCAGAGGCGGAAAGAACGGCGTTGAGGTGCTTATCCTCTGCCCCACAAGAGAGCTTGCCATGCAGGCGTGTAAGGAGATAGAAAAATTCTCCGCATATATGCCGTGGGTAAAGCCCTGCGCAGTTTACGGCGGCGCTGCTATGGACAAGCAGATCTCCGAGCTGAGACGTGGCGCAAACATCGTTGTGGGCACTCCCGGCCGTGTTATGGACCACATCGGCAGAAAGACTTTGAAGCTTGAAAACCTTCGCACCATCGTTCTTGACGAGGCGGACGAAATGCTCAATATGGGCTTCCGTGAGGATATCGAGACCATACTTTCCTTTGTCCCCGAGGAGCGCCAGACAGTTCTGTTCTCCGCAACCATGCCCCCTCCAATAATGGCTATCACCAAGGAATACCAGAATGACCCTGTTGTCATAAAGGTGGAGAGCAAGGCAAGAACTGTAGATACCATCGAGCAGAAATATTTTGAAGTGCCCATGGGCAGAAAGACCGATGCTTTAAAGCTCCTGCTCATCGCATATGAGCCTAAGCTTTCAATGGTGTTCTGCAACACAAAGAAAATGGTCGATGAGCTGACCGAGGCTCTCGTGTCAAAGGGCTTCAAGGCAGCAGGACTTCACGGTGATATGAAGCAGGCGAGCCGTACTCAGGTGCTGAGCGCATTCAAGTCGGGCAGCATCAACGTGCTTATCGCTACCGACGTTGCCGCAAGAGGAATTGACGTTGAGGGCGTTGACTGCGTTTTCAACTATGATCTTCCCCAGGATAACGAGTATTATATCCACCGTATCGGAAGAACAGGCCGTGCAGGCAAGAGCGGTGCTGCCTATACCATTATAAGCGGCAGGAAACAGTTTTATGAGCTGAAAAATATCGCTTCCTTCATCAAGGCTGATATTGCCCGTGCAGAGCTTCCCGGAAGAGACGAGATAGTTGCCCGCAAGGCGGCTCATGTGAATGAAAAGATACTTTCCGCAGTGGAAAGCGGCAAATACGAAAGCTGCCGTGCAGATGTGCAGAAGCTTATGGAAAGCGGACTTTCCGCCGAGGATATCGCTGTTGCACTGCTGGGAATGAGGCTTTCAAAGGATACAAAGAACATTCCCGAAATCATCTCCGTTCCCCGTGACAACGGCGGCAGATACCAGAAGGGCGGCAAGGTCAAGCTGGAGATATCCGCAGGACGTTCCAGCAGGCTTGCTCCGAACTTCGTTCTTGGCGCACTTGTTGACGCAACGGGAATGCCCGGAAAGTCTTTCGGCAAGATAGATATTTACGACAAGTTCACCACTGTTGAGGTGCCCGAGGCGGATACCGAGCACGTTCTCGATTCCATGACAGGCACAAAGATAAACGGTCAGAAAATAACCATCAAGCGCTATGAGGGCAGAGCCGAGCGCTTTGAGGACGATCGTGACCAGAGAAGAGGCAATTACCGTGACCAGCGCAGAAAATCCTCCTCCCGTCACGGAAAGGGCGGCAGACCCAAGTATGAGAACCGCCGCAAGGGCTGATTACTATTTAACTATAACAAAAGGAGCTGCTGCACACTGTGCAGCAGCTCTTGGTTTTTATATAGGCTTATGAAATGTCCGCACAAGTCAGTTTGGCTATACCATTCCGTTAAGCTCACGGTAAAGCCTTTGTGCATAGCTGTCGGTCATGCCGCAGATAAAATCAGTGGCAAGAAGCAGCCTGAGGTACAGCTTTTCGGTGTCGTCCTTTCCCTCGGAATAATAGCGGTAAATTCTTATGTAGTTATCCGAAACAAGGGATATCATTCGCTTTTCAATGGCGGAAGCAGGCTCATCGCTGTCAAATTTTACGGCAGCATTCACGAACCTGTCAAGCAGAAATTCAAATATTACGCTGGCGGATATCTCCAGCTTGTAAATTGGTATGGACTTGAAAACATATCTGCACGCAATGTCGCCCAGGGCATATGCAAGGGCGTTTCCACGGGAGACTGCCAGTATCTCCTTGCCGAAGGTGCCGTTCATTATCATGTCATAGCTGCTGGTGAAGCCAAAAGCCGCACACCTGAGAAGCACGCCCTGAACGTAGATGACCCACCTCTGAACGGCGTTCTTTTCGGGGGAGGATATGCCGTCGTCTTTTGCGTATGTAAGGTAGCTTTCCAGCTTGTCCACAGCCTTGCTATACTCGGAACGCTCGCCATCGTCTGTGCATTTGCCGCAATAGCGCTCAGACTTTAACTCGTCAAGCAGCTGCTGATAAGTGATGAAGCCTTTTTTCACAGCGTCCTCAATGTCGGCAGTCTTGTAGGCAATGTCGTCCGCCGCCTCAAGGATAAATGCCAGCGGGTGACGGCAGCCAACAGCCCCCGTGCTGCGGGTTATCTCTTCAAAAATATCCTGCTCGGCGTAATAATAGCCCATCTTTTTTGTCTTGATATCTCCGCTGTTCTTGTCTATCTCCACCGATGAAACGGGGTATTTTATAATAGTGTTGAGCAGGGTGTAATTCAGGTTCATGCCGTTTTCATCAACAAGAAAGTGGAGCTTTGTAAGCAGCCTGAGAGCCTGTGCATTGCCCTCAAAATGGTAAAAGTCGCCTGCCATCTGCGGCGTAAGGAGCTTGTCTATCGCCTGACCCTTGAACTTTATCTTAGGCAGATTTGCCCTGAACCATTCACGGATATAATCCTCGCCAAAGTGACCGAATGGGGGATTGCCGATGTCATGGATAAGACCTGCACATTCAAGCACACTGCAGGCGCTGCTTTCCACCTCGGAAGTGATGTCTTTTCTGCCGTGAGCCATAAGGTTCTGGAAGATCATATGTCCCAGTGATTTTGCAAATGAAGATACCTCCAGAGAGTGGGTGAGACGGGTGCGCACAAAGTCGCTTTTGTCCAGCGGGAATACCTGCGTTTTATCCTGGAGCCGCCTGAAAGAAGCGCTCTGGATAATTCGGTGATAGTCCTTCTGAAATTCGCTGCGCAGGTCGGTGCTTTCTTTTGATGAGTGTTCACGTCTGCGCTTTTCGCAGAGGAGAGTGTTCCAGTTCATTTTCATGTCATAGCCTCATTTCATGTCGTTATATGGTATTTTCAGTATAGCACAGGTCAGCGGTAATTGCAATACACTGCCGAATATTGTAATGATAGGCTAACTCTTCTTGACATTTTATCCCATTGGTCGTATAATAAGTGTATGAGGTTAGCGGAAGCTGACCGAAAAGAAAGGAAGTCATATTATGGTAGAGATAACTGCAAAAATAAACGGAATGGCTTGCGGAATGTGCGAGACACATATAAATGACGCTGTTAGAAATAACTTTAAGGTAAAGAAAGTAACCTCTTCCCACTCAAAGGCTCAGACTGTTATCGTTGCCGAGGAGGATATCCCCGATGACAAGCTGAAAGAAGTCGTTGAAAAGGCAGGATATGAGTTTGCGGGAGCAGACAGAAAGCCTTATGTGAAGAAAGGACTTTTCGGCTTCGGAAAGTAATTTTATAAGCATATGCCAAATCACCGAATGGTCTGTATAAGATCATGCGGTGATTTTTTGTGAAATATAGTTTGTTTTCTGCTGTATTGAAAGAAAAATTTATGCACAAGTGAAAATATCACTGTTATTTATTGACAAATGCAGATCTGTGTGGTAAAATAACAGTGATATTTAGACAGCAAGGACGTGAGAATATTCAAACTTAATATTGAATGGCTTGGTGAATTCTATGA
>OQVL01001267.1_pt1 | contig 14933 bp, 7 predicted proteins | sample 1691501 | NCBI WGS metagenome assembly OQVL01 (sample SAMN03418253, study PRJEB22391) | human gut metagenome | biome: human-gut; feature: organic feature; material: feces | host: Homo sapiens | place: Tanzania | collected 2013-01
CAAATGGAAACAAAAAAATATCGCTCAAGAATAAAAACTTGAGCGATATTTTTTTAACGTGTATATACTAGTATCGCGGATACGCTTACTTTCAGTTGAGGTGTTGGGGATTGAGATGTTGATGGTTTGACTCACCCCATCCTCGTACAATTACTCGGCAAGCATAAACTTCCGTGCATCTTCACCCTCAATGCCGTTCTGCTTAAGGATGTCGGCAAGCGAAGCGTAGTTCTTGCGGAATGTCTCCACAATCTGCTTCTGCTTTTCGGGATTGTAGGTCATTGCTATTCCGGCAGACTCCATTGTTCCGAGTGGCTCGGCAAACACAATGCCCGGGTTGTGATATTTCACGGCAATGCAGTTCTGCTGAATATGGCGGAACTTGCCGATGAGTCCGTCTGTCAGAACGGGGGCATCCTTCGCATAGACCACTTCTATAGTCTTTTCATTCGAGCAGTCGGTCTCCGGAATGTCAACCATCAGGCTGAGGTTGTTGCCGTCGTATTCAAAATTGGTCTGCTTTCCGTCCACTACGACCTTCTCAGGCACTGCCGACGCCACGAGCTTCAAGCGGTATTGGCGGTGTGCAGGCATTCCGCTGTACTCCCCTTTACGTGCTCCTATACTTACACGCAATGTGCCTTCGGCTGAATGTGTGGCAGACAGCAAGGTGGAGGCATAAGCTGTGGCATACTGCTTGTCGTTGCCGTTGTCCTCATACATTACGAACTGTGCATCTACGTTGCCCGGATATACCGTCACGGTGACAGCCTCGTCATTACGGCGCAAGTTCTTCACGTCGCCATATTGCGGAATTATGCTGCCCGCCTTGACGTATATAGGATACTCGTCGAGCAGGAACCGACGCTCAACCGTCTGTCCGCCCTTCAGCATTGTGCCCGATGTGAGTTCATACCAGTCGTTGCCAGCCGGCAGCCACACCTTCTGTAGCGATACGCCGTCGTTCATAGGCTGCGTGATAGGATAGACCAGATAGTTGTCGCCGAACATATACTCATTGCGGTTGGTGTAAGCCTCCTGCGCATCAGGATAGTCGTAATACATCGGTCGGCACAAAGACACACCGGTGTCGTAGGCATGGCGCGCCATAGTATATATGTAAGGTGCAAGCGAGTAGCGCTGCTTGATGATGTCGCGAATGATGTCGCGCTCCTTGTCGGCAAATACCCACGGCTCCTTGTTGAGTCCTGCATTCTTTGTAGAATGGGTGCGCAGAATGGGGCTGAAGGCTCCGAACTGCATCCAGCGTATGTACATCTCGGGATTGATAGAGTCGGCTCCCATGTGTCCGCCGATGTCGTGGCTCCAATAACCGTAGAGCACGTTGGAGGCGGTGGAGTTGTAGTAAGGCTGGAAGTCGAGCGATTTCCAGCTGATGATGGCATCGCCCGAGAATCCTATCTGATAGCGGTGGTTGCCAAGTCCGCCCCAACGATGATAGAGCATCGGACGTGTGTCGTGATGTCGCTCCATGTCGGTGAATGTGGTATAGTTTATCCACCAGGTGTTGCTCAGACGCGGAAATTCCTTGTCGTTTTCCCACTGCTGCCAGTCGAGCCACCAGAAGTCGATGCCGTCACGTTCCATGGGTCGGAGAATCTTGTCGTACCATCCCTGCATGAATCTCTTTGACGAAGCGTTCCATGCGATGTCCTTCTTCTCGGCAGGATTGATGCCCATCCATCGCGCCATGTCGTCATATCCTTCTTCATAATACTTTATTCCGTCGGCGGGATGCAGGTTGACTGTGGTCTCGAGTTGCTGCTGCTTTGCCCATTTCAGGAAACCCTTGGGCGAGGGGAAGAGTCGCTTGTTCCATGTATATCCGGTCCATCCGCCACGTCCTTCCTCGGTGTAATGCCAGTCCATGTCCACTACGAGCACGTCCATCGGTATGTTGTATGACTGCATCTTGCCGACGAGCTGGCGAAGTTCGTTGTCGCTATATCCCCAATAGCGCGACCACCAGTAGCCGAACGCATAGCGCGGCGGCAGCGGTTCCTTTCCTGCGAAGACCGTAAAGTCGTGCAGAGCCTTCTTATAGTCGTTGCCGTATGCGAGGAAATACATGTCCTGCGTCTTGCCCTCGTTAGGACGATGCTCCACCCACTGCCAGTCGCTGTTGTCGAAGATGTAGCCCTCGGAATCGTCTATGAGGGTCCAGCCGCTCCTTGAGAGCAGTCCGTCCTCAATGGGCATCTTGCCAGTATCGCCACGCGAGTCGCCATCATATCCGTCAAGAGTGCGGTAAGTGCCTTTCAGATTGGCGTCAGGCGCGTCCTTCTGTCCCGGATGCCATGCGAAGGGAATGAGTTGTTTGCCGTCGGCAGCCTTCTTCTTGGTCTTTGCCGAGACGATGGAGAGATTGCGTTCGGTGAGCGGACCTGAGCCTTTCGTGTAGGAGAGAGTGAGATAATCTGTGGATATCACAACCTTCTTAGACGTCTCGTTCTTCTTGTATTTCACTTCCGGATACGAGCGGTTGACGGCAATGAACGACTTGTTGTCAAGGAATTTGCCGTCCGGCGCATATTCCATGCGCACGGTTCCGTCGGTGACAAGCGTGAAGCGTACGTTGCTGTCCTGATAGACAACATTGGCATTCTGGGCTGCTGCGGTGAGCGAAAGAGCTGAGAGAGCTGAGGAGAGAGCCAACAATTTGTAAGATGAATACTTTTGTTTCATTATCAGTATAGGTTTATTGTTTGTATTGTTACAGGGTACTTGTCTTTATAAATCAGCAATAGGAGAGTGTGATAAAATGTCGCACCCTCCCCAAAATATACTACTACAAAAATCAAACCGTTTTTTATTTAGCCATAAGGCTGACAGCGAATCCGCCGCCACGTGCCTGCTTCAGCTTCAGCACATCCCCTTTCTTGACTGTACGGTGAGTGATGACGTAGGCTGAAGGATTCTTCTCGTAATCGGCATCGGGTGCATCCTGATAGATGGCGCAGTCGTACTTGCGTCCTTTGTCAAGGAAATCGAGGCGCACTACCGACTGATGGCCTTCGGCATCGCACTTTCCGCCCACAAACCAATTGTTTGTTCCTTTAGCCTTGCGGGCTACTGTGATATACTTGGCAGGCTCGGCTTCCAGATAGCGAGAGTCGTCCCAATCGCAAGCTACGTCGCGAATGAACTGGAAAGCATCGTCATACTTCTCGTAATTCTCAGGCAGATCGGCTGCCATCTGCAACGGCGAGTACATAGTTAGATAGAGTGCCAACTGTCCGCAGAGCGTTGTATTGACATTGGATTTATTGTTGCACCACTCGCTCAGCTTCGTTACGAATATGCCGGGAGTATAGTCCATCGGACCACCCTGCAATCTGGTGAACGGCAGAATGACCGTATGGTAAGGCTCACTGCCTCCGAATGCCTCATACTCTGTGCCTCGTGCCGACTCGTTGCCTACGAGATTAGGCCATGTACGGCACAATCCAGTAGGACGTGTAGCCTCATGCGCGTTGACCATTATGTGATGCTTGGCCGCCTCCTTGATGCAGTAGAGATAGTGGTTGTTGGTCGACTGCGAATAATGGTAGTCGCCTCGTGGAATGATGTCGCCCACATAGCCGCTCTTCACGGCATCATATCCATACTTGTTCATAAGCGTATAGGCTGCCTCCAGATGACGCTCGTAGTTCTGTGTGGATCCGCTCGTCTCGTGGTGCATCATCAGTTTCACGCCCTTGGAGTGGGCATAGTCGTTGAGATACTTTATGTCGAAGTCGGGATAAGGTGTCTGGAAGTCGAACACATAGTCCTTATAATGACCGAACCAGTCTTCCCAACCGATGTTCCATCCCTCCACCAGAACCTCCTGCAGTCCGTTCTTTGCGGCGAAGTCGATGTAACGCTTCACGTTCTCGGTGTTGGCAGGATGCTGTCCGTGGGGACGGCACTTCGAGTAGTCAAGGTTCTCCAGATTTACTGATGGCAGATCGAAGGTGTAGCTCCATTGCTTGCCTCCGGCTATCATCTCCCACCACACTCCGCAATACTTCGTGGGATGAATCCATGACGTATCCTCTATCTTGCACGGCTCGTTGAGATTAAGAATAAGATTGGAAGCGAGCATGTCGCGAGCGTCGTCGCTTACTATCACTGTGCGCCACGGCGTGTTGAACGGAGTCTGCACGTAGCCCTTCATTCCCGTAGCGTCAGGTGTCAGCCATGACTCGAACACCATGTTCTTGTCGTCGAGATTGAGGTGCATCGTTGGGAAGTTGACGCAGGCAGCCTCATGCAGATTAATGTAAAGACCGTTGTCTGTCTTGAGCTGAAGGGATGTCTGGACACCGGTTGGTGAGAACTGTGTCTGAGAAGCGTTGGACGTTATGGCAGCCTTCATCTTTGATCGTATCTCGCTCATCTTTGATATGACGGTCTCATACTCCTGCGTGTCGTAGTCGCCGGGAATCCAGTAGGCGGTGTGGTCGCCCGTCATTGCAAACTGCGTGTGCTCTTCCTTCACTACTATATAGTTGAGCTTCTGCTGCTGCGGAAATTCGTAGCGCAGTCCCATGCCGTCGTCATATACGCGGAAGCGGATGCGTATGTCGCGTTGCATGGAAGCCTGATTGAGCGTTACGGCGAGCTCGTTGTAGTGATTGCGTATTGTGGCAGTCTCGCCCCATACCGGACGCCATGTCTCGTCGAAGGTGGCAGTCTGCGTGTCCTTCACCGTAAAGCCATCCATGAGGTCCTGCTCGTTCGTCCCGTTGGAGGCGTGCTTGTCCTTCGCCAGTTCCAGTCCGAGATGCGACGGACGTATCACTTCCTTCTTCTTGTAAGTCATCTCGTATGTGGGGCGTCCGTCCTGCAGATAGAACTTCACAGATACGTTGCCGTCAGGCGAGGTCACTGTCTGCGCATTTGCCCCCAAATAGAGGGCAAGCGCAAGGGCTGTAAATAATGTTTTCTTCATCTTTTGTGCTTGTTTATTCCACTACTATCATTGTCCAATACTTCAGCTGCGGCACCGTGAACACCACGAAGTCGCCTTCCTGACGATACTGCAGTTCCTGCGGAGCGCCACCGAGTTGGTCAGGCGATGCCACCCACAGCTTCTTCACGTTCTTGGCACGCATTCTTAGTGTAAGGTTATCCACGGCTTCCGGCTCCGGCATCGTGCCGTCCATGTCGCGCCAGCTGAGGCTGTTGGCTTGACGGAAGTTTATCAGATTCACCACCTGCTTGCCATTTACGTTCTTGCTGTATGCCGTGACATTGCCGAGAACGGGCGGCCAAGCATTGATGGTTACCACCGACTTGGCTGCTGCAATGTCTGCCTGAGTCTCGCTGCCACCGTCGCGAAGCAGGTTCTGGTAGGCTGTGAGGAAGTCGTAGTAAGCCACAATCTGCTTCTTTAGCTCGTCGCTCATCTTCACATCGGCATACGGGAAGTATTCTGAACTGAGCATATGTCCGGCTCCAAGCTCGAGATGTGATGCTCCGAGAGCGAACATCACGGCGTCTGTGAGCAGCACACCGGGAGCGTTAAACTCTGGCTTCTTGTGTCCGTAGTCCATGTAGGCGGCGTACACCTGTCCGAGTTTGTTGCCCGAATACAGACGATTGGCTTTCAGAATGTCGTGGAGATCGCTGAACTTGTCTTCGCTTCCCCATAACTCGGTGTACATAAAGTCCACACATCCGGTGGAAACAATCTTGTCCGAGCCATAGTTGCTCACGGCGTTCATCACCAGACGCTTGTCGGGCTGGCGTTCCTTCATGGCGCGAATGAACGATGCATAACCGTTGGGCAGATTCACCTGCGAGCCATAATAGTCGTAATCGGTGCCACGGTCGCCAAGCTGGTCGATGTGGAAGCCGTCGAAGTCGAGCGCTTTATACACGTCATCGTTGCGGTCAGCGAGATAATTCTGCCAGTCTTTGTTAGACGGATTGACGAGATAGATGTCGCTCTTCCAGTCGGACGGCAACTGATGGCGGTCGCACTTCGAGTGGTTCTGGTCGGTGTATATATACCAATGGTCGCCCACGCCGTCTGCCTTAGCGTCGTCAAAGACACCGAAGCAGAGATTATAGAACATGGCTTTCATGCCGAACGAGTGAGCCTGGGCGATGTAGTCCTTCACCACAGAAGTGTAGTTGTCGCGGTTGGCGATGTCCTTGTAGCTCTCGAGCAGATTGTCGGGAGTGCCGCCGAGCGGCCATTGCTGCTTGTATTGCCAGTCATAGAACTGCAGACCGTTGATATGGCAGCGGTTGAGCAGCGACAGTTCGGAGGCTATCACGTCCGAAGTACGGTCGTTTCCGTATGAGGCAATGAAGCCATAGCGCGGGAATCGTGCCCAGTCGCTCGACACATCCACGCCGATAGTGGCGTAGATGGTCTGCTGGTTGTTGGCGTCTGTGGTGTAAATGTCAGCCATATAGCCAGTGTAGTCGGCCTGCGGAGCTGTCCATGTCCACGATGTCGATCCGATGTTATCGTCCGCAATCACGTCCGCACCGTGACGATAGCGCACATGTGCCGATGAGGGCAGTGTGCCGTCCGTGACCGTGAAGCGCACCGTCTCGCCGGGTTTGTACGCCGCCTTGTCAGTGGAAATGCCGATAGAGATGTTGTCAGTGGTCTTCACCACGGTCTGTATGATGTCCGTCGGAACGGTAGCGGGGTCGTTATAGCTATTGTTGTCGTCGCTGCATGAGCCTATCAATAGGGGCAGCGCTATTAGCAATGCATTCATTTTCATCTTATGTTTTTGTTAGAATGTTAATTTTTTGAGATAGTGATGGTCTCGTTGAGCTGATCCAGTGTGATGGTGTAAGTGCCCGACGATGTGATTTTCCATTTATAGTCGATGTCGCTGACGTTCACTGTCAGATACTGAGCCTTCAGCGTTTCGTCGCTCTTGTTGATGAAGAGCGCATGTTCGGCAGTGCCCTTTGGCTCGGCGTCGGGAGCAGAAGGCATAAACCACGCTCCGTTCCAGTCGCTCTGCTTGTCGCAAGAGAACTTGAGCTCGCCTGCGTTGAGCTGACCTGTCCATGTGAATACATAAGGACTCTCTGTAGAAGTCATCGGTGTGGCATTGCCAAGATCCCATCCGTTGGGTGTAGCATCACCTACAAGGTATATCATTTCGTATGGAGTGAACTCGTTCATCATCATACGTTCCTTGCCCGAACGAATGTCAACGCATATCTTATAAGCCTTGCCAGTCTCGCTGTCCTGCAGGTTCCACTTGTTGTCGGGGTCGTATCCAGATACGAATTCCATGCTCTGGTCTGTGTAAGGAGCGTTTGCCTGTGTGGCTTTATACATGTTCTCCCATGAGTTCATGGATGTTCCGAACTTAAACTCGCCGCCAACTCCCTGCTCAAAGTAGCGTCCCATGCGGAAGAGGAAGGGATCAAGAGCATCCTGTGTCATCGGTTCAAAGCCCCATCCGGTTGGATTGCCGACAAAGAAGAGCTGGTCGAAGGCAGGGCTTATGCCCTCTGTCTTTTCTATGCTGACTGTAGCAGCAAGCAAATCCACGGTCACCTTATAGTCGTGTGCTTCGTCGATGGTCCATTTCTCGTCGGGTTGGTCGTCGCTTGTGCGGAGCACTGGACCACCGTTGTCGCCGCGTCCGTATGAAGGCAGAAACTGTCCGAGAGTGGTTATGAACTTTATCTCGCCGCTATTGAGCTTGCCTTCCCAAGTGAAGAGGCCGTTGGTGATGCGTGTCATCTCCGATGCATTGTCGGCGCTCCATCCGTTTGGAGCTGCGCTACCTATAATATACAATGTGGATGTGACGGGTTCGTACGGTGTAGCGGTGAACTGCGTGGTGGCAGTCTGTGTTTCTTCCGCGCCGCTGACTATGGCTGTGACGCGTGCCTCAATGTCAATGGGTGTGCCAACGGTGCCTCCCATATTGTCGAGAATGATGTTGTTAAGATTCTCCACGTTGGCGCTCCATGTGTAAGTCTGCGTCTGTTCGTCCACAGCCACGTATGGCTGGGCGAAGTCGGTGCCAGCCTTAGCCAGCTCCAGACGATAGCTGATGCGGTTGCCGGTACCGTAATTGTTGCCGGTGGTCCAGTTCAGGGTGACGGCGTCACTTGCATGGCTGGTCTCTTCCAGAGCGGTCAGGGCTTGGGCAGCCGTGATTGTCAGCTGGTCGCGTCCTTTGTCCAGTTCGGTGTAGTCCTGGTCAGAGCAAGCGGAGAGGGCAAAGCCTATGAAAAGAAGAGCCAACAGACTATGAATGCAATTTATATATCGTTTCATATTGATTCGTTTTATTGTTTATAATGTTTCCTGACGTTTTAATATCCGGGGTTCTGTGTCATCAGCTTGTTGGCGTCTCTCTCCGTCTGCGGGATGGGGAAGAGCAAGCGCTCCTTTGTGACGCGCGACTTGCCGATAGACTTCAGGAACTTCACGGCATAGTCGCCATGCTGCACGCGTATCATGTCAAACCATCTGTGGCCCTCAAACGCCAGTTCAATACGGCGTTCGTGTATTATCTTTTCGCGCATAGCCTCCTGCGATAGTCCGCTCACATCCGGCAGTCCGGCACGGCGGCGTACGATGTTGAGCGGTTCGGCAGCCTCAGAAGTCTTGCCCTGCTCATTAAGAGCCTCCGCCTTCATCAGCAGCACGTCGGCATAACGATAAACAACGAAGTTGGCTGGATTAGTGTTAAAGTCTGGTGATACGCTCTTCGAAACGAGGAACTTGCGTACGTTGTAGCCCGTTGTGGAATAGCTGCTCTTGTATGCCATGCCGTCAAAGTCAGGACATCCCTCGTACAGTACGGTGAGGTCCTTGCGCTTGTCGCCCTCCTCATACTGCGACATGAACTCTTCTGTAGGCAGGTTCCATCCGTAAGATCCTGCCACAAAGTTGGAGTTTCGTGGTCCCATGAATGTCGACAGCCAGCTCGACTGCGGATTGTTTCCCCAGAAGTCGTACTCGGTATTGCCAGAGAACTGCACTTCGAAAATTGACTCAGGACCATTGTTGATGGTAGCGTCAAAGTTTGATTCGTACGTGCATTGGCTGAGGTCGTAGCCGAGAGCCGTCACCTCGTCGCACAGGCTTACCACCTTCTGATAGTATTCATTGTTGTCGGGAGCAAGTGTGAGGTATATATCGGCGAGCATTGTATAGGCTGCGTCCTTCGTAGCACGTCCAAGATTGTCGTCGTCCAGCTGGCTCTTGGCAGGCAGCAGTTCTGCAGCACGGTTGGTGTCCTCGATGATCTGCTTATACACATCGTCCACTGAAGCACGTGCTATGTCTGTGCTCTCGCCGGGATTGAACGGCTTAAGACGCAGAGGCACTCCACCATACAGACGTACGAGAATGAAGTAATAATGTGCACGGAGGAAGTAAGCCTCACCGAGCGAACGTCCCAGAATGGTGCCCTTTTCCGGATTCTTGTCTTCGAGAGCATTGATGAGGATGTTGCACTGTCCGATACCGACCCAAGGCGAGCGCCACATGTACAGCGCCATACCATTATCGCTCTGCGTGGTGAAGTTGGAAGCCTGAACGGTCTCAATGCCGTCGGTACCTCCACCACCGCCTACTATGCTGTTACCAGCAACGATGTCGAGTGTCCACAGACGTTGATTGTACATATTCGACGACTGGAGTGTACGGTAGCAGGCATTTGCCATCGACACCGCCACGTCCTCGTCGACCGTCGTTTCGGGGTCGACTGTGTTCTTAGGCTCACGGTCGAGGAAGTCGCTGCATGAACACATCGAGCCTGCAAGCGCTATGTTGAGAGCCAAAATAAATATCTTTTTCATAATGATTCAGTTGTTAGAAGTTTAGGTTTAATCCGATGTTGAACGTGCGCGAGATGGGATAGCTTGAGAGGTCGATTCCGTTGACACCCACTTCGGGGTCGAAACCTGAGTATCCGGTTATCGTTGCCACGTTCTCGCAAGAGAATGTGATGCGTGCAGAATTGAGTGTCAGGGCACGAAGCCACTGCTGCGGCACATTGTAAGAGAGCGAAATGCTCTTCAGACGCAAGTATGCACCATTCTCAACGAAGCGGTCGCTGATACGGTTGTTTTGGTTGGGATCGCCATAAACGGCACGTGGCATCGTGGTGCTTGTGCCCTCGCCATGCCAGCGTGACAGCACGTCGGTGAGCTGGTTGTAGGCTGCCGACATGCCCGTAAGGTCTATCTTGTTGGCATTGAATATCTTGTTGCCAGCCATGCCCTGCAAGTATACCGACAGTTCCAGACCCTTCCATGCGAGCGTATTGCTCATCGAGAAGATGTGTGTGGGGTTAGGATTGCCTATCACGGTGCGGTCGTTGTCGTTGATAACACCGTCGTTGTTGAGGTCCTTGAAGCGTATGTCGCCAGGCTCGGCACCTGCCTGAATGGCGTGTTCTTTTACTTCCAGCTCGTTCTGGAATATTCCGTCGGTGACATAACCGTAGAACACGTTGATGGGCAGATTGTTGGCGAGCATCGTTACGTACGAGTTGTTCACCTGATTGATATAGTAAGGCACGTCGCTGTTGAGACTCTTTATCTTGTTGCGGTTGTATGTATAGACGATACCTGTCTCCCACTGCAGCGGACCCTGAATGTTGACGGTATTGAGCGAAACCTCAAAACCCGTGTTGCGAACCTTTCCGGCATTGGTGTAAGTGGTGCTTGTGTCCTCAAATCCCGAAGTGATTGGGATGGAAGCCTTTACGAGCATGTCGGTCGTATTCTTTATATAATAGTCGAATGTGAGGTGGGCACGCTGATTGAAGAGTGCTGCATCGAAGCCAATGTTGGTCTGTGCCACCTGCTCCCAATGAATGTTAGGATTGGCAAGCGTTGCCGAAACGAGTGCCGACTGTTCTGTTCCTGTCTTGCCGAACGGATATACGCTGGTGTTGTATGAAGCCAGATAGCTGTAGTTGCCCACACTGGCCTGACTGCCCGTAACGCCGTATCCGGCACGTATCTTGAGGTCGTTGAGAATATTGTTCTTCGGGAACCACTCTTCTTCAGAAGCGCGCCATGCCAGCGATACTGATGGGAATGTTCCCCAACGGTTGTTGCGGCCGAAGCGCGACGAGCCGTCACGGCGTACTGTAGCGGTAAGAAGATAGCGGTCGGCAAACTCATAATTGAGTCGTGCCATATACGACATAAGCGCCCATTCGGTCTCGTTGCCGCCGATGGCATGCATCTTCTCGCCGTTGTCCATCTCGTGTACGCCATCATAAGCGAACACGTTCTTCTGTGCGTTGAGATAGTCGAAGTTGTTCCACTGTGCCGATGTACCAGCCATCAGTCCTACGTGATGCTTCTTGGCGAACGTATGGTCGAAGATGAAATAATTGTCCCAAAGATATGTGAACGACTTGTTGTCGCTCTTGTAGCGGCTGCTCTCCTCAACGGGCAAGGGTTTCCAGTTGTGCTTGGGGGTATAGCTGTCGTTATACCAGAACTTGGCGTCAATGCCGAACGTGCTCTTCAGCTTGAGCCACTTAGCCAAAGTCACCTCTGCCGAGATATTGCCAAGGAGGTTATAGCCCTTGGTGCTGCTGCGGTCGGTTGTGGTTGGACCGATCGGGTTGCGTGCGCTGCCATACCAAAGCGAATTGCCCTCAGGTCCGGTCCACTCGCCACTGGCGTCCTTAACGGCAAAGACGGGCAGTGCTCTGTATGTATTGCCCATGTCATAACTGCCCTGCTGCTTGTGGTCGGCCGAAACGGTTATGTTGGATGTCATCTTCAACCAAGGCTGCACCTGGGCATCAGAGTTCTGCTGGAAGGTGAATCGGCTGTACTTGACGCTTCTTACAATACCCGTCTGATCGAGCATACCTCCCGACACATAATAGTGTGCCTTGTCGCTGCCACCCGAATAACTCAACGTGTAGTTCTGCATATATCCGGTACGGAACAACTCGTCTACCCAATCGGTTCCTTTGCCGAGAGCCGACGGATTTGTCCATTCGGGATTGGCGGTGTTGCCCGAATTGTTCATCATGTCGTTGCTCAGCGCTGCATACTGGCTTGCATTGAGCAGGTCGGGAGTACGTGTGGCATTCTGCACGGCAAGATTGGCAGAGAGCGAGAGGTGTCCCTTGCCTTCCTTTCCCTTCTTGGTGGTTATCATTATGACACCGTTGGCACCGCGGCTACCGTATATTGCCGTTGCCGAAGCGTCCTTCAGCACGTCCAGACGCTCTACGTCTGCCATGTTGATGGTATTGATGCCGAGGTCGGTTGGCACTCCGTCTATTACTACAAGAGGGTCGCAGTTGTTGATAGAACCCATACCGCGCACCTTAATAGTAACGTTGTCGCCCGGCTTGCCGGCATCTACAACCTGCAATCCTGCTATCTTACCCTGAATGGCCTGTCCGATGTTGGCTACCGGCGAGTTCTCCATGTCCTTGGCAGCAAGCGAACCGACAGCTCCGGTGAGGTCTTTTTTCTTCATAACACCATAACCTACAACGACAAGTTCGTTGAGTTTGTGGACATCTTCGGTCAATACGATTTCAAGCGACGACTTGCCACCTACGGCAACACGCTGGTTGTTGTAGCCGATATACGAAATTTCGAGTACTGCATTGTCGGGAACTGAAATCGAGAATTCTCCGTCAAGGTTGGTTACAGTGGCGTTTTTAGTGCCTTTTTGTCCAACGGAGGCTCCAATGATAGTCTCACCATTGGCATCCTTCACTACACCATGTATTGTCTTATTGTTCTGTGCGTATGCGCCTATGGGCAACATTGCAAGAAACGAACAGGCAACAATCTGGCTGATCCATTTTCGATTGGTTTTGTTCATACTATTGAGTTTTTAGTTGCTAAGTCGTTTTGACGGTTGCAAATTTAGTGTTTATTTTTATAAGTTGTTCATTAAAGTACCCAATATGTACACGTCTATGACTTGATAAAATATTAACAATATGATAATCAGATAATTACAAAAGTACATTCACACTGCTAAGTACATCGTCCGAAAAGCAATGATATTGTCAATGCAAGGGAATTAATGAAAAATATGAATAGGAATGCGCAAAAAAGGCATTCATCTAATATGTTATTTCTGCAAAATTCGTAAATTTGCAGAAACTTATAGAAACCACAAACAATTCACTCTATGCAACGTTACATAGCCATTATCATACTTTTTATTGCCACCGCCACATCCTCAATGGCAGACACCAACGGCGAGCTTATACAGCGTATTGACAGCATTATAGACAACATAACGCAGATATACGGCAAGAAGCAGGCACGCATCGACTTCTACAAGTCGATGGCACACAAAAGCCAAAAGCCCGAAACGCTGCTTTCGGCTTACGACAAGCTGTACGATGAGTACTTCGTTTTTCAATTTGACTCTGCCATGGTGTATGCCGACAAGGCTATAACGCTTGCCGACCGCATCGGTGACAAATTCCATCACGACAAATGCCGCATTGAGAAAGCGTCGCTGCTGGGCATAGGCGGACTCTATGGCGAAGCCGTTGCGCTGCTCGACGAGATTGATTCGACACACCTCGACAATGAACTACGGTTCGACTATACCATAGCCTACTACTTCATCTACACCTATTGGGCTGACTACTGTCACGACTATTACTATTCGCCACGCTATCACGAGCGTGCCAACAATTACCTTAAGCAGGCTGTAACGATGCTCCGCCCTACCGATTCTTACTACAATTTCTTCTGGGGTGAGTATTTTATATATGTGGAACGCAACGACAAGCGCGCCCTGGAGCACTACTTCAAGACTCTGAGTACAGCCCCCGTAGAGTCGCGATGGTATGCCATGGCATCGTATGCCATTGCCAACAACTACAGCGCCAACAATAATAACAACAAGTATGAGGAGTACATGCTGCGTGCATGCATTAGCGACCTGCTCAACTGTACGCGCGAAAACCTCGCCATGCAAGACCTTGCAATGTATCTGTTCAAGAAGGGCGACGACAACATTCTGCTCGCCGAGCGCTACATCAATTTTGCTATGGACGACGCCAAGAACTACAACAACCGACTGCGTATCATTGAAATATCGCAGAAACTGCCCGTCATCGTGTCGACCTATCGCGAAAAGCTGTCATCGCAGAACAACATCATGCGCTTCGCATTGTTCGGAGTGTCTATCCTATTCGCGTTCGTTGTAGTGCTGCTATACTTCTACAGCCGACAAAACCGACTGTTGGCACGCAACCGACACGAGCTATCCGAGAGCAACAACCTGCTGTCGTCGCTCAATGACAAACTTAATACTCTCAACTCACGATTGCTCGACACAAACAGCCGACGCGAACGTCTGGCTAAACTCTACATCGACCTTTGCGCCAAATACATCGACCGTCTGAGCAAGTTTGAGACTCTTGTGAAGCGCAAAATTAAGGTAGGCCAGGTCAACGACTTGCTCAATACGGCATCATCGTCGCGCCTTTCGGAAGAGGATGCGGCTACGTTCATGAACAGTTTCGACACGGCTTTCCTCGACCTATACCCCTCGTTTGTCGACGAATTCAACGCTCTGCTGCGGACCGACGAGCAGATTGTGCCTCCACACAAGGGACGGCTCACCACCGAACTGCGCATTTACGCTTTGATAAGGTTGGGCGTCAAGGAGAGTTCGGAGATTGCGGCATTGCTCTTCTATACTCCTCGCACCATCTACAACTATCGCTCTACGATAAAAAGCCGTGCCATTAACCGCGAAACTTTCGAGTGCAACGTCGAGCAGCTGTGCCGTGTAATACACTCCTGACAGCAATGTTCGGCACATGCAAATATTGTACTGACGGTTTCACACTGTATCAGAAGCGACTTGAAAGAGGTACCTTCGAGATACCCTATTTCAATACCGGCAAGAAGGCTTGCGTAATGCCCTACAAGACCCTATCCGCTATAATGAGCGGAAT